>JACKQG010000042.1_pt1 | contig 157795 bp, 151 predicted proteins | sample 8237621 | NCBI WGS metagenome assembly JACKQG01 (sample SAMN15677084, study PRJNA649215) | marine metagenome | biome: marine; feature: Black Sea; material: saline water; isolation source: suspended particulate matter (SPM) from the Black Sea western gyre | collected 2013-06-09/2013-06-10...
ATTTAAAAATTGGAACTAACAAACAATTTAATGGATTAACACTTTTATTAGTGAATTAAAAAAAAGATAAAATAATTGAAAAATAAAATTGAAATGGGATTAAGAATACTCATTGGGTTAATGCTTGCAATGTCTGGGTTAAATAAACTTTTTGGGTTTATGCCAATGCCTGAAATGTCGGAATCGGGATCTACTTTTATGGAAGCATTAAATCATGCCAAATATATTATACCTTCAATTGCAATAGTTGAAATTATTGGAGGAATATTACTTGTTGCAAATAGAGCGGTATCTTTTGCTCTCATAATTCTTGCCCCAATTATTTTTAATATATTCTTTTTTCATATCTTTTTAGAACCTGAAGGAGTAGGTGCAGGCATAATATTTGTGATTGTATTCAGCTGGTTTGCATGGAACAGAAAACATGATTTCACATCACTTTTCAAGTAATTTCATATATATAAAATCTAATATTAACTTCATAAAACACTAAAGTCTGATTAGTATATAGTAATAAATTACAAGCTATTAAAAATTTATTACTTTACTCTCCAAAGGAACACAATTGACAAAACAAATTACATTAATTTTTATATTATTACTTTGCGGTCTTTTTTCTCAGCATAATCATGGTGGAGGAAGGGGCCAACATTCATTTTCAGGTGGTATTATATCTGGAATAATTTTAGATTCTTTATCTCAAAAACCAATTGAATATGCTTCAATTTCATTAATTAATCAAAAAGATAATACTATTGAAACAGGTGGAGTCACCAGTGAAAGTGGACATTTTGATATAACAAAAATTAAACCGGGTAAATATAATTTAAAAATTGAGTTTATGGGTTATGAATCCAAAATAATTAAGAATAAAAATATTTCACCTCGAAATGGCTTATTTAAACATGATATTGGTGCAATTTTATTAAATCCAGCTTCATTACAAATGGATGCTATAAATGTTGTTGAAGATAAACCTATTTTTGAATTTGAAACGGATAAAATGATTTATAATGCATCTGATGATATTATTTCTGATAGTGGAACGGCAGAAGATGTGCTTAATAAAGTACCAATGGTAACGGTTGATCAAGAAGGTGCTGTATCTTTACGCGGAAATGGAAATGTGAAAATTCTTATAAATGGGAGGCCTAATCGTACAGGTGATGGACCAAATTCTGTTGATAATATTCCAGCTTCATTAATTGAAAAGGTTGAAGTTATTACTTCTCCTTCTGCTAAATATGACCCGGATGGAATGGCTGGAATTATTAACATTGTAATGAAAAAAGGGAAATATGAAGGCTTAAATGGAAGTTTAAAAATAAATGGTAAACATAATGAGTTTAATAGTTTAGATAAAATGAACGGGCTTACCGCTTATGGAAATTATAAAACTGAAAAATGGAATTTATTCTCATCTTTTAATTTAAATAATAGAGTAAGAACCGTTTCAGGACATCGAAATGTTGATACTTATTATTTAAATCCAATAGATACAAGCTCAATTCATTATACTACAGAGTCTAATTCTGAACGGCCGAGTAATTCATTTACTTTTGGAGCAGATTATTATGCAAATGAATCATTAGAATTTAATAGTGAGTTTAGGTATTCAAAAGATTCACAAAATTCGTATGAAAATAAATTATATACTCAACCTGATGCAAATACGGTATCAACTCAAAATGGTGACCTTGGTGGTAATTATAGTATTAATGGGAATTTTGGATTTATAAAAACATTTGAAAACCCAGACCAAAAACTTACATTTTCTATTGATAATAACCAAAAAATGGATTCAAGTTTTATTGAGTTATTACATTCAAACTATACTGATAGAACTATTTTAAGTAGTAATATTAATTTGTCAGAAATAAAGCTTACTTACCATCACCCCTTTGAAAATGAAAACTCATTTGAAATAGGTTATGATGGAAGATTTGACGATAATGCAGAGTATATGAATTTTGAGTTTACAGATTCAGAAAATTCTAATTTAGAAAGTTTTTCTGGTGAGAATTCTTTTAGTTATAAGCGATATATAAATGCAGTTTTTGCGGAATATGATTATAAAGTTTCTGAATCATTTAGTGTAAAACCCAGTATAAGAGTTGAACAAGTTAATAAAAATATTTCATTTACTTCTAATATTATCCAAGAAAATGATTCAATTATTTTTGCACAAATTTTAGGTTCAATTGGAGAAAAAGATATTCAAGATGAATATCGTACTATTTACCCTGATTTGCATTTTACATATTTATTAAATGAAAAACAGAGTGTGCAATTTGGTTTAAGCAAAAGAGTGAATAGACCTGGGGCTGGTGGGCATGGACGAGGGTCTAGAAGTATTCGCCCGTTTCCGAGAGATATTTATTCAGGGTCTTTTATTTTTATCGGAAATCCATATTTAAAGCCTGAATATTCTACACAATATGATGTCTCGTTTAAAACTCCTGTGCCAATGGGTTTTGGATATGTAAATTTATTTTATCACGAACTAAAAAATATTATAGAATGGGTAGATGACGATAGTTTTGAAAATGCTGATGTGCTGACCTTTAAAAATGCAGAAAGTGGTTCTACCGTTGGATTTGAATTGTTTACTATGATTATGGGACAAACTATTGGAGGTGGTTATAATATAACTCAAATGGATGACCCGACGGGTGACTATGAGCTAAATGGTAATAAAACACATATGAATATTTTTTCACGAATTAATTTACCTGAAAAATTTATCAAATTCTTTGATTTCGAATTTGGTTTTTATTATATGAAGATTGGTGTACCTGGTGGCTCATTATTTGGTAATAAAGGGACACTTTGGGCAAATAGTGGAATATCAAAATCATTTATTGATGATAAACTATCACTATCTCTTAGTATAAATAATTTATTTGATAGTGGTGGGTTCCAATTAGATATTAAAGATAAACCATTATTTGATAGTAGTGGAAGTCAATACGCCTATGAAAATACAAATGTAAATATGTCTCGTCATCCACGGACAATTACCTTTAATATAAAATATCATTTTGGAAAAATGCAGGAAGAAAAACGAACTAGTCGTGGAGGAAGAAATGGTGGCGGTGAAATGGAAATGGGATTTTAATTAATAGATTTAAATATCAAATTCTGTGCAATAATTTAAAACCTCCTTTTGGGGTAATTTTTCTTTTATACCTAAACACATAAAATGATTTCCATTTATATCATATTTACAAAAATAATTAAATTGACGAGCTAAAGTAAAACCAAATCTCATATAATATTTTGGATCTCCGAGAACGAAAATATATTTAACATTCTGCTTTAATATTTACTCAATTCCATTATTTATTAGCGTAGATCCAGCTTTCATATTTTGAAATTATGGTAATACACCTATAGGTCCAAGACTCATTCCTATTACTTGATTTAGTTTATTATACATCGGACTAAATGCAATATGTCCAATTGTAAATTCGTTTACTTTACAAATTAAAGATAAATATAAATGTTTATTACTTCTTAATAGGTTCACAATTTTTCCTTCAGTATTGCTTTTAAATGCAAGAGTATGAATATTAATTATATCGTCAAAATCATCTGTCATTTCTGGAAATATTTTGATTGAATTATTCATTATTTTTCTTCTATATATTTCCAAGTATCAGCACCATCAAATTGACGGATAGGTATATTTTCAATAATTTTTAGAGAAGCCATTCTCATATTTATTGCAACTCTATTTGTATTATCATTGAGTATGGAAGTGTAATGAGTAGAACCGCCACAATTTGAACAAAAATGAAAATCGATGGTTTTGTCTCCCCATGAATATATTGAAACTGGATAATTACCTTTAGAAATTTGTACTTCTTTGTCTGTAAAATATGCCCATAATGCACCAATACGGTTACAAATTGAACAATTACAACTCGTTATTGACAATGGTAGTTTATTTCCAATCAGTTTAATATTTCCACAATGGCATTGAGCTTGAAACAAATTTTTATTTCTCCCTACTTTTAAATTTATTCCACAAATTAATTGTTGAAGCAGTATAAAAAATAATTAAGATTATATTTAAATATCCACCTGCAATAATTACTTTCCATTTTCCTGTTAAATTATTAGAAATTATATTTTGAATTAAAAATGGAATTAATGGGTAAAACAATAGAATCCAATTTGAATATGTGGTTTTTTTTCTCAGTACATTATAAATAAAAACGAAAGAAAGAATAGCAAATAATGGATAAATAATCATGCGTAATATTTGATTGACTTGCACTGCCAATGCAATTGTAGATTGCATATTAAGTTGATATTCAGCCGAAAGTTTGGCGCTTGTTGCTATTGCAATATATTCCGCATGAACTATTCCATAGGCAATTCCAATACCACCCAAACAGAAAAGAATTATATTTTTAGCAATTAATTTTGATGAGTTAAATGCATAAGAAACATGAAAAGCCCCAAGTAAATAAAGCCAACTTGAAAATAATGCACATACACCACTCGCAATAATTCTTGTATTTGAAACTGTTGACATATTTATAATTAAATTTGTTTCTGTCGATGAGTAATAAATTTACATATCGCCAATAAATAAAATAATTCCACCTAAAATACCAGCTATACCAAAACTTCTTACAATTAATTGTTGGCTAATTTTTTCCATTATTTTGAATTATGTTTTACAAACCAATAAACAAATGGTAAACAAACAAAATACATTAATATACTATAAACCCCAGAAGGTAAACTTAGTATTGAAAGCCCTCCATCTTGGTGATTATAGATTAAATTTCCAATAGTTATACCCACCGTGCCATTTTGAATGCCTGATTCTATAGCTACGGTTATCGCTCGTTTTTTACTCATTTTAAAAATCCGTGAACTATTATAGCCAATAAAAAGCATTATAAAAATTAATGATATTATGGCGGGAGCTAATAAATTCAGATTTAATATAAATGCATCCCACTCACTTGTTAATGCTCCAATTAATATAATGATAAATAAAACGGTTGAGATTTTATCAGCTATAGGTTCAAATGATTTTGTAAACTCTTTAAATTTTGAATGAACTAATAATCCAATTCCAACAGGAAGTGCAGTAATTAAAACCATTGTTAAACCTAAAGAAAATATGTTTATTTCAGGTGCATTTTGACCCATAAAATGTTGCATGGATAATCCGACAATTAATGGCATTGTAATTACCGTTGCAATACTAACAACTGCTGTAAAAGAAATAGATAATGCAGTATCTCCTTTTGCAAGCTTTGTAATTACATTTGTTGTAACACCCCCGGGACAACATGCGAGTATAATCATTCCAACTGCTAATTCAGGCGATAGTCCAAATAAAGTTACAATAATAAATGCAAAGAGAGGTAAAAGAAGCATTTGATTAATTAATCCAATAGTAAATGCTTTTGGCTCTCTAATCACATCTTTAAAATTTTCTATTGTAAGTCCTAACCCGAGCGAGAACATAATAAATACGAGTGAAAGTGGTAATAAAATATCTAATATCATTGTTATTATTTCTTTTTTTTATAATTTTTAATCAAAATTGTTAAAAGTATATTCAACTTTTATTCCATCGGGGTCTTCAAAAAAAATGGCGTATGTATTATTTCCGCCAGCATTGGGAAATCTGTCTTCATACAAAATAGGTATATTTTTCTTTTTTAATTTTTTATACATTTTATCTACATCTAATTTAGAATCAGATATAAATGCAAGATGGTTTAATCCTGTTTGGCATCTATTATATTTTGTTTGATTATGTTTCTTAACGGTTTGGACAAATACTATATAGGTATTTCCTAATTTCCAACTAATACCATCTTCCCATTTTTGAAATTGATTATATCCTAATTCTTCTAAAAACCATTTCCAAAATATTGTGCTTAATTTTAAATCAGAAACATATATCTCAACATGACTTAATTGACCTTTATTAAACATTAATTTATTTTATATTCATAAAGATTGCCATAACTATTAATATGTTTATTGACTTTATTAATAAATTTAATTCCATAATTTTCATAATAATTACGTAGCATATGACTTTCAGAATAGCAATCTAATTTAATAAACTGTTTATCAGAAGCATTTGCTAATTTAATTACATTATCTAAAATAGCCTTACCAATATTTTACCCTTAATAATTTTGACATATAAATAATTTAAAAAAATATAATGGAATTGGACAGGAACTGAAATTTAATATATGTTTTTAATTGGACTATTGAGCCATTATTGAATTTAATTACCATATTAAAATATATTTTAAAGAGGTGGTTTTTTTCGGGATTCTTTTATTTCGGAGCGATGTTTTTTATCTTTTAATCGTTTTTCTTTTTGTGATTTAGGAATACGAGTATGTTTTCTAGGGATGTCAACTTTAAAATGTTCTTCTAATTTTTTCCACAGATTATCAAGACAAATTGATTTATTTTGATATTGACTTCTTTCATTCTGACAGCTAGCCGTAATTCCTGTAGGTAGATGAGTTATTCGAACGGCACTTTCAGTTTTATTGGTATGTTGTCCACCTTTGCCACCAGATCTAAAAGTTTCAATTTTACAGTCTTTTAAAAGCGCTTCCTTAGATTGATACTTAATTGAACACCTCTTACATTATTTATGGATAATAAATTTTTGAGAGATTATTTCATTTTTTATATTTATACTAAAGAAATACATTCCAGATGGTAATGATTTATGTTGATATTCCCATCGGTTTATTCCTGATTGAGAATTTCCATTAAATATATGATTTATATGCTGACCCGTAATATTTACAATATCAATATTAACTTTTTGTATGTTTTCAATTTCCATTTCTAAAATAGTTGTAGAATTCTTTTGAATAATATTAATGAGTGGTTTATAATGTTGATGTTGGTCTTCAATAGATAAATCACACATATCTGTCCAAATACATTCAACCCATTCAGGGTGGTCTATAAATGGATTTCTATTGTCTTGAATATCGTAAATTTCATCATTCCGATTAATTTCTTTTTCGCTAACAGGGTCTAGTTGATGCCAATTTAGTAATACATTTATTGCCCAATCTTTTATTTCTGCACCATTTGTCATATCCGTATTATCCCAAGATGAATCTTCATTATAATATCGCGTGGACATATAAAAATAAGTACGAGCGATGTCTCCTTTATATTCGTCAATGGGTTCAAATACAACTCCATTATACCCAGAATTTGAGCAATTACCTTTTTTACTACCATTGGTTGAAGTCCAAGAAGCAGAACCCACATCGCCATAAGGATAACTACCTCTATGGCTATTTACATATCCATCGGTGGGATAAACATGGAATAAGTCCGATTTCATTGGACTTCCGCTATTAAACCAACTTTGAGGCCAAGAATGTTCACGATTGTAACAATCACCTTCACTATTATAATTTCCACAATGATCAGAATCTACAAAATGATATACATAGGCAGGGTTACCATTGGGGACATCTGAATAAATATCCCATACGGTTCCATTTGATTTTCTATCCGTGGATTCAAAATGGTCATGGAGTGAGCCATAACTTTGGGAATCATGATTATCAATAATATTGTGTAATGCAATTTTTAATGAATTACCTTCAAGCCCTTCTGCAGAATTATAATATCCATTCGGAATGTCAGCAAAAATAAGTGATAAATAAATAAATAATATTAGTTTAAACATAGATTAAATTACAGCTTTATGAGTGCAGAAAAGAATGTAAATTGAGTTTAAATTTAAGGAAATATTATGGAAAAATGGCCAGGTTATAGAAATGAAATTTCAAATGAAGTATATGATGTAATTATTATTGGTTCTGGGATAAGTGGGTTAACTTCAGCCGTTTTTTTAGCGAAAGAAGGGTTTAAAGTTCTTCTATTAGAAAAGCATTTTAAGATGGGCGGATTTACACATTCGTTCAAACGAAATCAATATGAATGGGATACTGGAATTCATTATATAGGAGAAGTACAAAATCCCAAATCAATTGTTCGACGACTTTTTGATTATATATCCAATAATGAGTTGAAATGGACTCCAATGGATGCAAATTATGATCGAATTATTTTCCCTGACAAGGAATATGATTTTATTGCTCCTAAAGAGAAATTTGAAGAAACAATGTGTTCATATTTTCCTAATGATATAAATGCGATTAAAACTTACCTTACAGAAATTAGGAATTCTGTAAAATCTGGTCGTTCATTTTTTGCTAATAAAGCAATGCCTGGAATGTTACAAAGAATAAGCTATCCATTTATGTCTCATACCTTTTTTAAATATGCAAACCAAACTACAAAACAATTAATTACAAACCTTTCTTCTAACCCTAAGTTGCTCGGTGTATTAACTGGTCAATGGGGAGATTATGGACTACCACCTTCGCAAAGTAGTTTTTATATGCAATCTATTGTGGCAAATCATTATTTAAACGGTGGGAATTATCCTGCAGGTGGTTCTGTTAAAATAGCACAAACAGTCAGAAAAAACCTTGAACAATATAATTGCACATTTGCAGTAAATGCTGGGGTTGATGAAATCTGTGTTAAAAATGGTAACGTAAGCGGTGTGAAATTAGAAAATGGCGATGAGATAAAGTCAAAAATTGTAATTAGCAGTGCAGGAATTGTAAATACATACACTAAATTTTTAAGAAATAATTCAAATATAGAAAAATATAAATCTCGATTAAAACAAATAAACCCAACAGGGAGTTATGTTTGTCTTTATTTAGGTTTTAAAAAATCTGTAAAAGACTTAGATTTTAAAGCTACAAATTTATGGATTTATCCAGATTATGACCATGATGAAAATATTTCAAAATTTGCAAAAGATTCATCTCAAGAATTTCCCGTTTTATATGTTTCATTTCCATCCGCAAAAGATTCAGAGTGGGATAAAAATAATCCAAACTGTTCAACCGTGGAAATAATAACCATGGCAAATTTTGAATGGTATGAAAAATGGGAGAAAGAACCGTGGAAAAAAAGAGGCGATGAATATGAAAATGAGAAAGAAAAATTATCTCAACGAATATTAAAAAAATTATTTGAACATATTCCTCAAGCTAAAGACTCGTTGGATTATTATGAATTATCCACACCATTATCGGTAAGAGATTTAGCAAACTATAAATCGGGTGAATTATATGGAATTGACCATACTCCCAATCGGTTTAAGCAAAAATGGCTTCAACCAAAAACCGAAATTAAAGGCTTATATTTAACCGGTCAAGATATTCTCACGGTTGGATTATCAAGTGCACTATTTTCGGGATTATTAACATGTTCTGCTATTTTAAAACGGAATTTATTAAAGGATATTTAGAATATAAAGAAAAAAAAGGTACTTCAATTAGATGTTGTTATATAGTAAAAATATTATAATTCACCTAATATTGTATTAACGATGATGACAATATCAATAATATCAATATTACCACTATTATTCATATAAGCTGATTCAATTTGAATACCCGTGGGGATTATTTCTTCCATAATAATGTCGATGAGGATAAGGATATCTATAATATTAACTAAAATATCACCATTTATATCTCCATAAACCAAGCCGCCAGTTATTGAAACATAGTTCTCTTTAGTGAATGTTGAGGTCTCTTCATTATTGGTTATGGTTAGCGTTACCGTATAGTCACCAGAAAACTCATAAGTATGTTCAGGGTAATGTTCTTCACTATCAATAATACCATCAGTGTCAAAATCCCATTGCCATGAGGTGGGGTTGCCTTGGGAGAGGTCATTAAAAGTTAATGTTAAAGGTGCATTACCCGTAACAGGGTAAGTTGCAAAATTAGAGTGGAGTGAAAAATCCTCTAATTCATACACATATACAGAGCCCGACATATTGTTTTTCATAGGGGAAGCATTTAAAACATGGGTGTGACCTATTCCTAAATAGTGACCTATTTCATGTGGTAAAGTTGCTTAATTATGATAATCGTACATGATTATTAAAGCATTTTTAAAAGGATTTGCAAGGCCAGATATAAAGCCAAAACTATTTGATATTGTATTTGTTATATAAATATTTAGAGTATATTGATTATAGTTTGGATCATCATTTATATTATTGGGAGAGATTATATCGTTAAAATAATTAATACAATCATAATAATTATCATTATATATATGATTAAGTTGAAAAATTCTTTTGATAATGTACAACAATTATTTCACAAATGTATAATATAAAAAAGGCATCCAATAAGGATGCCTCTAAACAACAAAAAAGAAAATTAGTTTTTATTAATTATTTGTCAATTTAAAGTTAATTGGAATTGACATCCATACTCCAACCTTTTTATCTCGTTGACGAGCAGGTTTCCATCGCGTTCTTTTAACAGCTTCTTCAGCCGCTTCATTTAATCCTGTATTTGGAATTCCTTTTAAAATCATTGTCTCTTCAACAACACCTCTTTTATTAATAAAAGCTTGAACAATTACAGTACCTTCAATTCCTGCCTCCATTGCAATTTCAGGATATTCCGGCCGGATTGGTGAAAGCGGTTTAGGTGCTTTATCATAAGGAATAAATTTAACTTTTCGCCCCTGATCAGGAGGGGGAGGGGGTGCATCCCAGTCTTCAAGATCATCTAAATCTGTTTCTTCAATTGTAATATCATCATCTAAAAATTCATCCTCTGATGCAATTGGAACAGAAGGTCGAGCTGGTGGTTTTTCAATTTGCATTTGCTCTGTGGGAGGAACAACTATAGATTCAATATCTGTCGGAATATATTTTTCAATTGCGGATGTATTCTCAAGTAGGCGGGGGGAAAAATAAAAGACACTCGCTATTAAAATAATAACTCCAAGTGAAATAGCACGAATACGAACAGGATAATTTAAAACAAGTGGATCTACACGCATACGTTAGTCAATCTTTGTTAAAGCTGAATAGTTTAATTTTAATGCTTGAGCATTCCTCATTTCAGTATGAATATCTGTAATTACTTTCATTTGTGCATCTTCATCTGATTTTAAAGAAATTGTCAATTTAGGGTCTGACGATATTTTTTTATAAATGATGTTTCGAAGACCTTGTCCTTGAATTATTCGGTCATCAATATTTACTAAACCATCTTTAGAAGCCCAAATATAAGTTGTATGTCTTTTGCTTTCTAATTTTTCAATAGTCCTTGCAGTTGGCAATAATACTTTTAATCCTTCAAATTCTCGCATTACAGTTGTTACCATAAAAAAGATTAACAGCATGAAGATTATATCTGGCATTGATGAAGTAGATATGCCTTTTTTAGTTGATGTTTTACGAATAACTTTCATTTATTGATCCGGATTAGCAATAGAAATACGAGATGCTTTGGCTATTTTCAATTGATCTAAAATTAATATATAATCACTATATTTTGTTCTTGAATGGGTTTGTACCGAAAAAATCATTTTATCATTTTTCCGCAATTTATCTGATACCAACCGAGAAATTTCTCTTGCTTTTGCAGGTTTCTCATCAAATAATACTTTCCCAGATTCATTAATTAAAATATTTGTAATATTTTTACGGTTTACTTCTAGTTCTTCACCAGCTGGAGGAAGAACTAAATTTAACCCCTTGTCCATTGAAATTGTTGTGGTTACCAAGAAGAATACCAATAGCAAAAATGCAATATCTGCCATCGATGATGAATTTATTTCCTCAGGTTCTCTTCGGTTACTTTTAAACATAAAAATTAAGTTTTAGTTATTTTTTCTAAAATGACTTTTAATTGAATCCATTACAACAACAGCACCTTTTTGCATATTTACAATTTGTAAATCAATAATATATAGGCATAAGTTTTGGAATAATTGAAGAATTACAGCAGCAATTAATCCAAATGCAGTTGTTAATAGAGCAACAGAAATACCACCTGCAACAACCGCAGGTGAAATATCATTGGCCGCTTTAATATCATCAAAAGCTTGAATCATACCCACAACCGTTCCAAGAAATCCAATCATTGGTGCCGTTGCAATACAAAGAGAAATCCATGTCATGTTTTTTTCCATTGCAGCCATTTCAATTGCGGCAGTATTTTCCATAGATTTTTCGGCTTCAGCTACACCAAACTCTGCTTTTGTAACAGTTTCATGGCATAAATTTGCTATTGGCCCAACACCTTCTAAGCTTTTATCAACAGCAGTCTTAAACCCTGATGAAGTAACAGTATCTGCAACTTCTTCAGAAAAAGTAAAACCGTAACCAAGTCCTTTAAATAAAAAATATAATCTTTCAGCTACAAAAAACAAGCCGATGATTAAAATTATTAAAATAGGGTACATATACCCGCCACCTTGGTTAAAATAATATGTGGCTACTTGCATAAATGTCCTTTCATAAAATGAGTTCTAATTAAAAAATAGTGGTAAAAATTTAGCCGTAAATTTTACCCCATATTTACACTATAGACAAAGAGGAATTTTTAATTTAAAATTTTCCATGCTTCATCAATATTTTCAAGAGCAATAAGAATTTGTTTATCAAGCTGTAATCGCTTATGATAAGAAAACTCATTACCCCATAATGCCCCTGCAATTTCTGCTAATAACCTATTTTCAATAATATCAATATCATCATCTAATTGTTCTTCTTCAAATTCAAATTTAGAATCTTCAAGCCAATTGAATAATTCTTGTCTATCACTTTCACCAAAAATATAGTATCGCTCAAAAGCATCGTAGTCTTCATATCTTAAACCAATATGTTCTTTTAATAAAGAACCGTAATTAAATAAATATCGTTCAGGGCTTGTTAATAATTTAATAGTTGATTTTGTATATTTTGTAGTGTCTTGAATAAAAATATCAGGAGTAATTCCACCACCACCATATACTTTACGGCCTTTTCGAGTAAAATATAATGGTCTATCTGCAACGGTTGAATCATTTAATTCTCGATTTTTATTTCGTAAATTTCGATAATAGTCTTCAACATTTTCAAACTCTCTTTGAATTAACCTCCCAGATGGAGTATAATATCGAGCAATTGTAATTCGTGCAGCTGATTCGTCTGGTAGTTCATACTGTCTTTGAACAAGCCCTTTTCCAAAACTTGTTTCGCCAATAATTAATCCTCTGTCTAAATCTTGCAAAGCACCAGTAACAATTTCGCTGGCACTTGCTGATCCACGATTAATAATCGCAATTACAGGGTAATGTCGGTCATCATTTTGTTTATTTGAGAAATGAACTTCATTTGATCCCGGAATTCGTCCTTGCGTAAACACAATTGTATCCCTTGTATTTACAAATAAATCTACAATTTGAACAGCTTGACCAAGTAACCCCCCACCATTATTTCTAAAGTCAATAATAAGTTGTTCCATATTTTGGTTTTCAAGTTCAATTAATGCTTCTTCTACTTCATAAGCTGTATTGGAGGCAAAGCGATTAATTTTAATATAACCTGTAGATTCATCGATCATAAAAGAAGCAAGAACACTTACAAGCGGAATTTTAGCACGGACTAATGTAACATCTAATAATTCTTTTTGTCCCATCCTTTTAATAGTCACATCAACAGAGGATCCTTTTGGGCCTCTTAATTTTTTAACAACATCTTTTTGTTCAATATTATAGGCAGACTCATCATCAATTTTGACTATTTTATCTCCACTTTGTAACCCTGCTCTCTCACTTGGAGTACCCGGAATTGGAGAAATTACCGTGATATATCCATCTAAAATATCAAACTCGATTCCAATCCCTTCAAATTCTCCAGCAAATTGCTCTCTAACTTCTTCAAATTCTTTTTTGGGTATATAGGTTGAATGGGGATCTAATTCTTCAAGCATCCCCACGATTGCACCTTCCAAGACATCATCCATATCAACATCTTCTACATAGTTACTGTAAATAATATTGACTAATTTTGCAAGTGTGGATAGTTTCGCAAATCGATCATTTGAAGATTTATAACCAGCGCTTAATAACATTAACCCTGTGCAGGTTATTAAAATAAGTATTTTCTTTTGTATAGACATGCCTAAAATTACCGCAGATATTTTACAAAACTCAACGATAAACATTACAGGTTACAAAATGATAAATGGTAAAAAAGAAATTCCAATTGTCGGAATTCATGGTTGGAAAGGAAATGGAGATAGTTTTAAAGCTGTTGCAAAGCTATTTAATCTCGAAAACACATATTGGTTTTACCCTCAAGCTCCTTATGAAACAGGGCAAGGTGAATTTAGTTGGGCAAAAGAAGTTGAAGAAGGGGTTTATGAAACAACTAAAGCTCAACAATATTTAGAAGATTTTTTTGTAAATAAAGTCTTTACTAAATTCCCTCCTGAAGAAGTGCATGTCATTGGATTTTCTCAAGGTGCAACTATTTGCTTTGAATTTGTTTTAAAATTGCCCGTAAAACTTGCTGGCGTTTACCCTATTGCAGGATTTTTACGAGATTTTAATTCAACAAAAGCTCGGTTACACCACAAACAGAAAGAAACCCCAATTTTTATTGGTCATGGGGAAAATGATGATATTGTTCCAAGTAAAAGCTCAAAAAGAATTTATGATATATTAAAAAAAGAAACAAAAAATGTAGATTTGCATTTGTATAATGGCGGACATAAAATTGGTTTAAGCTATATAAAAGAAGCAAAGAAATTAATATTGGGTGAAAAATGAAAACGGATTATGATGTAATAATTATTGGTTCCGGTTTTGGTGGAGCGGTTTCAGCATTAAGAATGGTCGAAAAAGGATATTCTGTACTTGTAATTGAAAAAGGTAAACGATATGAGTCTAAAGACTTTCCAAATACGAACTGGAATTTAAGAAAATATTTTTGGATGCCACGATTATTTCTATATGGGATTCAATGTCTTACACTGTTTAAAGATGTGTTTATTCTTCATGGCGCAGGTGTAGGCGGTGGAAGTTTAGTTTATGCAAACACACATTTAATTCCACCAGACAAAGCATTTGAAGATACAAAATGGCCAGATAAAAATTGGAAAGAAAAATTAAAACCATTTTATGATTTAGCTCAAAAAATGTTAGGCACCGTTCCATCCTATGGATTTGGAGAAACAGATGATATATTAAAGGAATGTGCAGAAGAATTAGGAAAGGCAGATTCTTTTAAAAAAGTAAATGTGGGAATATTTTTTGGTAAACCAGGAGAAGAATCGACTGATCCCTATTTTAATGGAAAAGGCCCAATAAGAGGTGGATGTACTTTTTGTGGTGGATGTATGGTGGGATGTCAGCATAATGCAAAAAATACATTAGATAAAAATTATCTATACTTAGCTGAATCTTTAGGTGTAAAAATAATTGCCGAAAGTGAGGTGGAACAAATAATTCCACAAAAAGGAATTTATAAGGTAAAAATAAAAAAATCTACTGGAATATTTCACTCCACTCAATTCATTACCTCAAAAAAAGTGATACTATCAGGCGGTGTAATGGGATCTGTAAAATTATTATTTCAATGTAAAACGAAAGGGTTTTTAGATAATATTTCTCATCGTCTTGGAGATTTTGTAAGAACGAATTCTGAAGCAATTTTAGGTGTAATAAAAGCAAATAAAAAACGAAATGATTATACAAAAGGGATTGCAATTTCAGCACAATTCCACCCCGATGATAAAACTTCCATTGAAGCGGTTCGATTTGGGAAAGGTCAAAATGCAATGGGAGGATTATCAACAATAATGCCTTCAAGTAGAAACTTACCAGGAATTTTAGGTTGGATAATTGCAATTATTCAAAATCCAATTGTTTTTATAAAATCAATTTTTCCATATAAATGGTCAGAAAACTCGGTGATTTTATTAGTTATGCAACCTATAAATAATTACTTAAAATTAAATTATAATCGTCGATGGTGGCGATTTGGATTTCGATCTATGAATAGTAGTCGATCTACGGATGAAAAAATTCCTGCATTTATTCCAATTGGTGAAAAAGTTGCAAAAATGGTTGCACGGAAAACAGGTGGAACGCCGATGACGAGTTATTTTGACAGCATATTTGGAATACCGACAACAGCACATATTCTAGGTGGATGTTGTATTGGAAATACAATTGAAGATGGGGTAATAGATAAAAATTTTGAAGTATTTAATTATCCAGGGCTTTATGTCATTGATGGGTCATCTATTCCATCTAATTTAGGGGTAAATCCAAGTTTAACAATTACCGCAATGGCTGAATATGCAATGAGCCAAATGCCTAAAAAGGGAGCATAATGAGTTGTAATTTAAAAGAAAATGTTATTGAAGTTTTTAATCCGACAAATGGGCAACATTTAAAAGAAATCCCAATTACGACTGATAGCCAATTTAAAGAAATAATAGAAAAATCAATTGAATCAAAAAATTATTGGAATAATAGTATTCCTGGATTTAGAAAAAATTTGATTAAAAAGTTTAGAAAAGCAATAATCCAAAATATGGATTTATTCATAGAAACGATTTGCAGTGAAACAGGTAAAAAGAAATTTGAAGGAATGTTAGAGGTTTATACTTCTGTTGAACATATGAAACATTCAGAGAAATTACTTTCAAAAGTATTTAAGAAAAAAAATAGATCTGTTGGAACTCTATTAACAAAAAAAGCATGGACTGAATTACAACCGCTAGGAATTGCTGGAATTATTTCACCATGGAACTACCCATTAATATTAACACTTACACCTGTTATTGAAGCATTGTCTGCGGGGAATGTCGTAATTTTAAAACCATCAGAACAAACTCCATTAACAACTGAATTATTAAAATCAATCTGGGATGAATCCACAGAACAACCTGATATTTTACAAATAATTTATGGGGGTGGTAAAATAGGGAGTAAGTTAGTAAATGCCCCCGAAGTGGATATTATTTGTTTTACAGGTAGTACTAAAATTGGTAAAATGATTGCAATTGATTGTGCAAAAAATTTAAAACCTGTCATTTTAGAATTAGGTGGAAAAGACCCGATGATAATTTGTGAAGATGCAAACATAGATAGAGCCGTTAATGGTGCTGTTTGGGGTGGTATGAGTAATGCCGGGCAAACATGTATTTCTGTGGAACGAATTTTTGTCCATGAAAATATAAAGGGAGAATTTGTAAAGAAGATTTCTGAAAAAATAAAAAAATTATCCGCAGGAAATTCAAAAAACTCAGAAGTTGGTTCTATTTCCGTTGAGGCAGGATTAGAGAAAATTAAATCTCAAATTAAAAATGAAAAAAAGGCAAGTGAAATAATTCAAGGAGGGAATGATAAAAATGGATTTTATTTTCCACCAACTGTTGTTATTGATCCTGAGTTTAATGGTGAGTTAATGCAAGATGAAACCTTTGGGCCTGTTGTTTCAATTACAAGTTTTAAAACAGAGGAGGAGGCCATAAATCTAGCAAATTCAACAGGGTATGGATTAAGTGCGAGTGTTTTCTCTGCAAATAAATCCAAAGGTAAAAAAATAGCCTCTCAAATCAGGGCTGGGTCAGTGGCAATAAATGATGTAATGACACATTATGGAATTGCAGATTTGCCGTTTGGCGGGGTTGGTTTAAGTGGAATTGGTCGAGTGCATGGTGAAGAAGGTATAAAAGCATTTTGTTTGCAAAAAAGCTATATGACAAATAGAATAAATTTAGGTGACGAAATGTGGTGGTATTCAAAATCAGAAAAATTTGAAGGCATTATTCGTAAATTCCTCAAAATGTATTTTGGATAAATAGAACCTATTTATCATATTTTATCAAACAGAACTCATCGTATTTTTTCACCCTTAAAATGATTAACAAAATAACATTTATAATAATAATTTTAATTGGGTTTTTATATTCTCAAGATATTCCCGCGGGTGCATTTTCAATTACTCGCATTCAATATGATGGTGGTGGCGATTGGTATTCAGATCCAAGTTCATTACCAAATTTATTAAAATTTATTGCTGACGAAACTTCAATTAAGTTATACCCTGAAGAAAAAAGATCAAAAATAGGTGATGATATATTTTCAGAATCCACATATCTCTATTTAACAGGGCATGGCAATATTTCATTTACAAATGATGAATCATTTATTTTAAGAAACCATTTAAAAGCCGGTGCATTTTTACATGCCGATGATAATTATGGTATGGATAAATCATTTAGAGAACAGATGAAAAAAGTGTTTCCAGATAAAGAATGGGTTGAGCTACCTCCAGACCATGAAATTTTCCATGTATTTTATAATTTTGATAATGGTTTGCCAAAGGTTCATGAACATGATAATAATCGCCCGCAAGCATTGGCTCTATTTGATGATGAAAAAATAATAGTGCTTTATACTTACGAATCTGATTTAGGTGATGGATGGGAAGATTCTGAAGTTCATAAAGATAGTGAAGCGATTAGAGAACAGGCATTAAAAATGGGAACAAACATCATTATTTACGCACTCACTCATTAAATGATGAATAATTATTTATTAGATTATATTCAAAAAGCCCGAACGAATAAAGCAAATCAAAATTTTATACGGTCTGCATTATCATTTTTTAGTATTATTATTTTTATCTCTATTTTATTGGGAAGTATTGAATTTATTTTTCATTTAGAAATTGAAAATAGACGAATAATTTTTGAGATTATTTTTTTTATTTTATTAGGCGGAATCACTTATTTAATTTCAAATTGGGTCATTCAATCAAAGGGTTTATTTGGTAATTATTCCGATGCTGAAATAGCATCATGGATTGGTGAAGTTAAACCTGAAATTGCAGACAGACTACTAAATGGAATTCAGTTAATTGAAAATAAAACTACTCAAAACAATGATTTAATTGACCATGCTATAAATAAAATTAAAACTCAAATAGATCAAATCCCATTTAAAAGTATAAAAAATATTCAATCAAATAAATGGAAATACATTTTTATTATTAGTATAATTTTTTTTAGTGCGAGTTGGAAATTATTTTCAGAAGCACCTGAAAATGCGTATGTAAGAATATTAAGCCTGAAAACGGAGTATGAAGTCCCAACACCCTTTCGTCTCTCTTCAATAACAAAAAATCAATTTATTTTAGGCGGTGATACAACGCAGATCATTCTTGAGGGGGTTGGAGAATTACCTGATTCACTCGAAATGATTATTCAAAATAAAGATAAAATTATAACAAATAAAATACCATTATTAAATGGTAAATATATTTTGAATTTACCCAATATTAAAAAAGACCATATTGTTTGGGGTGAATTTAAATCGGAATCTATTTTTTCACCATGGGATAATATTTCATCAGGCAAAGATACTATTTTCGTCCAAGATAGACCGATAATTGAAAATGTTGAATTTACAATTATTCCACCAAAATACACCCAATTAGAAACACGAAAACACCCTGGAAATGTAACTAATATATCTGTCCTACCGGGCAGTAAAATTAAAATTCACGCAAAAGTGACAAAAAACATTGTGTCTGCATTTGCCATGATAGGTAAGCAAAAGAAAAATTTAAGTGCACAAGGAAATAAAATTAGTGGGACATTTTCAATATTTAAAAATGATACACTGACAATTTATTGCACCGATGAAAATGAGATTGAAAATAATTCCCCCACTCACTTTAATATTCAAGCTTATGCAGATATGCCTCCAGAAATTTTAGTTTTTGAACCGACATCAAAAGTTGAACTTGGGGAATCTATGGAAATTCCAATGCGGATTATGGTTAATGATGATTATGGAATTTCTGAAATGGAAATAAAATATTCAATTATTCATCCGGATTATCTCCCTGAAGACACGATGCAATATCATTTTCCGCTAAATGGGTTTGATAAAAACATTAAATCACAAAATTATTCATTCAATTGGAATATTAATTTTTTATCTTTAATGCCAGAAGATGAAGTTATTTTTCAAATTGGTGCAGGTGATAATAATACAATACCTAAACCAAGTTGGTCATATTCTAAAAAATTAAATGCATTTTATCCATCTTTAGAAGAAATGTTTTTTCAAATGGAAGAAAATGAAGGAGAGGTGCTAGAAGAAGCAGAAAACATCACACTGACAATGGATGAAGTACAAGAGTTGGTCGAAGATTTAAAATTAGATTTATTGAAATCGGAAGAAATGAATTGGGAACAGACTCAACAGGCTGAAGAAGTTGTTCAAAAAATGGAAGATATCTTTGAACAAATGTCTCAAATGTCCGATGTGATGGATGCAGTAAAAGAACAAATAGAAAAAAATGATTTAATTAATGAGGATTTAACAGAAAAATTTCAAAATTTACAAGAATTATTAAATCAATTAATGACACCAGAAATGAAGGAGGCATTAGAAAAGTTAAGAGAAGCTTCTGAAGAATTAGATCCAGAAAAAATGTTACAAGCATTAGAAGACTTTGAATTTAATGCACAGGATTTTGAAGACCAACTAGATCGATTTATTGAAATGTTTGAAATGGCAATGGCTGAACAAAAGATGGATGAGATTCAGAAAAAAATAGAACAAATGATTAATGAGCAACAAGCGGTCATGGATGAGTTGAAAAATGATTCACCTAAATCAGAAGAATTGGCGGCTCGAGAAAAACGGCAAGAACAAAAAATGGAGAACCTGCAAAAATCCATAAAAGATGCTGAAGAAATGATGAAGGATATTTCACCATCGACTTCAGAAAACATGGATGAGCTTGAAAAAAGTGACCCCATAAATAATGCAGAATCTGACATTTCTGATGCACAAAAAGAATTTTCAGAAGGAAAGAAGAAAAAGGGTGGAGAAAAAGCAGAATCTGCAAAGGAGAATTTAGAGAAACTATCTGATCAATTTGCCCAAATGCAACAAGAATTTCAACAAGAAACTGTTGGTGAAATGACAAAAGAATTTCAACGCGTTGTACATAATATTTTATCCATTTCAAAAGATCAAGAAGAAATTTATAAAATCTCAAAGCTAATAAAATCTAAGAGTCCAATATTAATTGAAACAGCTGTTTTACAAAATAATGTTCAACGACAAATGCAACGATTAATGGACCAAGTGATGGAGCTTTCAACAAAAACATTCTATATAACACCCGAAATTGGGAGAATGTTAGGTCGTTCAATTGTAGATATGAATAAATCAATTGCAGGTTTAGAACAAAAACAAATTTCAACCGCACGAAAACAACAATTATCTGCAATAGAAACCTTAAACGACGCAGCTTTTGTATTATTAGATGCAATGGATCAAATGAATTCTTCCGGCTCTGCTTCTGGTATGGAGCAATTTATGGAGCAAATGGCACAGATGTCTCAACAACAGCAGGGGGTAAATCAGGGTACAATGCAATTGGGGCAAATGGGAATGATGGCTCAACAAGCAATGATGCAACAATTAATGCAACAACAACAGGCATTACAACAGGCTCTTGAAGAATTATTGGGTAATAATCCAGGAAAAAAAGGAAGTGGACTGGATAAAGCGAGACAAGATATGGAAGAAGTTATAAAAGATTTTAGAAAACGAAAAGTAGATGAACGGACAATTGAACGACAGGAAAAAATTCTTTCTCGAATGTTAGATAGTCAAAAATCAATGACTCAAAGAGATTTATCAAAAAAACGAAAAAGTTCTGAAGCTGAAGAATTTTTATATGTTGGCCCTGATGGTTTACCGGTTGATTTTGGCGAGCGCAAATTGATTTTAATGGAAGCCATGGAACAAGCCCTTCAGGAAGGCTATTCTCAAGATTATAATAAAATGATTAGAAATTATTTCCAGTCATTGCAAGAAACAATGGAGGCTGAAAATGAACTCCCTTAAATTGTTGATAATTAGTTTATTCTTATTTTCACTTACTTTTTCTCAAAATATGGGAGTAGAAAATGCCAAATTATATCAACGAGCCCGGTCTTTAGCTCAAGCAGGTTTAACAGATGAAGCGATGAGTTTATATGATAAATTAATTTCTGCTGACCCTAAAAACCATCAATTTTATGATGCATATAAACGGTTTTTAAAAAATATTGGTGATCAAGAAAAAATACTTGATATTGCTACACACTATTATAAAAATAATAAAAACAACCCATTAGCATATTATGAATGGATTTATGGATTAATTTTAAATCAGAAAGATAATTGGCAAGCAGAAACAGAATTATTTATTAAAAAAAATTATTCAAATAATAATTTATTAAGGCAGTTAATATTTTCAATGTATTCCGCAGGGTTATCAAATGAATTAAATTTAATCACGCAATTAATGAGAGAATATAGAAATGAGCCCTCTTTTCTATCTCGAGAGCTCGGCGATATTTATATAATGAGAATGGATTATAAATCTGGAGTTTTAGAATATATTTTATATCTTCAAAATAATATTAATGATGTAAAATTAATTTCAGATAAAATAATGAATATTCCCAAAGATGATTATATTGTTAATTTGGTAAGAGAAATATTGTTGGTGGAAAAAAATGATTTTTCTAAAATTATTCTATCAAATTTAGAGTTTAGGGAAGAAAATTATCCAACAGCATGGAATATATTAAAATCAAACTCTAAAAATGAAGAATTACAACTTGAAATGGGTAAGGATTTATTAGAAAATAAAGAATTTAATTTCGCAGAAATGGTATTTAGGGAAATATTAAATAAAAGTAAAAATAAAAAAGTTATTGAACATTGTATTTTTAATATTGGAAGAACTTTAGAATTAAAGAGTATTCATAATTCAAATAAATTACCTATTTCTGGGTTTTATAGAGGGAATCCATTCTTTACCCCGCCATTTATTAGTATTAATAATTTGGATAATTCTCTTGTAAATGCAATTTCAATTTATGATTCATTAAGTATAAATTCAAATTCGCATGATGCAATATTTAGATTAGCAGAAATAAAATTTAGAGCATTGGGTGATTTAGATGGAGCAAATAAAACATATACTAAAATATTAAAATCTACAAAAAACTATGAGATGAAGAAAAATTGTGCTCTACGAATAATTGAAATTGATATTGCAAAAGGTGATTTATTTTCTGCAAAAAGCAATATTGAAAAATTTACTCAATTTATTAAGAACAATTCTGATAATAATTTAATACGAATTAAATCAGCTCAACTATTAATGTTTGAAGGTGCAAAAGATTCACTCAATAATTATCTCAGAAATACAATGAAATTAATGAAATCAACAGATAATGGGTTTAACGATGTACTAGATGTTTTAAGTTTAAATTTAACCTTTCAAAATTCAGGAAATTTTTATTCTGATTTTGGAAAAGCTCAATTTTTAATACATCAAAATAAAAGACAAGAAGCAATTTATATTTTAGAAGGAATGATGGATATTTCAGATCCATTATTGGCAGAATTAATTCAATATCAGACCATTTATTTATATTTAATGCAAAAAGAATATATTCCTGCAATTGAACTCGCATTTATTATGAATGGTGAAACAATTTATTCTGAACTTGCTTTTATTTTACAATGTGAAATTGCTGATTATATTCAAAATGATTTTAGTTTAGCAGTTGATTTATATTTAGAATTTTTAGAAAAATATCCAGATAGTATTTATTATGACAGTATTCGATTACGACTTAGAGAATTGGCAAGTTAAATGAAAAAATTATTTTTATACATATTATTTTTATCTCAATCTTTTATTTTTGGTCAAAAATATTTAATTCCAATGGACGGTGTGCAAACGGATCATTTAAAGGCCTACGGTATTGTTCATATGATTATCAATAAAGGAATTTCTGTTGAATGGTTATTAAATTACAGAGGTGGTTCTTTTATTGTGGATACACATGATTTTATTTCTCGAGAAGGTATTTTACGCGGAGTATTGATAGAAAATATTAATGCATCGGGGTTAGGACAGATTTATGTAACTGTTGAATCGAATAATATGGATATTATTAAACTAGAAAAATCTGCAAAAATTGCGGTGTATTCACCACCTGAAAAACAACCATGGGATGATGCAGTTACACTTGCTCTTACTTACGCAGAAATAGAATATGATGTTATTTTTGATGATGAATTATTAGCGGGGGCTTTAAAAAAATATGACTGGCTTCATTTACATCATGAAGATTTTACGGGGCAATATGGTAAATTTTATAAAAATTATCATAGTGCTGGTTGGTATATACAGCAAAAAGCAAGTTTTGAAGCGAGAGCTTCTCGATATGGATATTCATCTGTAAGCGAAATGAAAAAGGCAATTGCACGAATAATTAGAGAATATGTCAAAAAGGGTGGGTTTTTATTTGCAATGTGTTCAGCAACAGATTCATTTGATATTGCACTTGCATCTGAAAATGTAGATATTGTGGATAGAGTTTATGATGGCACCCCTGTTGAGGCTGATTATCGTCAAAAAATGGATTTTACAAAATCAATGGCGTTTGAAAATTATGATTTATATACAAGTCCATTAACTTATGAATATTCAACAATAGATATTCCATCGAGTCATAAACCAATAGCAAAGGGTGCCGAAGCAGACTATTTTGCTCTATTTGATTTTTCTGCAAAATGGGACCCTGTACCCACAATGCTAACTCAAAACCATGTTGATGTTATAAATGGATTTATGGGGCAAACAACAGGATTTCACAGATCAACTTTAAAAAAACATGTCGTTGTTATGGGCGATGTTCCCAATGATGAAATGGTTAAATATATTCATGGAAATGTCGGTAAAGGAACTTACACTTTTTTAGGCGGACATGACCCTGAAGATTATCGTCATTTTGTAGGAGACCCTGTTACTGATTTATCTCTTCATCGAAATTCGCCCGGCTATAGATTAATTTTAAATAATGTTTTATTCCCCGCTGCTCGAAAAAAAGAACGAAAAACATAAATTCTCATTTTAATTCTATAGACTGAAGAAAAGATGAGCCTTCAATTAAATTACTGTATAGAAACTAATATAAATCTATAATTAACTATTCTTTTTACCCGTTTGAATTTGCCATAAATGATTATATATGCCATTATGATTGATCAGCTTATCGTGTGTTCCTGATTCTGCAATTTTACCTTTATCTAAAACTATAATTTGGTCCGCATTGCGAATAGTTGAAAGTCTATGAGCAATAATAATTGTCGTTCTATCTTTTGCAATATTTTCTAATGCATTCTGAATTAATTGTTCTGTTTCATTATCTACTGAAGATGTAGCTTCATCAAAAATTAAAATAGGAGGATCTTTATAAATAGCTCTTGCAATTGTTAATCGTTGTTTTTGACCAACACTTAATCGTTGTCCACGCTCTCCAATAATGGTGTCAAATCCATTTGGTAGATTTTCAATAAATTCTAAAGAATGACTTATTTTAGACGCTTTTTTAATTTTTTCTACATTATTTGGAGGGAATGGATAAGATATATTTTCTTTAATAGTCCCTTCAAATAAATGAAGTTCTTGATTTACAAACCCAATACTTTCTCGTAAACTAAAAAGTGTTAATTTTTTTAAATCTTGACCACCAATGCAAATAGAACCATTCTGAATATCATACAGTCGGAGTAATAATTTAATTAAAGTGGTTTTTCCCGACCCCGTTTGCCCAACAATTCCAATTGTTTTACCATTCAAAATTGTTAAATTAAATTTTTTAAATACAGGCGAATTATTGGGATATTTAAAATGTACATTTTCAAAAATAATATCGTTCTTTGGATTTATTAATTCTTCTGAATCATTATTTTCTTTTACCGATTTTTTTAATTCCAATATTGATAATATTCTTCCCGTGGAAGCCATTGATCGTTCAAATTGATCTATTGTTTCTCCCAATGTTGTAAATGGCCATAAAAACCGTTGTGTTAGAAATACCAGTACACTAAACGAACCAACAGCTATAGCCCCATTCATAGTCATAAAACTACCAATAATTAAAGTTGCTAAAAACCCAGACAATACTCCAATTCGAATAACTGGCACGAATGCAGAACTTAATTTGATTGCTTTATTATTACTTTCTCTATAATCACTACTTAATTGATCAATTCGTTCATATTCATTCCCTTCAGATGTAAAACTTTTAATTGTAATAATTCCATTTAAGTTATTGAATATAGCTGAACTAATTCGCCCAACGGCTTCCCTAACGGCAATATATCTTGGTGATAAGTTTTTCTGAAAATAAAATGCAATTGTAATAATTATCGGCACAGGAAAAATGCTTACAAATGCAATAATTGGTGAAACATAAAAAAATACAGCACCAATTGTTATTGTAGAAACAATCAATTGAATAATATTATTTATTCCCGAATCTAAGAATCGCTCTAATTGATTAACATCATCATTTAATATTGCTGTTATATTTCCTATTCTTTGATTTTCATGCCATTCTAAGTCTAAATGTTGAATATGATTATAAGCATCAAGCCGAATATCATGCTCTACAGATTGTGCAATTCCACGCCAAGTAATTGAATGTAAATATTGAAAAAGGGATTCAAATACCCAAATGAAAAAAGTAACAATTGCTAAAATTGTAACTTGACTCTTTGGGTTTGAGAAACCAAGAGATGCAATGAAGCTATCTTGTTGCTTAATTACGAGGTCAACAGCAAAACCAATTAATATTTCTGGCATGATGTCAAATAGTTTATTCATTATAGAAAAAAAAGTTGCCAGTATAATTTTTGCTCGCCATGGCAATGTATAATATAAAAAATCTTTGAATATTGAATATGAATTGGTCATTATCTACTTTAAATTTGCTAAAAACTTATTAGGTATTTATTAAATAAAAAAAGATAAATTGAAGAAATATTAATTTCGTTCCTATTTGTTACTCAATCTTTACCTATTTAAATTTACTACCTTATAACTCACTTATATTTTAGAAAGAGACATATTTAATTATGCCAAAAATTTTAACAAATATAATTTTACTATTTCAAATTAGTTTATTTCAATTTTTATTTTCAAATATTAAACCAATTACTAATTTGCAAGAACACCAACCCGATGTATTTGCATTGATACATGCAAAAGTTCAATTAAATCCCGTAGATATTATTGAAGATGCAACGATAATTATAAGAGGATCAAGAATTGAAGCCGTTGGAAATGATATTCAAATACCTCGTGATGCATTTGAAATTGATTTAACAGATAAAACCGTTTATCCTGGTTTTATTGATAGCTGGTTTGAATATGCCCAACCAGATTCTTTGCAAAATCATAATTCACATTGGAATAGTAAAGTACACCCTGAATTTAATTCAGGAAATTCCCCTGAAATTTCAAAAAAACAATTAAATGAATTTTATTTAAATGGAATAACCGCTGTCCATATTGTTCCAAATAAAGGAATATTTAGAGGAGAATCAGCAGTAAGATTATTAAACTCAAATCAGCAAAATATAGAAAATTCGCCTACCCAAGTACTTGCATTTGAAACTTTTGGATGGGGGGCTGATGAATATCCTGGCTCTCTATTGGGGACAATAGCCTTATTAAGGCAAACTTTTTATGATGTATTATGGTATAAAAGAGCAAAAACAGCATACAAATCAAACCCTCAACAAAATGAACCAATTCGTCGAAACCTATCATTAGAATCTATTCAATCTCATTTAGATAATAATGGGAAGTTTATTTTTCGAACAGGTGATGAAATTGCAACTCTCCGTGCATTTAATATAGCAGAAGAATTTGGATTAAATTTTTGGATTAAATCTAATGGATATGAGTACAGACGATTAAATGAATTTAAAAAGAAAAATTCATTTTTTGTTCTTCCATTACATTTTCAACCCAAACCAAAAGTTTCAAATCCTCAAGATGCTTTATCCTATTCAACAACTAAATTAAAACATTGGATAATGGCACCAAAAAATCCTGCAATATTAGATAGTGCAAAAATACCATTTTCATTTACAGTAGATGGGATAAAGAAAAAATCTGACTTTAGAAAAAATTTAATAAATATTGTTCAAAAACATGGTTTGCTCAAACAAACCGCATTAAAAGCACTCACCATTCATCCCGCAAAAAAATTAGGATTAGAAAATCAATTAGGGCAAATTAGTGAGGGGTTTTTAGCAAATTTAATAATAACCAGTGGTGATTATTTTGATAAAAAATCAAAAGTTGAATCAGTATGGGTTGCAGGTGAAGAACATAAACTCGCTATTGATAATAGCACTCATTTTAATGGGGCATGGACTTTTATTGGATTTGAAAAAACAGGGGAATTAATATTTTCTAAAAAAGGGGGTAGCTTATATTTAGATGAAATTTCAATTCCTTTAAAAAATATAAATTATAGTCGACATCAAATTTCTTTTACTGCTTCATTAGATACTATAAATTTAAATGGAGTTTCTCAATTTATAGGTAATATTGAAAAAAATAAATTAATTGGAAGTGTTTTATTATCAAATGGAAACACCGCAAAGTGGAATGCTATAAGAAATGACTTTGAAATTAATGATAGAAAACCAATAAAATTGAACGATTTTTCAATGCCAATATTATATCCTGAGGGTGCGTATGGTTTGGAAAAATTACATCAACAGCCAAAAATAGTATTGGTGAAAAATGCAACTATTTGGACAAGTGGAGAAAAAGGTATCCTTGAAAATACGGATTTATTAGTTAGAAATGGGCTTATACATAATATTGCACCAAATATTACACCACCCGAAAATGCAATAGTAATAAATGCACGCGGAAAACATATTTCTCCAGGATTAATAGATTGCCATAGCCATTCGGCTACATCTGCAATAAATGAAGGCACTCAATCTGTTACTTCTGAAGTAAGAATAAGAGATGTTCTTGATAGTGATGATATTGCTATTTATAGAGAACTTGCTGGCGGATTAACCATTGCAAATATTTTACATGGCTCTGCAAATGCGATTGGAGGGCAAAATGCTGTAATTAAATTAAGATGGGGACAATCACCTGAAAGCTTATTATATAAAAATGCACCACAAGGAATAAAATTCGCTTTAGGAGAAAATGTAAAACAGTCTAATTGGGGTGATGAGTATACAACACGATATCCTCAAACTCGAATGGGGGTTGAACAAGTCATTAGAAATGCATTTGATAGAGCGATTGAATATCAAAAACAATGGCAAATTTATAATCAAAAAATAATTCAAAAAGCTCAAATTGATAAAATTCCGCCAAGACGAGATTTAGAATTAGATGCACTTGTAGAAATTCTTAAGGGTATAAGAAAAATTCATTGTCATTCATATAGACAAGATGAAATTTTAATGCTATCTCGGATTGCAGATGATTATGGGTTTACAATTGGTACATTTCAACATGTATTAGAAGGATATAAAGTTGCAGATAGAATTGCTGAACATGGTGCAGGAGCATCTACTTTTAGTGATTGGTGGGCATATAAGTTTGAAGTTATTGATGCAATTCCATATAATGGTGCATTAATGCATGATGTTGGGATAACGGTTTCTTTTAATTCAGATTCTGATGAATTAGCAAGAAGAATGAATTTAGAATCTGCAAAGGCCGTGAAATATGGTGGAATTAGTGAAGAAGAGGCTCTAAAATTTGTAACAATAAACCCTGCAATACAGTTAGGTATTGATGAATGGGTCGGTTCATTAGAAATTGGAAAAGAAGCAGATTTTGTAATTTGGTCGGGACATCCATTGTCAACCATGTCTAAATGTGAACAAACATGGATTGACGGAACTCAATATTTTTCAATTGATGAAGATTTAAAATTAAGAGAAAGAGATAAAAAATATAGATCAGAAATTATACAATATATTTTATCTGACTCAAAACCAACAACCGAATATTTAAAACCGGATACAGAACATTCACATAAAGAACATGGCTGTTTAGAAGGAGTCGGAAAATGAAAATTATAATATTATTTATTATTTCAATATTAATTTCATCAGATCAAATTCCTGCTCCAGAACAATCTCAGCCTATTTTATTAAAAAATGGAATTTTGCATACAATTAGTAATGGAACAGTTCAAGGTCCCGATATATTATTTAATAATGGAAAAATTATTGCTATTGGACATGGAATTGAAATTACAAAAGATACTCAAATTATGGATATTTCAGGTAAACATATATATCCTGGATTAATTTCAGCAGGGTCCTCACTTGGGCTTCAAGAAGTGAATGCAGTAAGAGCAACTAGAGATTATGCAGAAACAGGGTCTATTAATTCTAATGTAAGAGCAAATGTAAGTTATAACCCTGACTCTGAACTTATACCTGTTACGCGGAGTAATGGAATTTTATTAGCACATGTAATTCCAAAATCAGGACGAATCCCCGGAATTTCTTCAGTTATGATGTTAGATGGTTGGACATGGGAAGATTGTACTTTAAAACATCCAATAGCAATGAATATGAATTGGCCTTCAATGGAATTGAATTTAAATTCGTGGAATAAAAAAAGTCACAAAGATCAAATTGAAGAAAGAGATATGGCATTAGATGAAATTAATAATTTATTTAATTCAGCAAGGGCATATAATAAATTAGATCAAACAAGTCCTGAGTTTAAATCAAATCCAAGACTAGAAGCGCTTTCACAAGTGATTTCAGGTAAGTTATTACTCATAATTAAAGCAAATACGGTAAAACAAATTGAGTCTGCTGTATATTGGAGTGTAAAGCAGAATATTAAAATAGCAATATTAGGTGGTAGAGATTCATGGAGGGCAACCGAATTGTTAAAAGAAAAAAATATACCCGTAATATATGAAAGTGTCTTGTCTGTTCCTGCTCGGAGGTTTGAAGATTATGATCAACCATATAAAACACCAAAATTATTATTTGATGCGGGAGTCCGATTTTGTATTACTAACAGTACAAGCCCATTCCAGACCCCTCATTTAAGAGATCTACCCTATCATGCATCAATGGCAACCGCTTTTGGGCTGGATGCTGAAGAAGCAATTAAATCGATTACACTATCTACAGCTGAAATATTAGGTATAGATATTAATGTTGGTTCATTAGAAACGGGCAAAGATGCAACTTTATTTATTTCAAATGGAGATATATTAGATATTCGGTCTAATGTTGAACAGGCATTTATAAATGGTAAAGAAATTGACATGTCTGACCGACATAAAATGTTATATAAAAAATATACTGAAAAGTATATACAAAAAGGTATTTTACTAAATGAATAAATTTGTAATTTGAACCCCTAAAAAATGGTTTATGAATCTTGAATAAGTTTATATTATTATCAATTATTTTATTTTTTGTTTCTTGTGGTGGCGGATTTAACCAAGATGTTAAAGGTCCAAAAGTTACTTTATTGTACCCCAATATTGGATATGTTGCATCTGATTCAGTCGAGGTAAGGTATGAAGTTTCAGATGATTCTCAAGTGTTTAAAATGAATTTACGCTTGAATGGATTTGAGGAATTCATTATGAATACAGACTTATCCTCCCCTAATATATTTTATTATATGTTATATGTTGCAGAATTTGAATCGGGTAGTATCACAATTCAAGGTGTTGGTGAAGATGAATTTGGGAATGTCGGCGAATCAGCAGAAGCGGAAATCTTTATCGATAATAGTTTACGATTTATTAATATACCTTCTGGCATATTTACTGATTCGGGAAATAATGAAACTGAAATCCCATATGATTACCAAATGATGACTTATCCCGTCACCGTTGGGCAATATCTTGTATTCCTTAATGAAGCTTATACAAATGGTGTTATTACAATTTCTGGAAATAAAATTAAAGGAAATGTTGCAACCATACCAGCAATAAATGATTTTATTACTTTTGGAGATTCTTCATCTGTTCATCATTTAGGTGCAATTGAAATGAATAATAATAAATTTAAAGCAATGGATAGCACTTACATTAATCATCCAATTACAGGTGTAACTTGGTATGGTGCAACGGCATTTGCAGAATATTATAAAATGAGATTACCTTCTGTATTAGAATGGGAAAAAGTTGCAAGGGGAATTACAGGCTACGCATATCCATGGGGAAATGAAAATAATTCAAATCGATCAAATTTTGATAATTCAGGTGACCCTTGGGATTCGGGTACAACACCGGTAGGATATTATAATGGAATTAATATAAGTACTATCGATAGTAAGTCACCCTTTGGTGCGTATGATATGGCTGGAAATGTATGGGAATGGACGAGTGAAATTAATTCTGTGAATAAATATATTTTAAAAGGAGGTTCTTATCAAAACCCTGCTTTTAATCAAACAACTACAATTGAACATACATCTTACCCCGCCGATATACTTTCTAATTTTGGGTTTAGATGTGCTCGTGACCTTTAATTAACTGATCAACTTTTAATCGATTTATTTTTCCTAATTCATTTTTTGGAAGTTCTTCACAAATAATAAATTTTTTAGGGATTTTAAATTCTAATAATTGATTTTTACAAAATTCTACTAAATCTAATTTATTAAACTTCTCATTTGTTTTTATAAAGGCAATTATTTCTTCGCCCCATTTTTGATTTTCAACTCCAAGCACACAACATGCCACAATATTAGGAAATTTTATAATTACTTCTTCAATTTCAAATGGATTAACATTTTCCCCTCCAGTTACAATTCGATCTTGTCTCAATGGTTTTAAAAATAAAAAACCATCTTTATCAATTTCACCTAAATCATTTGAAATAAATTGTGAATTAAATGGTAACTCTCCCCAATAACCATTTGCAATTATTTCACCGAAAATACAAATTTTTGAATACTTATTTTTCTGTGGTGCTGTTGAAATTGTTAAATTATTAAATGGTTTTCCAACTGAATTTAATTTTTCAGGGTAATCGTTTATCCAAAACCCCGACACTCCCGAGCAAGTTTCGGTCATTCCATACGTCACAAATATTGGAATATTTAGTTTAATACAATTTTCTAAAAGTATAGAATTTGCAGGACCTCCTCCAGTCAAAATCATTCTAAAGGATTGTAAACACTTAATTCCTTCTTCAATTTGTAAAAGCGTATAAATAATTGTTGGTACTAAACTAATCACCGTTATTTTTTGTTTACTTGCTTCTAAAATAAAATTATCGATATTAAATTTTTCAAATAAATAAACAGGGCAATGACTTAATAACCCCCTGATAATTGCTGAAATTCCAGCAATATGATGGAGAGGCAAAATATTCATAATAGAATCATTATTACTAAACTTTATTTCATCATTCCAATTTTTAAAACTATATAAAAAGTTTTGGGTCGATAATTCAACCGGTTTCGGTTTACCACTGCTTCCGCTTGTAAAAATTATTGTTATTGTATCAATTAGGTTTTTTTTAACAGGTTTTATTGATACACCACAATTTTGAATTGAAGCTCCATCTTCATTAAAAATTAAATTGACTTTATTAACTAACTTTATTGAAACGCTTTTTCGAGATGTAATTAAGTGGGATAATTGAACTGAATTAATAATTGTATTTAATTCAGTTGATTTTAATTTTGGATTAATCAAAACAGAAATTAATCCTAAATAATCGCACGCAAACCAATTAATTATAAATTCCAAAGGGTCTAAAATTTGAATTCCAATTAATATATTTTTCTTTAGATTATATTGATTTATAACGCGTGCTGTATGAATAACTTGAATCTGAATTTCCTCATAAGAATATGATTTATTTTTATAATTTAAAAAAACTGCTGAAGGATTGTTTTTTACAATCGTTAATAATTGATTAATCATTTATTGGTAGGGTATTTTTTCAGGTATGAGGTTTAACCCCGGTTTTGTTGGTTTATTAATAATAGAAGTTTGTAGAGGATTATTTATTATATCACTCTCTAAAAGTGAGTTGGCAGAGAAACCATTTGCTAATTTTATTTCACTAACAAAAGCGAGATGAAGACATGTCTGTTTTTCAATTTCAGTACCTAGTGTTGTTGTGATTACAGATTTAATATTATGTTTATTTCCCAAATTTATTATTTCTAAACATTCATTTATATTCCCCGTAATCATTGGCTTAATTACAAAAATATCAGCAGACTGAAATTCAATTATTTCTCTAACAGAATTGATATCTGTTAATGATTCATCCAAGGCAATGGGGATTTCTGTATGCAAGCGTAATTCTGCTAAATCCTCTAATTCTTCTTTTGGTAATGGCTGTTCAATATATTCGATATTAAATTCTTCGAGTTCTCTACATAATCGAATTGCTCGAGGCAAGTCTAAGGATTCATTTGCGTCAATTCTAATTTTTTTATCTTGCCCGATTTGTTTTTGAATTAATTTTAACTTTTCTTTAATTGTAAATATATTTTTATCCGTTAATTTTAATTTATACACCTGATAATTAATATCAGATTGCATATCTTTTTCTAACCCATTTACAGTAATAAAATCACAGCATTTATTTGAAAAATTCTTCCAAAATGGTATTATATTTATTTTTGAATATAAATCATAAATTGCCGTTTCTAACCCAAAAAGAGCTGATGGATTTTCGAAAGATTGAGCTTTTGCTAATATTAATAAATCTTCTAAAGATTGATTTTCCTCTATTCCTTTTATAGCAAGAGAAAATCCTTCAAGACAATTACGAGCTTCAATAAGAGTTTCTTTTGAAAAACCAGGTAGTGGGGCTGTTTCACCGTAGCCCGAATAAACACCCGATTTTAGCTCAATAATAATTCCTTCCCTATAGGAAATTTCGCCCTTTGCGGTGATTAATGGTTGAATAAATGGAATTCGATATGCACTAAAATTAATTGAGGAAATATTCAAATTAAGAATCCCAGTGCCAAAAGAATAGTATAAACAATTTGTAGCCTGGCAGTATTTGCCAATAAACTATTTAAAGATGTACCTGATTTCTTATAAATATCAATAATATTTATAATTGCAATAGGTAAACAAAATAATACTAAAAATATTGCCAATTTAGGAATTAAATGGTGATATAAATAAAAAGGTACTAAAAATGGAATTAAAGTAAAAACACCATATTGAATTTTAGAAAATGGTTTTCCAAATATTACAGCTATTGTTTTCTTTCCAGTTTTAATATCATTATTTGCATCTCTTATATTATTTACAATTAAAATACAATCAGCCATTAATCCCATTATAACTCCCAATAATATAGCTGTTGAATTATATAAATCACCGCCCTGTAAATAATATGTTCCTGGTACTGCAACTAATCCAAAAAATACAAATACAAATAAATCTCCTAACCCATTATACCCTAATGGAAATGGCCCTCCTGTATATGCATAACCCGAAATAATTGCAACGCTTCCAATAATGACAATGGGTAATCCACCAATCCAAGCAAGGTAACAACCAATTAATAATGCAATAAAAAAAGAAAAAAACATCCCCTTTTTTACTTGTGATGGATTTAATAACCCGGATTGAGTTACGCGTTTTGGACCTAATCGCTCGTCTGTATCTGTACCCTTTTCAAAATCATACACATCATTTGCGAGATTTGTCCCAATTTGAATTAATACCGAAGCTACAAAGGTGCAAAATGCAATAAATGGTTGGAAATACCCATCAAAGTATGCAAAGCTTAAACCTATAATTACAGGTGCAATTGCAGCGGGTAATGTTTTAAGGCGAAAAGCCAATAACCACGTATTTAGAGATGTCTTCAATTGTATAAATTTTTCATATTATTTATATGAATAATTTAAGGTATGTATTTTTCTACTTTATTGTATTTTTCTGCATTAAACATCACAGATGGTTGCCAGTTTTTTAAATTATGTTGAGCAACAACTGCACTTTGCATATGCCATAAATAAATCCAAGGAGCATCGTTCATTAGTTTATCATTCGCTTTTTGGGCAATATTGAACCTTATTTCAGAGTTCGTTTCTGTTTGTAATTCAATAATCAAACTATCTAATTCTGAACTTTCATATCGAGTCCACCGGGTTTTACTTACTTCTGATTCAAATAAGGGGGCTAAAAAGTTTTCAGGATCAGGATAATCTGCCCACCAAGAACGATAATACATATCAGGGATTCCTTTTCTAACTGCATCAGAATACATATTCCAATCATTTCTTACAATTTTAACATTAATTCCAATTTGCTTTAATTGATCTTGAATAATTTCTGTAATTTGAAATAATTCTTTGGATTGACTTTGCCATAATTCAACTGAAAATCCATTATTATATCCTGCATTTTCTAATAGTTTTTTTGCTTTTTCAGGATTATATCCAAAAATTGGATTTTCTTTTCTTTCTAATAAAACAGGTGGGATGGGTCCCCCGGCTTCTTGCCCTCTACTTGAAAAAATTGTTGATAAAATTTCTTCAACATTAATTGCATAATTTACTGCCTGCCTTACACTTACATTATCAAATGGAGGTCTTGAGCAATTTAATCCAATATAATAAGTATTTAATTGGTCAATAAGTTGAATATCGTCTTTCCATTCAGGATCTTTTAACCATAATTCATATTCAGCATTTGGGATTTCCATAATATCGAGATAGCCTGTAATAAATTCGGCAACCCTGGGCAACGCTTCTGGAAGAATACGGATTTTTAATTTATCTAATAATGGTGCACCATTAAAATAATGTTTATTTGCATTAAACAAAAAATGTCCGTCTCTAATCCACTCTGTTTTTATCCATGGACCTGTACCAATAATTTTATCATTAATAATATTTACTATAGACGCTGATGGCATTGCTAAAAATCCTAAAAATGGAGCAAAAGGCTTTTCAAGTTTTATAGTAAAAGTTGAATCATTAGAACATATAAACCCGGAAACCGATTCAATTTCATTCTTCATAAATGGTTTTGCACCTGTAACAGATTTAAATAACCATGACCGCCGAGAAGCTACTTTGGGATTTAATATTCGTTCAAAACTTGATTTTATATGAGAAGAATTTAATAACTCGCCATTTTGAAAAAAGACAGAATCATGTAATTGAAAAATATAGGTTTTTCCATTATCTACAATAGACCAAGATTTTGCAATTCCAGGGATAATCTCTGAACCATGACCATAATGGACTAAATTATCAAACATTAATGCCGTGACTTGCCCAGAACGAACATCTGTTGCGTGGGCGGGGTCTATATTTTTAGGGTCACCAGCAAGCACTAATGTCAACTGATTTGCATCTGGTTTAATTGTACAGCTAATTATAAAAGTGAATAGAAATAGATAATATTTAAATTGTCTCATATCTAAAATTGAGTTCATTAATCAAGGTGATTCAAGATTAAAATAAATATTATTTTTAATGAGAATTGAATATAAGATTTAAAACCTCGCTTTAATGGAATTGCACATCAACGGTTTGTATAAGAATAGTAGCCGACTGCGGAACTCGAATTTTTCAAGTTACTACTAAATTTTATTCGGGATACAATGCTCATATTTACTACTGTCTCGGCTATTATTTTTATACTTTGTTGGCATTAGTCTTTATATTTTGCAATCTAATTGTGTCTGTATTTATTCGATTCAATAATTCTTTTATTGTCGTGCTCGATTTTATTTTTGCAGACCGATAAATCATACTATTTCCAAATTTATTAAAGTCTTTCCCTTTTTTGGGATAAGATTCATTTTCTGGAATAAAGTCAAATGAAAACCATAATTTCTTTTGTCTCAAATTATTAGCAATGTTTTTTTTCTCTTTTTCTTTTTTACCCCAAGCATATAAGTAATGGTTATATCTTATTCCATCTAACATTATTCCGTAGATTATTTCATTTTCATTAGAATAGTCTATATTAATTACACCTTTCCCATTAACAAAATTAAAACTAATTACAATTTTGTTTTTATGGTTTTCATGAGAATATCTAGTTCCTTTTAAAACTTCAATATTTTCTCTTTTTGATTGCAAGAAAGAGTGTATTTCACTTACAAGTTGTGTGTATTTGTATTTTATATATAAATCGTGAAGTCTTATTTCTTTATAAATACCATAATCAGAATTGTAGAAATTATAACAATCTGTTTCTGTATCAAATTTAAGTGATTCTGTTATGCAAGTAAGATTATTAATAAAGAACACATAGTCGTTTAAAAGAGATTTGTTATAAGAATCATTATCACTTAACAAGTTTTTTAAGTTGTCAAGTATGACTCCTAAATCTCTATATGTTAATATTTCCCAACCTATTTCTGTTGTGTCAAATGGCGGACGAATTAGGGTTAATAGAACAAATAAGTCATTAGGGTTGCTTTTATTTTTATAATCTATAAGTTGTTGCCTATCTGGAACACTTTTTACTTTATTTTCAATAATTAATTTGCTTGATTCAAATTCAATAATTAAATCTAAGTTTCGACTTTCTCTATGAACACATTTAATTTCAGTACTTACAAATTTGTTTTTTTCTACAAAATAATCAGATAAAAGTTTTCCAAATTTCAAAGGATAAGTTTCAGAAACCCAAGCAATAAAATTACTATGAAATAATTCTTTTGAACTTAAAGACATATTAAAAAGCGGTGACTTTTTAAGTTCTTCTATTAATCGATGGTTCTCGTTCATTTTTTTTTATATTAATGCCAACGACGGCGATAAACGCTATTGTGTTTATCGGGAATATATATCCCAACTTTTAATAGTGTAATAACAGAAATATTCATGTTAAAATATAGCAATCACAATTTTGCCTTGGCTATTACGAGATTCCATAAGTTCATGTGCTTTTGGTAAATCTTCAAAATTAAAAGTATGCCCCACAATTGGTTTAAGATTATGTTTATTCGTAAATACAGAAAAATCATTCCAAATAGAATTTAATAATTTTTCATTCGGAAGTAAATATCCCAAATGGGATGCCATTACCGAATAACTATTTTCTGCTAAATGAGATAATTTAGTTTTAGGTAAATCATTCCATGTTTTATACCAACTATACGGATTCCATTTTTTTAAATCTAAACCTGCAAAACCCATAATCATAATCCGGCCAAAAGGGTTGAGTAAATCTACCGATTTTTTATAGACATCGCCCCCAACCATTTCTAAAACAACATCTACTCCATTATTTGTTTTTGATTTAATTACATTCGCAAAATCATCTTTTCGATAATTAATACCAATGTCAATCCCAAGTTGAGATAATAATTCTAATTTTTTATCTGATCCAGCAGTTCCATAAACTGTATTTCCAAATGCTTTCGCAATTTGTACCGCCATCGTTCCAACGCCTCCACCGGCGGCCTGTATCAGTACTTTGTCCGTTTTCTTTAACCTGGCTAAATTCATTAAAGCAATCCAAGCCGTTAATCCATTTATGGCAATTGCCGAATTTTCTATGTCTGTTAAATGGGCAAATGGTTTTAATGCTTGTCCTTCGGGGATAACCATTTTTTCAGCATAGGATCCAAATTGAGCACCAACAATTACATTGTCACCAACTTTATATTTTGTTACTTCGTCACCAATTGAATCTATTTCTCCAAACCCTTCCATTCCAGGAATATATGGTTTTTGAGGAGCCCATCCATACAGACCTTTACGAGATAAAATTTCTGCATAATTTATTCCTATATGTTTTAATTTAACTCGAACTTCGTTTTTTATAGGTATTGGATCGGGTGCATCTTCCATTTTTAATACAAATGGGTTGCCATGTTTTTTAAGTAAGTACGCTTTCATAGTGTAAAATTTAATACCTTGTATATCAATAAATTTATTGATAATATTAGTTATTAATTTTTTTCTTAATTAAATAAATATTTAAAATTATGAATACTTATATTATCGCAGTGTTAATTGCTGTACCAATTTTTACTTTACTAATTTCTATTGAGTGGATTGTATCTATCAAAAGAGGAATAATTATAAATCATTCAGCCGACTTGATTTCGAGTTTAAGTTCGGGATTAACAAATATTCTTAAAGATGGCTTAAAAATTTCATTTGCAATTATTAGTTATAGTTGGCTTGTTGAACGAATCGTCATTTTTCAAATTGAATCTCTGGTGTTAACCATAATTATTGCATTTATTGTTCAAGATTTTGCGGGATATTGGCTACATCGTTTAAACCATCGTGTTAATATTTTATGGAATCGTCATATTATTCATCATAGCAGTGAAGAATATAATCTTTCCTGTGCATTAAGGCAGTCAATTTCAGGGTTCATATCCTTTGGGGCATTTTTTATGATTCCCGCGGCATTATTTGGAGTGCCTGTATGGTTATTTGCAGTTTTAGGACCTGTTCATTTATTTTTGCAATTTTGGTATCATACTTGCTTAATTAATCGCATGGGTATTTTAGAAAATATTCTTGTTACACCTTCTCATCATCGCGTACACCATGCAATTAACCCCGAATACTTAGATAAAAATTTCAGTCAAATCTTTATAGTATGGGATAAACTATTTGGTACATTTCAACCAGAACTAAATGAGGTCAAACCTGTATATGGAATTTTAAGACAAGCAGATACTTGGAATCCAATTCTCATTAACTTTAAACATTTCTTTTCTCTATTAACCGATGCATGGCATACTTCAAATTTATTAGATAAATTTAAAATATGGTTTATGAAAACAGGATGGAGACCAGAAGATGTGATTCAATCTAACCCAATAATGACCATTAACAACCCAAAAGATTTAATAAAGTATAAAACAAATAATTCATCAACTGTTATTTACTGGTCATATTTTCAATTGATAATTTCATTTGCAATGATTGTACATTTATTTTCTGTTGAAACCGTTTTTGAATCCTATTTAGTATATTTATATGCAATATTTATTATGGCAAATGTGTTTAGTTATACATCCCTTTTAGATCAAAAAAAAATTATCATCATTTCTGAAATAATAAAATTAAGTTTAATCGGAATTATTTTATGGAAATTAAATTGGAGTTGGTTTGGGTTGTCATCCCAATACTCAATGCTATTTATTGGCTTTACGGTAGTATCTTTATTAATTAATTTTATATTATTAAAAAAATCAATAAAATTATAAACATTAATACTATTTTGTAAATTTCGCTCCAACAGGATGTCTATATTTTTGAAAAGGGATTAACAATAATCCTTTAATATTTTCTATCTCTTGAGGCTCCATGTGTGTATCTAATCCAAATATTAATTTTTCATGTTCACCTACATTTATATTTGTTCTAAAAATATGGTCCCAAATTGAAAATATATTTCCAAAATTACTATCTGTATGTGGTAAAGTAAAATGATGATGTATTCGGTGAAAACGAGGGGTTACAAAAACCCAAGAAAATAGTTTGTCTAATTTTTCTGGAGTTTTATAATTTGCATGAGAAAAATGTGCAAAAAAGGCTGAAACCGTTTGATAAAACATAACCATTCCAATTGATGCTCCTGATAATAATACAGCAATAATTGTAAAACCTAATCTAAATAATGATTCTCCGGGGTGATGTCTTAGCCCTGTAGTTACATCAACTTGCTGGTCCGTATGATGAATTATATGAAATTTCCACATCCATTTTACTTTATGTTCTAACCAATGAATAAACCATGCCCCTCCAAAATCTAAAAAAATAAAAGAACAAACGACCATGAGCCAAAAAGGGAGAACTTGTCCATTTATATTTAAATGTATTAATCCACTGCTTTCCTGAGAGTTATACATCGTTGCTTTTAAAATAAGCGATGCACCAATAAAATTAATAATTAATGTTGTAAGAGTTAAAGTTAAGTTTAAAAATGCGTGCTTGCCTTTTTTATAATCAAAATTAAATAAAGGTATTCCCTTTTCTAATAATAAGAAAAATGAAAGTCCAGAAATTAAAAAAATAGTCCGTGTAGATGAAGGGATTGTTTCAAAATATTGAATTAAATTTTCCATTAAATTTATTTCCTTACTCTTTGAATTAAATCTCTATTAATAATTGCCCCATCAGGAAATTCAGCACTTGAATATGGTTTTATATTTATCAATGAAGAAATTAATCCATAAACATATACATTTTCAAAAGAATCTATTTCAATTCCTTTTTTAATATCTGGGCCGTTTGCAAAAAAAATCCCATGCATTTGAGGGTCTGCAGGGTCCCAACCATGCATTCCTTTTATATTTAACATTCCCGTGGTTTCAAACTCTTCTTGTGTAAAAACTAACCATCCTGGATCGGGTACTAATAAAAAATCTCCTGTATTTTCATTCACAAAATGATATCTTTCTGGAATATTTTCTTTAGAATAAACAGATAAATGTCGAATATCTTTTAATTGATTATAAATATTTTTATCTTCAGAATCTATTTGTAGAATTGGTCCGCCATCATAAGTTGTAACTTGTGACATATCTGAAATATAATCATCAATTACAATTACGCGCCTTCTACTTATTTCTCTCATTCCATGGTCGCTTACTAATATTATATTTGCTTCAATATCATTTTTTTCCAATCCTTTTATTAATCTTCCAAGCATTTTATCAGATTTTTTAATTGCTTTAATTGTTTTTTTTGAGTCAGGACCATGTTTATGCCCCGACTTATCTGGCTCGCTAAAATAACATAAAACAAGCTTAGGCCTAACTTTTTCTGGTAATTTTAACCATGCAATAACAGAGTCAACTCTATTTTCAAATGGAATCTTTCCATCATAATCTTTAACAATAGAGGGTTTATGTCCATTAATTGGTGCTTCTGACCCCACCCAAAAATAGCTAGCTGTTTTAACTCCTTGTTTTTCTGCAGTGACCCATATAGGCTCACCTTTATAAAATTTGGGATTAATTACGGTCTCTCGTTTATAATATGTATATCTTTCTTTATGAATTTTACTATAATAGTGATTTCCTGTTAAATAATGATTTCCAGAATATGTACCGGTTGCAATTGAATAGTGATTGGGGAAAGTATAAGAAGGATAAACTGGAATAAGTGATTTTGCCTTAACACCTTTTTTTATAAACGAATCAAAATGAGGTGTATTTGTCTTTTCTAAATAATCAAACCTCATTCCATCAAAAGAGACTAAAATAGTCGGGGTTTCATTTGAAAAACCATTTACGATTAAAAGATGAAATATGAGTAAGATATGCCTAATTTTTACCATTAAAAATTATCCTTTTTTTATAGTTTTTAACTTAATAATTACAAAATACATTGAAACATAATCAGGCAAATTTACCACCTTTAGCAGAAAGAGTTAGACCACAAAACTTAAAAGATTTTGCAGGTCAAGATAATTTACTTTCTAAAAATAGTTTAATTTCAACAGCTATCGAAAATGGTAAATTATTCTCTATGATTTTATGGGGTCCCCCTGGTTCAGGAAAAACAACACTTGCGAAAATAATTTCTAAAAGCTGTAATTATGCATATTATGAATTATCTGCGGTTTCATCAGGTGTAAAAGATTTACGAAAAATATTAGCCAAAGGAGAAGAACAGACTTTTTTAAATAAACCTGCTCTTTTATTTATAGATGAAATTCATAGATATAGTAAATCTCAACAGGATTCATTACTTCATGGTGTTGAACAAGGAATTGTTACTTTAATAGGTGCGACCACTGAAAACCCCTCTTTTGAAATTATCTCACCATTATTATCAAGATGTAGAGTTTTAACACTTTCAGGTCATTCAATTGAAGAATTAAATAGTATTTTAAAACATGCAATTCAAACAGATGATACTATTAAATATATGGATGTTAAAATTAATTCAAGGGCAAAAGAATTATTATTAAAATCTTCCGGAGGTGATGCGAGAAAAATGTTAAACACTTTTGAACTTGCATTATCTTTTTTGAATGATAAAAGTAATACCTGTACAGAAAGCCATATTCAAAATGCGTTACAAAATAAAATGGTTTTATATGATAAAGACGGTGATTACCGCTATGATGTTATTTCTGCATTTATCAAATCAATTAGAGGTTCAGACCCAGATGCTTCAATTTATTGGTTAGCAATAATGTTAGAAGGAGGTGAAAAACCTGAATTTATTGCAAGACGGCTTATCATATTGGCATCTGAAGATATTGGAAATGCCGAACCATATGCAATTTCTTTAGCAAATGCAGCATTTGAGGCTGTTCATAAAATTGGAATGCCTGAAGCATCTTATGTTTTAAGTCAGACAACAACCTATCTTGCCTCTGCACCCAAAAGTAATGCATCTGCAAATGCAATCTTAACAGCAAGAGAATATGTCAAAAAAAATGGAACAGGAAGTGTTCCGCTACATTTACGAAATTCTGTTACCAATTTAATGAAAGATTTAGATTATGGGAAAAATTATAAATACCCACATTCATACCCCCGTGGGTATGTTAAAGAAAATTATTTCCCTAAAGAAATAACAGATAACCCTCAATTTTATCACCCCAAAGAATTAGGGAGAGAAAAGTTTTTAAAAGAACGATTAGAATACTTGAAAAAATTAAATAAAACAGATGACTAATATCTTTTTTATTATATTATTTTTAACAACTATTTTTGGAAATGATGATCGGCTTCGAATTATTCAAGCAGATTTAATGCAAAGCCATCAAATTGAATCCCAACCGGTAATGGAACTTACTGGTAATGTAATTTTACAAAAAAATAATTTATTCCTTTATACCGAAAAAGCCACAAATTATACAAAAATAAATATCTTTGAACTTTCTGGACATGTTACAATGATTGAGGATGAAGATACATTGAAGTGTAAAAACCTTACTTATTTTAGTGATTCATTAGATTATATCCTCGCTATTGGAAATGTGAATTATCGGAAACCCAATGAATTAATTAGCTGTGATTCATTATATTTTTGGACAGATATTGATTCTGGTATTGCAATTGGGAATGTAAATTTAGAATCCGAATCTCAAAATGTTTCAACAGATTATATACATTATAAGGAAACAAAAGGACCAAGAGGAATATCATTTTCAGCATATCGAAATGTAAATATAATAGAAGGTAATCGCGTAATTCAAACAGACACCTTATTATATAACGATAAAATTGAATTAATGTCTTTAAAAAATGGAGGTGTTGTAAAAGAGCCAGGGAAAGGCATAATTGGTGATGCAATTTTTCTACAATATAAGGATTCTATTTTACAAAATATAAATATCTCTGGCAATGCAGAAGCATGGCAAGATTTTGATAGTAAAATAAAAGAGAATGATCCCCATTTTTATCAATTTAGAAATGAAATGAAAAGTAAATTTATTACTGTCGAATTAAAAAATGATGAAATCAATAAAATGCATCTTAATAATATGGCAGAAACAATTTATCACGTATCAGAAGACTCTTTATTAATGGGGACAAATACAGCATCTGGAGATACAATTATTTTAACTTTTCAAGATTCTGAATTAAATAGAATTCAAGTAATTGGCGGAAGTCAAGGCATATTTAAGCCTGAAGCTGGAAATACAAAAATTGATACAACCATCACTTATAAAGCAAATTATTTAGATTATTTTGTAGATAAAAAACAAACACAACTCATTGAAAATGCAATTGTAGAATATCAAGAAACAAAGCTAGAAGCTGGAAACATTGTTGTTGATTGGAAGGAAAACATTCTAAATGCAATTGAATATAATGAAATTCTTCCAACTGTTTATACCAGTGGAACAGAACCGCTCATAGGTGATGATATGACTTTTGATTTAATTTCAAAACATGGGAAAATCAATAAAGGGAAAACAGAGTATAATAGTGGTTTTTATCATGGGGAAAAAATTTATAGAGATGAGCCTGATATTTTTCATGTAAAAGACAGTAAATACACCTCGTGTGAATTAGATAATCCTCACTATTATTTTGCAAGCAATAAAATGAAATTAGTAGGAGATGATAGAGTAATTGCAAAACCTTTAATTCTCCATATTTTTGATATACCAATTATTGGAATTCCTTTTGCCGTTTTTCCAAATAAAGGAGGGAGTCGTCATAGTGGGTGGATTATGCCCGCTTTTGGGACACGAACAAGCACTGGGACATTTTTCCAACGACTCGGTTATTATTATGCTCCAAATGAATATGTCGACTTAAAAACACTTGTTGACTTTTATGATAAATTGGGATTGGTTATCAATAGTAAGTTTAATTATATAAAAAGATATAATTATAGTGGGTCGCTTTCTACACGAATTAATCAGTCATTAATCGGGAAAGATGTTGTTGACTTATTTGATAATTATACACGACAATTTAATATTATATGGCATCATTCTCAAAAACTTGATCCAACGCAAAACCTATCAATTAATGCACAATATGTTAGTAATTCTAATTTTTATCAAAGTAATTGGAATGATAAATCAAATCAATTAACCCAAAAAATTGAATCGCATTTAAATTATTCTAAGCGATGGTCAGCGTGGAAAAATAATTTTAGTATGAATATTTCTGACAGTTATGATTTACTTTCAGATATACGAAAAGAAGAAGGTGATTATTCTCATAATCATTTTTTGGTTGAAAGATCACAATCATTGCCCAATTTAAGTTTTAGTCACAGTAAGGGGAAAATTAAAATTGCTGGTAAAGAATATCCCATTTTAAAAGATATTTATTGGGATTATTCTTCTAATTTAACAAATAGCATACGAAAAGGTTGGAAATATTACTCAATAGAAAATGATTCATTATTCAATCCATTTTGGGAAGATTCTACCAATATTCGTACGGGCATAAAGCATAATATGAGCTTTTCAACATCAAATAAATTTTTTGGCTGGCTTTCTCTATCTCCTCGAATTTCTTTTAAAGAAAACTGGGTAAACCAATATACAAAACTAAACCAGCAATTTGAAACGGAGTATATCAGTGGGTTTAAACGCAGACTTACATGGAATACATCTTTATCAATGTCCACCAAACTTTATGGGTTATTTCCAATTTCAGTTGGTATGCTAGATGCTATTAGACATGTAATGACTCCTTCTATTTCTTTTAATTGGGCGCCAAACTTTTCTGAACATGGCTCTCCATTTATTCAAACCTTTGTAGATACAGCATTAACGCATGATTATTTTTACGGGACACTTGCAGGAGCGACACCCTCTGTAGAATCAAAATCTATAGGGTTAGGACTTTCAAATATATTTCAAGCAAAAATAAAAAATGAATCCGAATATAAAAAAATTGATTTAATTTCATGGTCTTTAAATTCAAATTATAATTTTACTGCAGATAGTTTGAAATTAGCACCCGTAAATTCATCCATCAGCTCTACACTTCCAAATGGTTTAAGATTAAGCCTGACAATGTCCCATGATTTTTATAAACTAAATTCAAATGGTCAACGAATAAATCAATATAGAAAATATCCTCGATTAAAAAGTGTTAACGGAGGAACATCATTAAAATTTTCAGGGAAAAAATTTATCTTTTCAAATTCGACAGAAATAGATACAACGTCACAATTAATTGGAGATGATTCTTCACCATTATTAGGGGCTGGTAATAATTTTTCATCAAGTAATCAAAATTTATGGAATTCTACTTTTAGTATTCGTTATTCATATACACCTCGAGAAAATCAAGATGCATTAATAAATTTTTGGGTAAATACTAATTTAGATATTCAACTTACACCTGCATGGAAAATGAATTATAATGCTCGTATTGATTTAGAAAAATTAGAATTAGTTTCTCATGATTTTACTTTTAAACGAAATCTTCATTGTTTTGAGTTTTTATTTGAATGGACACCAACAGGCTATAGACAAGGATTTTATTTACGAATAAATGTAATCAACAGAGATCTAAAAGAAAGTATCAAGCTCGAATCTCGTGGTGGAAATAGTTTTTGGCAATAAAAAAGGAGCAAGAAAACTCACTCCTTTTTAAAATTAACCCTTCCCATATATTGTAATCATTGAGAAGGGTTTGCGTCACACTTCCTCCCAGTATGACTATCAACTAACTATTTCATAATAGTTACCCTCCCAAAAGCAACCACTCAATGTTTGAAACAGTCAGGACAACATCTTCAACGACTTTGCGTTCTAAAACCCTTCAAATAATAAGAATAGATAAACATTTAACTTGTGATATAGATTAAAAAATTAACTATATAAAAAGAATGGCTGATATTTCTGCCCTTAATCTCAATAATTCTAAGAATTTCCTCTCCTTAAATTTAAGGAATTATCTAAAACTACCTCTTTTTATTAAATAATTTGCAACAACTTCATCAAGTCTTTGGTTCGTAAAAACTTGAACATAATCCATTCTATTTTTTCTACAATTTAATTTATAATAATCACAAAATTCTTGCATCTCTGTTTTATATGCCTGTTTTATATGCCAAGGATCTGTTGTAATTTTTTCACCCGTTTCTTTATCTACAAATCGAATTCGTTCTTTAAAGTTTAATTCCATTTCTTCGGGATCTAAAATATGAAACACGACAACTTCATGACCATTATATCTAAAATGTTTTAATCCATTAAATGTTTTTTGTGGGTCATCAAATAAATCAGAAATTAAAATGATAAGTCCTCTTTTATGAATTTTTTCAGCTATTTCATGTAAAATCGGTGCAATAAAAGTTTCTCCTCCAGGTGCTATATTGGATAATGCGGACATTAATACATTTAAATGGCTTGATTTTGATCGTGGAGGAATAAATTTTCGGACTTTAGTATCAAACAAAGTTAAACCAACAGCATCCTGCTGTTTAAGCATTAAATAACAAAAAGAGGCAAATAAGGTTTGAGCATATTCTAACTTGGTTAATGCTCCAGACCCATAATTCATTGAGCTACTTTGATCTAATAATAAATGAGATCTTAAGTTTGTTTCTTCCTCAAACTGTTTTACAAAATAGCGATCTGTTTTACCGAATAACTTCCAGTCAATATGTTTAATTTCGTCACCGATTCCATATGCTCGATGTTCGGAAAATTCAGCCGAAAACCCATGAAAAGGGCTTTTATGATGACCAACAATAAATCCTTCAACAACCATTCTTGCTCTAAATTGTAAACTATCAATTTTAGAAATAACTTCAGGAGTGAGAAATTCTCTCGACAAGTTATTTATCCTGTAATACTAAATCTAAAATATCATCACTTGTTATACCTTCAGACTCAGCATTGAAATTTGGAATAATACGATGCCTTAGAACAGGTTTTATCATCATTTGCACATCTGCTATGTCTGGCGTCGTTCTCTGGTTTAAAACTGCATTTGCTTTTGATGCTAAAATTAATCCAGAACTTGCTCTTGGGCCTGCACCCCAGTCCAATAATTTTTTAATAGACTCTGGCATAATACCTTCACTCGGACGCGTTTTCCGAACAAAATTTACGGCATATTCAATCACATTATCAGCTACAGGGATGTTGCGAATTAATTCCTGAAATTCAATTAATTGAGATTGGTTTACAATTGGGTTTACCGCTTCTGGGCTTTCGCCTGTAGTTGATTTTACAATATCAACTTCTTCAGTCGCTGAAGGATAATCAATCGTTAATTTAAATAAAAATCGATCTAATTGTGCTTCAGGCAATGGGTATGTACCTTCTTGTTCAATTGGATTTTGAGTTGCTAAAACAAAAAAGGGCTCTTCAAGAATGTATGTTTTTCCATTTACAGTTACTTTATGTTCTTGCATTGCTTCTAAAAGTGACGCCTGAGTTTTAGGAGGTGTTCGATTAATCTCATCTGCGAGAATGATATTTCCAAAAATAGGTCCTTTAAAAAATTTAAAAACTCGTTTTCCTGTCGTTGAATCCTCTTCTAAAATCTCGGTTCCTGTAATATCACTTGGCATTAAATCAGGGGTAAATTGTATTCGGCTAAAATTTAACTTCATTGCATCAGACAAAGTGTTAATGAGCAGAGTTTTTGCCAACCCGGGAACACCCTCTAGCATCACATGTCCTTTACACAATAAAGCAATAAATAATTGGTCAATTATTTCTTTTTGCCCAATAATTACTTTTCCTGCCTCTGTCTCAAGGTTTGATTTTAATTTGAATAATTCTTCTACTTTTTTAATATTGTTCATGTTTTTTCCATTTATTCAGGGGGTGAATCTATTGGTTTTTAATATTTTAGAAAAAGAATTAGATTTAGTTTTATTAAAATAAACTAAAAAAACTATATTCATATATTGCCCTAATTTTAATGATGGTGCAAAATTCAAAAATCGTAATAAAAGGAATGGGGCTAACAGAGTTACAAACATGGTGTGAATCGGTAGGCGAAACTTCCTTTAGAGGTATTCAACTTTATGAATGGATGTATAAAAAGGGAGTTGAGCGTGCAGACAAAATGCTTAATATTAGTCAAAAATTTAGAAATTATCTTGATGAACATGCAATACTTTCAACTCTAGAATTAGAATTAGCAACACAATCTAAACTTGAAGAAACAATTAAATATTTATTTAGATTAAAAGATAATCAATTTATTGAAACAGTAAGCATGGTTCAAGAAAACCGTCATACTGTATGTATTTCATCCCAAATTGGTTGCAATGTAGATTGTGATTTTTGTGCAACAGGAAAAATGGGATTTATTCGAAATTTATCAATAGGAGAAATTGTTGATCAGCTAATATATGTTAGAAATAACGTCGAATCACCAATTACAAATGTAGTTTTTATGGGCATGGGTGAACCATTTCTAAATTATGATCGGGTAATTAAATCAGCAGGTATTTTTCATAATCCTCGGGGTTTTAATCTCGGAAAACACCGTATTACAATTTCAACGGCAGGAATATTACCAAAAATAAAACAATTTATCGACGAAGAACAAAAATATAAACTAGCTATTTCTTTAAATGCATCAAATGATGATGTTCGTGATAATATTATGCCAATAAATAAAAAATGGAATATTAGACAAATTATAAAAGAAGGTAAACGGTTTTCATCGTTAAAGCGAAGACAAGTCATGTTTGAATATGTTTTAATGAAAGGAATTAATGACTCAATTGAAAATGCAATTGAATTGGCATCTCTCTTAAATGGTGTTGATTGTAAATTAAATATCATACCATATAACGAATCCGATGGTGTTTATCAACGCCCTACAGAAAAATCATTAAATGATTTTTTAAATATTTTACACGCAAATCAAAATGGTTATCGAATATTAGTCCGCTGGAGTAAAGGTCAAGATATAGAAGCTGGATGTGGGCAGCTAATTTATAAAGAAAAATTTGCAACAGACATAAATTAATGGAACATTAAAAGAAAATATATAATTCTACTAATATTCTTAAATCTATAAATATTCGTAATTTACGAATATAAATTTTTAACCAAATATCATTAAAAGGATAGAAAATGTTTAATCAACAAAATATATATCAAACATCGTCTCGACCAACATCTGCAGAAGCAAGTGCATATATGAATAAAGTTTTTGGATGGATGGGTGGCGGATTACTCATCACTGCACTTACGGCACATTGGACAGCAAATAATATCGGATTTATTCCTGGCTCATGGTATTTATTTTTATTCATTGGGCAAATATTTTTAGTTTATCGAATTTCTCGACATGCAATGAATATGTCTGTCAATGGTGCGACGGGCATGTTTCTTCTTTATACAGCCTTAACAGGGGTATCGCTTTCTGGACTAACTATGATTTATACTACGGAATCAATCGCAACAACTTTTTTAAGTACTTCTGCCTTATTTGGGGGTATGGCAATTTTTGGTATGACGACTAAAAAAGATTTAACTTCAATGGGAAGTTTTTTATATATGGGTTTAATTGGAATTATTATTTCATCCATTATTAATATTTTTGTTGGAAGCAATATCATGCAAATGGCAATTTCAGCAATTGGTGTTATCATTTTTACGGGACTAACTGCTTATGATACTCAGAAAATTCTTCAAATGTATCAAGGTGGTGAAATATATTCTGAAACAGGTACAAAAAAAGCTATCTTAGGGGCTTTAGTTCTATTTCTTGATTTTATTAATTTATTTATTTTCTTACTTCGATTTTTAGGAAATAGAAGATAATTTAAGTTTTTTATTTTTTATTTGAGTATTATACTAATCTATTCAGAAATTAGTCGGTCAACTATTAATAAAATATTACAATAATGATAAACAAAAATTTAAAATGGATAAAGAATGGAATATTAAGTATTGGCTTAATATTATTTCTTTACGCAATATATCAAGACCGTTTTGAGTCTTCACTCATATTTGCTTTCACCTCAATTTTAGCATGGTTATGCGTAGGCTTATTTTGGGAAGTGGAAAAAAATTATAAATTAATCGGCAATACACTTATTGGTGCTGGATTAATAATTTCAATTTCAATTTTCTTTAATTTTGGGGTTGAGCCAACGGCAATTCCCCTTGGTGGTTTTGTATTTAATAATGATGGGATTTGGAAAGCATTGTCAATTTTATTCTTATTTCTAGTGTCAGGACTATTATTTAGATATATCCAAGAGATTGTACCTGCGCCAATTAATCCATTTATTGATTATGAACCTAAAAATACTGAGCCAAAATTTCAAAGTGATGATTGGGATATTATTTCCGAGGAAGAATTATTAATGGAAGATTACGAAAAAATTAAGAATTAAATTCTCTCAGACTTTGTAAAACACCCCAGCGTAATCCTTTATCGCTTACTAACATTTTTTTAATTTTATACTTCTCCATAATTTTTTCACAAATAATACTTCCTGCTAATATTATTTCTGCTCTTTTAGAGTCTAATCCTTTTATTTTTTTTAAACCGTTTATTTGATTTTTAATAAACTGGTTTTTTAATTTTTTAACATCATCAATTGTTAATATAGATTTATGAATAATTTCTGTACAATATCTTTCAAGGCCTAGTTTAACTGAAGATAATGTGGTAATGGTTCCTGCAGTTCCTATTGCCGTATTTATATCATAAAAAGGAACTTTTTCTAATTGAGAATCAATAAATGATTCAAGTTTAATAACAAGATCATCATTAAATAAAGTCTTTTGTAAAAATAATTCTGTGCATCTTACAGACCCAATATTGATACTTTCAATGTGAATTATTTTTTCATTATTTAAAAAAATTAATTCAGTGCTTCCACCGCCGATATCAAAAATTAATGATATTTTAGATTTTAAATCAAATTCATTTAATGTCGCTTTCCTAACAAAGTTTGCTTCTTGAATTCCAGATATAACTTGAATTTTTATATCAAATTTATTTTTTATTATATCTATTATTTCCTGTCCATTTAATGCATCTCGCAAAGCACTTGTAGCAACACAATTAACATTTGTTATATTATTTCTTTTTAATAATTTTGATATAATTTGAAACCCTTGAATACATCTAATTATTGCATTATCAGAAATTAAATTAAATTCTGCAATTCCTTCACCAAGTTTAATTATTTGATAGTTTTCTTCACATATTTTAATATTTATTTTAGATATAATTGCAATAATCGTAATTAATGAATTTGTACCTAAATCTATTACTGCAACCGATTTATTCATTTTTTATTATATCTAAAATTATTTGTGCATTTTTTAAATCATCTAATCTAGTATTTAATAACAACTTTCTCTTTTCAATCATTTTTGAATCAAATGGTATTTCCATATATGTATTTATTTGGTTTTTAAATTCATTTTCAGAGTTACAAATTATACATAGCTCCTCTAATTCTGGAGTAGGAGAAATCATTTTTGAGTTTACAATACAGTGTCTCCCATTAAACAAACTATTAATTAATTTTAATTTGACTCCTGTTGCTTGTGATGTTGGTAATATGTTTATTTGAGCCGTTTGAATTAATAAACCCATTTCAGATTGATCAGGGTTATTAATAATTTTAATGTTTTTATTTTTATTTAAAGATAATTTTTTTGACGCATTTATTCCTGCAATGATCAATGGAATATCTAATGTGTTAAAAATATTATTAATTAAAAATTTAGCTGAATTTGTATTTTCACTTACATTAAAATTTCCATGGAATAGAACAAACTTTCCCTTACCCTTTAAACTTTTAATTTCATTATTTCCATGAAATGGTAAGACTGTTTTAATATTTTTATTAAATGCATTATAAAAATTTCTATCATTATCAGAAATGGAAAATATATAATTAAACTGTTCTAGCTTTTTCTCAAAAAATTTATATTTAATTGATTCTAAAAACAACCCTCCTTTTTTTATTATTCTATTTTCTGATATGGCTAATCTTTTTAAATATTCAGATTCAATATTATGAATTCGTAAATATTTTTCTCTATTTATAAAATCATCATGCATTGAAATAGAAGAGCTTTGTAAGCCATCAAAAAATATTGGATATTCATTTTTATTTAAATTATTAATTAATTTTTTTGATGTTCTTGATTCAACTAAAAATGGGTTTTTACTAAACAATTGTGTATTAATATTATTTATTCGTGGATAATAATATACCCTTTCGCAATATTCTTCTAATTCAATAGCCATAACTCTATCTGAATAAAAACAGTGAAGATATGTTTTACAACCTAATATTGAAAAAGCTTTAATTTTATAAAATATATCAATTGCTCCTCCGTAATTTGGAGGATATGGAATGTCTAAACTAATAAAGTTTATTTTCATTAATTAAATTTCATTACCTTTAAAAAAATTGACGCCTGTGAATCCCAAGTAAAATTTTGTTCAACTGTTTTTTTAATTTCATCTTTATTTTCCCATGATAAGAGTTTTGAAATTGCATTTAAATGTGACTCATAATTTGTTGGATTAACAGCTAAACCTAAATTATAATTTTCTGTATATTTTTTTAATTCTGGAAAATCGCTTGATATTGTTGGAATTCCAGCTAAACCATATTCAAATAATTTATTTGGCAAGGCTTGCATATAGCTTTGACTTATCGGCTGAATTAATGAGAATCCAATATCTGCCTGGTTTGTAATGCTTAATAATTCTTCATATGGTATATTGCCAATAAAAAAGGTTCTATTATGTACTTTTATTTTATCAGCTAATTTTTCAAGTTGAGTTTTATATTCTCCATCACCTATTATAACAGCAACACATTCTTTAAAATCTATTAATAAATTTATCATTTCGTCTATGCCTCTGCCTTTTTGAATGGCTCCTTGATAAATAAATATTTTATATTTAGGTGAAATATTAAACCGTTTCCGAATGTTAATATATGTTGTTTTAATTTGGTTGTTGGGTAAATTATATATTATTTCAATTTCTTTTTCACCATATCGATCAATTAAATAAGATTTATCTGATTTTGCAGTAACAATTACTTTATTTATTTTTTTATAAAAAACCCGTTCATACATCGACCAAAATAATTGTTTAAATGGTTTTTTTATTAACCCTGCTAGCTTCGAATAAAGTTCTCTAGAATCATAAATTTTAATACATTTTTGATTTTGATTAGCACAAACAGCCAATGAAAATAAATCTCCTGCTATAAATATATCGGGATTAATTGATTTTGACAAAGCTTGTACCTTGCAATGAAAATTCCAATATCGACGAATGCCATTATTTGATTTTGTATCAATATAATGAATATTAAAGATATCACTTTTAACAATCCCATCACTTTTTTCATTTAAAATGGTAACCTTAAACCCTGATTTACTCAATGTTTCCGCCATATTTAAAGACCTGGCATCATATTTTATATTACCAAGAAATGCAATAATTACAGATTTTTTAGTTTTCATTGTTTGTTAAATTTAATCGTCTAATAAATCTTATAAATTTATAAAATACTTTGGGGTAACCAAAAACGGTCATAAAATAGTAAAAAATATTTTTAATATTAAAAAAAGAAACAATATATGCCAATTTATAATTTTTTCGCGCTTCATTTAAATTATTTGCATTTTCCCATAAACGTGCAATTCTACGATAATGATCTGAAAGTGTATTATTTCCAACCTGATTTAATATTATATTTTTATGTTTTTCAACAATTATTTGGTAACCAATCGCTGATTTTTTATAATCTGAAGTTATACTATCATTTTGAATTTTCCAAGTAACTAAAACTTCATTTACATTGGAAAAACTAACCCCTTTTAAAAATAATTGAATTATAAAATCCCATTCTTGTGAAGAAATTAATTTTTCATTTATATAATTTTCTATATCTGGAATTGATTCTTTATGAATCAACATACATTGAAATAATGGGCCTGGACATATTAATATTTGATTCAATTCAGTTTTGGTATATTTCATTAGAGAGTGTTTAATTTTATTTTCACCTCTTACTTCCAAAAAATCACATAAAACTACAGGGGTTTTTAACTTTAAATATAAATCAAATTGTTTTTCTAATTTATTTTTATGATATAAATCATCAGAATCTAAAAATGCTAAAAAGACTCCGTTAGAAAGTTGTATTCCTTTTTTTCTAGCAATAGGAGATCCTTGGTTTGATGGTAATTTATAATAATAAATTCGTTTTTCATTAAAACTTGATACTAATTTTTCAGTTTCATCTATTGACCCATCATCTACAATTATTAATTCCCAATTTTTATATGATTGTAAAATTACACTTTCAATAGATTTTTTAATTGTATTTGCTCTATTAAATGTTGGCATAATAATTGAAATTAATGAATTTAACATTTATTCCTTTGCACAATTACCGCACCACTTAAAAAATAAATTATATAAATTAATATTGAAACCTGAATAGGAAAATTAAAGAGGGTGCTAGAAATATATATTATCATGCCAAATATAAAAAACCCAAAGATTAAGCTCCATTGAAATGGAATGTGGAATAACCTATTAGACCTAAAATAAAGAGGAATAATCATCAACCCAAATGAAATTGCCGTTGCAATTCCAGCCCCCATTGCGCCAAACTTAGGTATAAGTAAAATATTTAATATTATATTGATAAATGCACCAAACCCTCTGTATAGAGAGAGTAATTTTGTTTTACCCGAATAATAAATTCCAGGCATTAATAAATTATAAAACCCAAGAAAGATATAACCCAACATAATTATTGGAATAATTTGTGAGCCTTCCCAAAACTCTTTTCCAATAATATAAATATTAAAAATACGAATTTGAATTAACCTATCAATAAATAAAACAAAAAAGATCCACACTAAAAGCAAAAAAATTGTAAAATACAATGAAATTTTTGAAAATACAGAAGAGGCATCAATGTCATTTTCTTTTTTAAGAAAATAGGGATCCCACCCCAGTTGAAATCCATTTACTAAAAACAACATTAAGCTTCCAATTTTATAACTAGCACTATAAATTCCTACCGTTTCACTATTTGTCATCCATAGTAAAATATATCTATCAGACATATCCATAACAATTTTTAAAATAATTGCAGGAAATATAGGAAGTGCAAAACGAAGAAGTATTTTTAATTTTTTAGAGGAAAACTTTTTAAAATTGATATTTTGAAAGAGATAGGGAGATACAAGAATAAAAGTAATAACAGAGCCAGACAATGTTCCATATAATGCACCAACAACACCCATGTTATATTTTATAACAAGAACTAGATTAACACAAAAAGTAATAATAACACTGATCATTGCAATAAATAAATATCTATAAGATTGATTATTCGCTCTAATTATTATCATTGTTCTAAATGTAAATACATCAAAAAATAAAATTAATGAAGATATTTTTATATAATTAGAATATAATCCTCTTAATAATAATTGTGATATTGAATCTGAAAATATCCAAAGAATTCCTGAAATAATTATAGCTGAAAATGTCAATGAGGCATAAATAGAGGTACAAATTATCTCTTTATCTTCTCCTTTTTTAACATAATATTTTAATAATGCCGAATCAAGTCCATAACTATAAAAAACTTGTAAAAATGTAATAAAAGTAAAAACTAAGGCATAAACACCATATTCTTCTTTTGTGAGAATATTTGTAAATAATGGTAATAATAAAAATGATACTGCACGTATTGAAATGTAACCAATTCCATAAATTAAAGACTCTTTACCAAATTGTTTTAATGTTGACAAAATTGCCTGATGTTTTTAATTATTTGTGAAATAGTAATAATATTTATTTTATCTTTTTACGGTAAGCTCTTCTTAAGAACCCTGTCGCCCCAAATTGTTCTTTAAATTGGATTAAAGATTTATGCGGTGAAAGCGGGTTATTATTTAATGGTAATTGAGACACTCCAAAGTCTAGCCATTTATAATTTTCAGCTTTTGCCCAATTTATTGTCTCAACAATTAGGTGTGTCGCTGGCTGTTGTCCTGCATATTCATAATTAATCATATTATAAAAAATAATTACAACATCATTATTTGCAATAAAATTCAATGTCCCACCAATAGCGGTGTTATTTTTATACAGCATCAATAATTTTATTTTTTCAGGAAATCGCTTATATAATAATTTTAACTCTTCTAAAGAGTGTGTTGGTGTAATCTTATGTTTCTTTTTATTTTTTAATAAAATTGGATAAAACTGATCAAAGTCATTATTCCACTCTAAATTATAACAATCATTTAATGGTTTTTTTATATATCTTTTTTTTCTTTTATGAATTCTTTTAAGAGGGGAGCCAATTAAATTAATTGCAGAAGAAATATAAATTTCATCCGTTGAGTAATTATTCCACTTTAAGGAATACTCAATTGTTTCATCATATTTTTTTCCATAAATTGAAGGGGGTTGAATTAAAAAAACTTCATTAATTAATGTAGATTTTAAATAATTCTCAAAACTAGCTATTACAGATTCAACCAAATCAAATGAATATTTATTAAACACAAAACCACCATAACTCGCACCTGGGTGTGAATGAAGAATTATATTATTATTATTGATTTTTTTTTCAGAAGCAGAGAATACCGCAATTAATTGATTTTTTTTATAAAACATCAAGGAATGGTCAATAAATTTTCGACCAATATGATATGTTAAGAAATCTCTTTCATGGAAAATTGTTCCATTATCCGATGATTTGATAAATTTATCCCATTCCTTTTTTAAGGAAATTTCATATTTTCTTATTGTAATTATCATTTATTCTGTGGTTCGCCTGTTTGTAAATTACCCTGTTTCCAATTTGATAATGAATGATAATGTTCCAAATATTTTTATTATTTATCAAACCAAAATTTAAAAGGAATTTTTATTATGAGTACAATAAATAAAGTTATAGCACGACAAATCCTTGATTCTCGAGGAAATCCAACGGTTGAAGTTGATGTGATATTGAAAAATAATACAATTGGTCGGTTTGCAGTTCCTAGCGGGGCATCTACAGGTGAATATGAAGCACACGAGCTTCGCGATGGGGGAAACAATTTCATGGGTAAGGGGGTGCAATCAGCTGTTGACAATATCCACAATATAATTGCCCCTCAATTATTAGGATTAGATGTATCAAACCAAGAAGAAATTGATCGAAAAATGATAGGTTTAGATGGCACTGAAAATAAATCTAACCTAGGAGCAAATGCAATTTTAGGAGTTTCTTTAGCCTGTGCACGTGCTAATGCTAATTCCAACCACCAATTTTTATTTGAATATATTTCACCAATATTCAAAAGTGAATTTCTACTACCTGTTCCAATGATGAATATAATTAATGGTGGACAACATGCAGATAATAAAGTTGATATACAAGAGTTTATGATTTACCCATTAGGAGCAAACTCATTTTCTCATAGTTTACAAATTGGAAATGAAATTTTTCATAATCTAAAATCAGTTCTTAAATCTAAAGGATTGAATACTGCCGTGGGAGATGAAGGAGGGTTTGCGCCAGATTTAAAATCTAATGAAGAAGCCATTGAGGTGATAATAAAAGCTGTAAAACAAGCTGGATACCAAATGGAAAAAGATGTATTTTTATCTTTAGATGTTGCCGCAAGTGAATTATATAACCCCGATACAAAAAAATATCATCTTGAATCTGATGATGAAGCATATAATTCAACTGAAATGATAGATTATTTAATTGGGCTTTCAAAAAAATATCCAATTATATCAATTGAAGACGGATTAGATGAAAATGACTGGAGTGGCTGGGAAGAATTAACAAAAAAAATTGGTGAGAATGTTCAAATTGTAGGAGACGACCTAACTGTCACTAATCCAAAAAAGCTAAAAAAAGCCATCAATAATAATTCTATTAACGCTATTCTAATAAAATTGAACCAAATTGGAACATTAACTGAAACATTAGAAACAATAAGAATAGCTAAAAATGCAAATTATGGATCTGTTATTTCTCATCGTTCAGGGGAAACAGAAGATACAACAATTGCTGATTTGGCAGTAGGTACAGGTGTTGGGCAAATAAAAACGGGTTCTCTCTCTAGAACAGATAGAATTGCAAAATATAATCAATTATTAAGAATTGAAGAAAAACTAGGCAAACGTGCTATATTTGCAACGATGGAAATGTTAGGATTTAACAAATAATGGCTCGAAAAGTGAAAAATATAAATGATACAAATTGGTCACTATTAATTTGGTCATCAGCATTTATGTTTTTTATAATTCATTTAGTTTTTAATGATTTAGGGTTAGTAAAAATGTTTGAATTAAAATCTAAACGGAATGAGCTTATAGCAGAAATTCAAAAGTTAGAACTAGAAATAATAGAGCAAACTGAAACATCAAACAGACTAAAATATGATTATGAATATATTGAGAATATTGCTCGAAAACGATTTAGAATGGTTAAAAAAGGAGAGAAAGTTTATAGAGTACGAGACGAACGAACTATAAAATAAAAAACGTAAAAATAAATGAAAAATGTCCTTATTACCCTAGTATTAGGAGTAATAAACTCTGTTATACAGGCTGCGTTTGAACCAATTCTATTTAATCCTAAAATAGAAAATATAACAGCCTATAATAATACAATCAAAATAACAGGGTTTACCTCTACTCCATTTAATTTCAATTCACTGAATTCTAATTATTTAATTGCTGAATTAAATTTAAAAAAACATTCATTCCTAATAAATTCAAATAAATTAGGCGGCTCCATATATTCTGAAAATCAAATTTCTTTTCACTATAAAGCACCACCAAAATTTCTATATAGGTCTATTGTTGGAATTAATTATTACCAAATTCTTATAAAAAATTACGGCTCTGCAAATTTAATTACAGCAGATATAGGCCTTTCTTTCCACCTAAAGCCAAATTTAAAATCCGCTGTTTTATTTCAAAATATTTTAAAAAATACAGCAAGTATTATCCACGATGAGATATCAAGTAATATAATATTTATAATTAATGACAGGGTGTTGCCATCTTTACAAATTAATTATCAATTACATCGATTAGGTGGACGCTATAATTTGAATTTATTTTCAATTGATTGGGCAGTCTTAAAAACCATTCAAGTCGGTGCAGGATATGAAACATATACACAAAGTTTAAAATTTTCTTCACACATTAAAACAAAACATTTTTCAATGTTTATTGAAAATATTATTCATCCAACCTTAGGGGTTTCAAAAATTATAGGCTTTGAAATTATCTACTAAAATATTATTAATTATTTTAATTTCTTCTTTTGGAATTTCCGAAATAATTTTTCCAACTGAAGAGTCTCGTCATGAAAATGAAATACTTTGGGATAACCAATTCCAAACTGGAAAATTAAAAATTTATTCAAATTATATTTCATCAAATGCAATCAATAAATTTTATACTCGATATTTTAGAGAAAACAATGAAACCTCTTATGGGATAAGAATTGGTGATTATATTAATCAGTCGCCGCCTGTAATTGAGCGATATTTTTTTAAATTGAATTATTCACTATTCTTTCTACAAATTGGCTCATATAATATTAATACAGGAAAAGGATTATCTTTTGGTTCTGAATATGGTTCTTCATTTCAGGTTGAGTCCGTAAATCAGCTTGCAAAAAATAATTGGGGGTTTAAATCAAATTTATCATCTATTATATCTGAGGAAACAAACGCAATATTAATAGGGTTAAATTATAAGAATATAAATAGTTATTTACTTGGTGATGATAATTTAAATAAAAATTATTTTTTTCTTAAAAGTAATTTCTCTCCTTTTATTATAAATATAATTAAACCATTGTTTATTAATAAAATTGCAATAAATACGCAATTTAAAAACAATACTTTTGATATTAATTCTGAAGTATTAGATCAATCTTTTGTTTTATCTTTTTTAAAAAAGGGACAATTACTTGATTTATTTTTTCATTATCGACATTATCAACCTAATTTTATTTCATTTAAGGGAAAACACTTTCATCGGTTAAATACAGAAATGGGAGAAGCTGGCATCATTTCTTCTTTAACAAGAAAATCAAAGCATATAAAATATTCTATTGGTCTTGAAATTTATAAACCTATTAAATTTATAGAACACAATGAAAGGCATGCCTTTACTCGGTTTTATTTTTATTTAATTACAAAGAGCTATCCAAATAATCTTGGAATTGACTGGGAGCAACGATTATTCAATGAAGATCAAGAGTACATTGAAAATGAATTAATTTTTAATGAAAATCGAGATATAAGAATGAATCGTTGGGGTACATTTGCAAAATTTAATAATAATTTGATATTTAAACTTCAGGCAATTCAATTAATAAATGATAAAAGTCATGAATTTTCTTATAGTTATTCTATTCGACAAAAAAATATAAATTTTTTTGTTTTAAATATAAATTTAGGAGCAACAAAATATAATGTACCAGATTGGTCGCTAAGAACATATGATTACGAACCCGGATTGCCAGGAGAATTTAGGTTAAAATCACGCAATGGTAATGGAATTTCTTTATTTTCTGTAGTTACTTTTATTATTTCAAATGAATCAAAGTTACACTTTAGAATGAGCATTGAAAGGAAAAATGGTGAAGAAATAAAAACTGAATTTGGATTGCAGTTGAATATTGGATACTGACCTAATAAAAGAATAAATTTTGACCTATTATGAAACACTATTTTAATACATTTAAATTTATAATTGTATTGTTTTTCCAACTAACCGTTCTATTTGGAGAATCTGCAATTATTAAAAACATTACCCTGCCTGTTTTTCGAATTAACGGTAATCCATATATTAAAGTTGCAGACCTAACACCCTTGCCTGGTATTTCTTCTACATTAAATGAATATGAATCTTTGGATATTGATTTTTTAGGTGCTAAAATTAATCTTAATAATGGTGGATCATATTTCAGAATAAACAATGAATTATACCATATGCCATTATGGGTGGAAATTAAAGATAAAGATTTTTTTATTCCATATCATGGTTTTTTTAGAGTATTAGAACAATTGGGTTTAGTTAATTCTTCCCTTGATCCAGCAATAGATATTGTTTCAATGGAATTAATAAGATATAATATTACAAAACTTTCTTTTGATCAAAAAACAAATGGTTGCTCAATTAGAGTTCATAATATTGGAGCATTTAATTTAAGTTCCATTTCTTCTACACTTGTAAAAAAACCAGGAGAATGGTTAAGCCTTACAATTCCAGGGGGACGAATTAATTCAAAGGTAATTGAAAATTCTAAAATAATGGGCCCAATTAAAAAAGTTCGCACAACTCAATTGGCTGAAAGTGCACAATTATCTCTTCAATTAAAACAAGCGGTTGATGATGTAGATATTCGAATTGATGAAACAACCAATGATTTATTAATAATTATTAGAGTTGATCATTCAGAAAATGCAGAACGCATTAAAGAAATTAGAAAAAAATGGCTATTAGATACGATTGTTATTGATCCGGGGCATGGTGGCAAAGATCCCGGAACATTGGGGCAAAAAGGGACAAAAGAAAAAGATATTGTTCTTGATATTTCAATGAGGCTTGGAAAGTTAATTGAAAAAGAAATGGGGGTTAAGGTGATTTATACCCGCACAACCGATGTTTTCATTCCTCTGTGGAAACGAACAAAAATTGCAAATGAGTCTGGGGGCAAGGTCTTTATAAGTATCCATGCAAATTCAACATCGAACCATAATGTTAGAGGTTTTGAAACCTATTTACTTCGAACAGGAAAATCAAAGGATGCAATTGATGTTGCTCAGCGGGAAAACTCTGTGATTACACTTGAAGAAAAAAACCACCCCTATCGCGACTTTTCTTCAGAAAGTTTAATTTTAGCAACAATGGCTCAAAATGTATATATAAAAGAAAGTGAATTTTTTGCAAGTGTTATTCAAGAAGAATTAGAAAGTGCAATAGGCGCAAATAACAGAGGGGTTAAACAGGCAGGATTTCAAGTTTTAGTTGGAGCATCGATGCCAAATGTGCTAATTGAAACAGGGTTTTTAAGTAATTCAAAAGAAGAAAGAAATTTTAATAAAAAGGGTTACCGCAAAAAAATTGCTCGAGGGATATTTAATGCTTTAGTTGAGTTTAAAGATAAATATGAAAACGCTGTAATTAATGAATAAATTTTCAAATTCTCCAATAGGAATTTTTGATAGTGGGCTTGGGGGATTAACGGTTTTACAAGATCTTGAAAAAAGCCTTCCAAATGAATCTTTTATTTATTTTGGTGATACTGCTCGAGTACCTTACGGAAATAAAAGCTCTAAAACTGTTATTCAATATTCTAACCAAATTGTTCAATTTTTACAATCTCATCATGTTAAAATGATTGTAATTGCGTGTAATACAAGCTCTGCCCTTGCATTAAAAACACTAAAAACTAAATTTAATTTACCTATGTTTGATGTAATTAAACCTGCGGTAATGATGGCTGAAAAAGTTAGCCTAACCAATACAATCATTGTTTTAGGTACAAGAGCAACAATTGACTCTTGTGCATATTCAAAAACATTTTCAGAGATTAATAGTAAAAAAGCTATTATTGAAAAAGCATGTCCATTATTTGTTCCTATTATTGAAGAGGGTTTATTGTCGGGGAAAATTACCGATGAAATTATTCAATTATATTTAGCTGAAATAACAAAAATTAATTTTAGTCAAATTATTTTGGGATGTACTCATTATCCAATGATTAAAAAAAATATTCAACAGTTTTTAGGAGAAAAGAAAAAATTAATTACTTCTGGTGATGCATTAACACCCGTTATAAAACAGTTTTTAATTAATAATAATTTATCTTCATGTTCCAAAAAAAAAGAAACTCAATTTTTTATTACTGATTTACCTCAAAAATTTCAAGAACTTGGAAGTCGTTTTTTAGGGAAAAAGCTTAATAATATTTCACATATCAGTAATTTCTAATGGATATACATGATTTTTTAAAATCATTAAACCCTGGAAAAATAAAATTGGGGCATAATAGAACAATTGCATTAATGTCTGAATGCAATAATCCTCAAAAAGGACTAAATGTTATTCAAATAGCTGGGACGAATGGAAAGGGGTCTGTCTGTGCAATTTTAGAAAACATTTATCGAAAGGCGGGTTATAAAACAGGGCTATTTACTTCTCCCCATTTAAATAAATTAAATGAACGAATCCGGGTTAATGGGTTTGCAATAAATGACCAAGAAATATTCAACTTTCTACACAAATATGGTAGGGGGGTAATTAGAACAGACGCCTCTTTTTTTGAAACACTTACCGCTATTGCTTTTTGGTTTTTTAAAAAAAAACAAGTTGATATAGCAATTATGGAAACAGGGCTTGGAGGAAGACTAGATAGTGTTACAATTTGCGAACCTATTGCAACAGGAATTACCAAAATTTCTTTAGATCATGTAGAAATTTTAGGAGACACTCTAAAAAAAATTGCTTATGAAAAAGCGGGAATAATGAAAAAAAATATTCCCTGTTTTACAGTAGAACAAAATATTGATGTAATGTCTGTTCTTAAAAATTTTGCACAAAATATAAGCTGTCCACTAGAAATTACTAAACCACATTCAAGCTTATCTATTGCTTTACATGGTAACCATCAAAATGAAAACACGGGTTTAGCCTTAAATATAATTGAAGAATTAGATCAATTTAATATCGATGAAGAACATATTTCTAATGCAATTGAATCTATAAATTGGTTCGGTCGATATCAAATATTATCAGATAAACCGAAAATAATATTTGATGTCGGTCATAATACAGATGGTATTTCCGCTTTTTTGAATACTTTTTCTAAAGAAAAAGTAACAGGGCGAAAATTTCTTTTAATAGCACTCCAAGGTCGAAAAAATATTTCTTCAATTTCACACCAACTCACAAAACAATTTAATACTATTTTTTGTGCCGAAATTAAAATAAAAAACTTTATGAAAGCAAAAGACCTTTTTGATAATCTTGGGAAAAAAAGTAATTTAAAAGTAATAAATCAATTAACTATACCTTTTTTTGATCATTTTATTAAGCAATTAATGCCTGAAGATTGCCTTTGTATAGTCGGTACACATTATTTTGGAGAATTAATTTCAAAAAAGTTTAAAATCTCTTTTGACAATTTATAAAATTGTCCTAATTTTTATAGACGGGACATTTCTATAATTGCTCCCCTAAATGATAGATCCTTTCACTCTATTTCACATAATTTCAAAACAAACAATAAATATTCAATAGGAAAATTATGAATATTGCACAATTACAACGCAAAACAATGCGTGATTTAAGGAAAATTGCTGAAGATATTGGCGCTTCGGATTTTGCTGGATTACGAAAAAATGAGCTCATAAAATATATTCTTGAAAAGCAGGCAAAAAATAAAGGTAATATTTTTGCAACAGGAGTATTGGAAATTCTTTCTGATGGTTATGGTTTTTTACGATCTCATAATTATAGCTATCTACCAAGCCCTGATGATATATATGTATCACACTCTCAAATTAAACGGTTTAAGTTAAAAACAGGGCACACAATTGCAGGACAGGTTCGACCACCCAAAGAAAAGGAGCGGTTTTTTGCTCTTCTTAAAGTTGAGTCGGTAAATGACAAAGCTCCTGATGAAATACGAATGAATATTCCTTTTGAAAATCTAACACCGCTATTTCCAGAAGAAATGATGAAATTAGAAACCCGCTCACGAGAGTTTTCCTCTCGTGTAATTGATTTAATTTCACCCGTAGGTAAAGGACAAAGGGGGCTAATTGTTGCTGCACCAAAAACGGGTAAAACCATGCTTTTGCAAAAAATTGCGAATTCAATTACAGAAAATCACCCCGATACAAAATTAATTATTTTATTAATTGATGAGAGGCCTGAAGAAGTTACAGAATTACAAAGAAGTGTAGAGGCTGAAGTTGTTGCATCTACATTTGATGAACCACCAGAAAGACATGTAAATGTATCTGAAATGGTAATTGAAAAAGCCAAACGAATGGTAGAATCTGGTGATGATGTAGTTATTTTATTAGACTCTATTACTCGACTTGCAAGAGCTCACAATACCGTAATCCCTCATAGTGGGAAAATTTTATCCGGTGGTGTTGACTCAAAAGCATTGCACAAACCAAAACGGTTTTTTGGTGCAGCTCGAAATATTGAAGGTGAGGGTAGTTTAACGATCATTGCAACTGCATTGGTAGATACGGGTAGCCGAATGGATGAAGTCATTTTTGAAGAATTTAAAGGAACGGGGAATATGGAACTTGTTTTAGACCGTTCAATAAGTGATCGTCGAATTTGGCCTGCAATTGATCTTTTAAAATCAGGAACTCGTCGAGATGATAAATTAATTAGTAAAAAAGATTTATCTCGAACTTGGATATTACGAAACCTTCTTGCAGATATGTCCTCAGTGAAAGCCATTGAATTTTTATTAGAAGCATTAAATAGAACCAAAAGTAATAGGGAATTTTTAGACTCTATGAGTTCATAAAGAAATAAATTTCCCGAACAAGGAACCCATTCCTTTAATTATATTGATAAAAAGTTTTATATTTGCCCCCGAAATTAATGGAACTTTTTCCCATTTTAACCATATCATCGAGCTAAATTAAAATTTAAAAGAAAGGAGGAATACTTGGTACGAATCGAAAACTTAGTTAAAAATTATGGCGAAGTTAAAGCGGTTAGATCAATCAACTTCACCGCAAATAAAGGCGAAATCCTCGGCTTTTTAGGGTCAAATGGAGCTGGTAAATCAACAACTCTCAAAATGGTATCTGGATACCTTGCCCCGACAGCTGGAAATGTTTATATTAACGATTTAAATATTTTAGACAACTCTCTTGAAATCAGACAGCAAATTGGGTATTTGCCCGAACTAAACCCTTTATGGGGTGAAATGGTTGTTTATGATGTCCTTCAATTTACAGCACGAATTTATGATATTGTTGGGCGAAAGTTTGAAAAAGCTTTAGACAGAGTAATTGATCAATGTGGGTTAAATGGCATTCTTCATAAGAAAATTTCAGCATGTTCTAAAGGTTATAAACAGCGGGTTGGATTGGCTATGGCTATTATTCACGACCCAAAAATTTTAATTTTAGATGAACCCGTAAACGGATTAGACCCAAACCAAATTGTTGAAATTAGAGAATTAATTCGAAATCTTGGGCGAGATAAAACAATTATTATTTCAAGTCATATTCTTCAAGAGATACAGGCGACAGCTGATCGCATTGTTGTAATAAACCAAGGTCAAATAGTTGCAGATGGCACAAATGAAGAATTAATGGCATCTATAAAAGGAAATACACTCCTAACTCTGGAAACAAAAAACAGTACTATGGAAAGCATTGAATCTCTTTCTACCCAGCTTAGCAATATTTCAATAAAAGATGTTTCTGACAATGGCGATAATCATATTATTCAAATTGAATATGCTGCTGAATTAGACCCAAGAGAAGATATCTTTAAATATGCAATTCAATCAAAATGGTCAATCTTAGAAATGAGTGTTTATAAAACAAATCTCGAAGATGTCTTTAGATCTTTAACAGGAAAGGAGGCTGTAGGTGCGTAATAAAAATTTCTCAAATATTCGAGCAATTTATAATCGTGAACTACAATCTGCATTTAATAGTCCCATGGCATATATTTTTCTTTTCGTATTTGCAGTTGTAAGTGGATATTTTTTCACAAGTCCATTTTTTCTAATTGGACAATCTGATCTTCGGGGATTATTTTCAATTATACCTCTTTTATACATAATTCTAATACCTGCTATCACAATGGGGATGGTTTCTAGAGATTGGAATATTGGAACGATGGAAATAATGACAACGCTACCAATTACAGATTATGAATATATAATTGGTAAATTTTTATCCGCAATTACAATTATTGTAACCAGTTTGGGGTTTACTATAATCCATGTATTTACAGTTTATCGTTTCGGAACTGAAATTGATACAGGGGCAATTCTCTGTGGGTATTTTGGGCTCATTCTTTTAGGCACTTTTTATTCCTCAATTGGGATTTTCGCAAGTAGCTTGACCGATAATCAAGTATATGCATTGCTTTCAAGTTTTGGAATTGTGTTATTGTTTTTTATGATGGATAAAGTATTGATTTTTGTTCCTTCTGCAACTCTTGCTAGTTTATTACAATACATGAGTGTAGATTTTCATTTATCAAACATTTCAAGAGGTGTATTAGATACACGAAATATTATTTACTTTTTATCGATGAGCTTTTTATTTATTAATCTATCGGTAAGATCATTAGAGTCAAGAAGGTGGAGATAAGATAATGAAAGTAGAAAATAAAAATAATTTTGCGATTTATCTTGGTGTATTAATAGTAGCCATATTTCTTTTGAACTACATTTCAAGAAGTTATTATGGTCGGTTTGATTTAACAGATACTCAAATGTTTACAATTTCAGAATCGAGTAAAACAGTTTTAGAAAATATTGATGATTTATTAATTATGAGAGCATATTTTTCTGAAGACCTGGGAAGTGAACTTGGAAATAATAAGCGGTATCTTCAAGATTTACTAGAAGAATATCGTGCCGTAAATAATGAATATATTGATTTTGAATTTTTCACTTCAGATGATTCTGAAGAGTTTAAAACAGAAGCCCAAAAATCAGGAATTCATCCTGTTCAATTAAATGTGATTGAAAATGACAAAATGGAAATAAAACAAGTTTTCATGGGTATGGTCATTATGTACGGAGATAAAAAAGAAAGTATCCCTGTTATTCAAACAACAACAGGTCTTGAGTATACAATTACATCGGCAATTAAAAAACTGATTAATGTTAATAAAGAAACAGTTGGCTTGGCTTCTTTGGGTGCTCCAAACCCTCAGTCAAAAAATCAAAGCATTTCTGAATTATTAAGGCAAACCTATGATATAATGCCTGTGAATCTAGATGCGCCGGTACCACAAAATATAAGTGTTTTAATTTTAAGTGATGTAGCCGATTCATTAACAAACAGCCAATATTCTAATTTAGATAACTATTTAGCAATGGGAGGAAGTTTGTTCTTGGCGCAAAATAGAATAAAAACAGATATTCAAGCTCAGTCAGCTCAACCAATTCCTTCAAATTTATTTACACTGTTAGAAAACTATGGTGTATCAATTAATGAAAACCTGGTCCTTGATAAAAACTGCGGTCAAGTTACAATTAGCCAAAACCAAGGATTTTTTAGAATGAATTCAGCTAAGGATTATCCTTTTTTCCCAAAAATTACTAATTTTTCAGAAGAACAAATTGTTGTTAGTGGGTTAGAAATGATTCAAGTTTTATTTCCAAGCGAAGTAAATGCTTATGTTGATACATTAGGGTTTGGTATTGGGTCATTTACACCATTATTTATCACTTCCTCACAATCAACTACAATGGAAGAGTTTTTTAATTTGACACCTATTGACAATCCATCATTTAGGAGCTTAAACGAGGGTTCATTTAATGTCGCCGCATTAGCTACTTATCAAAATAATGAATCAGGATTAGAAAGTAAAATTATTATAGTTGCAGATTCTCGGTTTATTTCTGACGACGGTGGTGGGAGGATGCCCGAAAATTTAACTTTTGCATTAAATTCTGTTGATTATATGGTTGGTGATAGTGATTTAATTGCATTGCGTTCGAGAGAAATTACAACTCGTCCTTTAAATGCAGACGCTCAAGATGTGGGAGTTAAGTCTTTTTGGAAAAAATTAAATTATTTTCTTCCTGCATTATTAATTTTATTATTTGCATTCTTTAAATCAAGGTCAGAAAAAGCAAGAACACATAAATTGGAGTATATGTATGAATAATCCCTTAAAAAATGTAGTAATAATAGCTGTTATTTTGGTTGGATTATATTTTTTAACGAATTATAATCAAAATGCCAATTTAACAAAACAGGATGTTATTTTTTCCGGTAATAAATCTGATATTATAAAAGTATTAATTCAGTCTGGTGAAAGTGCAATCCAATTAGAAAAGCAAGATTCTATATGGAGTATTGCAGGAATAGATACACTGGTTATTCGACAAAACCGAATAGACGATTTATTTGATAAAGTATTAGAAGTTAAACGAACAACCATTCGATCTAAAAAAGAATCTAATTGGATAAACTATTCCGTAGATGACTCTACGGGAACTCACCTTATTTTATTAGATGAGTCAGATAATACAATTGGTTATTTTGTATTTGGTAGATCAAAATCTGACTGGGCACATAATTTTGTTCGATTAAGAAATAAAAATGAAAACAAGGATGTATTAAAAAATGTATATGAAACAAGTGAAAGCGTAATTCACCATTTAAATACATCTGAAACATATTGGGGAGAAAAACCCAAAGAACCAGAATTAATCTCAACCGAAGTAGATTCTCTCGGTGTTTAATTGAAATAATTTGGAGTAATTTTGAAAATATTAATTCCGCCAAGCGAAGGTAAGGCAAATATTAAAAAGCCAATGGATATTAAATTTGGCGATACCAATTTTGAATATATAGATGATGTTAAAATGGTAATTCGATTATTAAGCTTAATTGGAAATAATGAGATTAGGTCTATCTATGGAACTTCTCAAGAAAAAGCTGAAATTTTTCATCGTCAAAACCAAGATGCACTTAATAGTCGTGTTTGCCATGCAATTGATCGCTACACAGGCGTTGTATATGATCATATAGATTGGGCAACACTACCAGAACATGCCCGCAACTATATGGATGAACATATTCGTATTTTTTCTGGATTATTTGGACTTGTTACTCCCAAAACGCTTATTCCAAATTATAAACTTAAAATGAATGTACATTCTATTCAATATTTTTGGAAACCCCGATTAACTGAAATATTAAAAAAAGAAGATCTCGTAATTGATTTACTTCCACAGGTGCACCGAAAATCATATATTAAAAAAGATGTAAATGTGGTTGAGGTTGAATTTTTGATTCTGAATAAAAAATTAGGTAAAAAAGTTACTGCAGGTCATTATGGAAAAGCTGTAAAAGGTGAATTTATTCGTTTTATTGCACTAAATAAAATTAATACTATTGATGCTTTTTCAGGGTTTTCCTATGAAGGCTTTGAATGGGACGGTGAATCATTCCTAAAAGAGGTTGATGAATAAACTTTCCTTTTATTCTATTCAGCTATATTGATGTAAATTATCAATAGTAGTAATACAAATTTAATGGTGGCTGTAGTTCAGCTGGTTAGAGCACCGGATTGTGATTCCGGTTGTCGTGGGTTCGAATCCCATCAGCCACCCCAAGCCTCTTCTGTTGAAGGGGCTTTTTATTTATCATTTAAAACGAACAAAAGATAATTTTTATGAATTTACTTCAAAATATTAAACCAACATTATTAATGGGTCCAGGCCCTTCTTCGGTATCTCCACGCGTTTATGAAGCACTTAAAACGCCAACCATTGGGCATTTAGACCCTCGGTTTATTGACGTTATGGATGGAATTAAGTCTATGTTAAAAACTCTATTCCTAACTGAAAATGAATTTTGTACAGCTGTTTCTGGAACTGGCTCGGCAGCAATGGAGTCTTGTTTTGTTAATCTTATAAACCCTGGTGATAAAGTTCTCATTGTTCAAAATGGTTATTTTAGCATGAGAATGGAAAATATGTGCTCTAGGCTTGGTGCAAATATTGATGTTTTAAAGTTTGACTGGGGGTTTCCAGCAGATCCTAAAATTGTTGGTGAAAAAATAAATGAAAACAATTATGATATTGTAGCTGTTGTTCATGCAGAAACTTCTACGGGAGTCAGAAATCCAATAGAAGAAATTTCTAAATTTATTTCAAATGATACCTTGTATATCGTTGATGCTGTAACAAGTTTTGGTACAATAGAGTTAAATGTTGATAAATGGAACATTGATGCTGTATATAGTTGTTCTCAAAAAGGGCTTTCATGTCCTCCTGGAGCTTCACCTGTTTCATTTTCAAATAAAGCAATTCAGAAAATGAAGTCAAGAAAAAAACAAATCCCAAATTGGTATTTAGATATGACTGAATTAATTAAATATTGGGATGGGGAAAAAAGAGCCTATCATCATACCGCTCCTATAAATATGATGTATGCACTTTATCAAGGTCTTTCAGACGTTACTACTGAAGGAATTGAAAGCACAATAACTCGACACCAAGAAGTTCATTTATATTTAGTAGATGGATTAAAAAAATTAGGGCTTGAGTTTTTAGTTGAGAAAAAGTATCGTCTTCCATCTCTAAATTCGGTTTTAATTCCAAAAGGGGTAGATGATGCAAAAATTAGAACCTCACTTTTAAATGAATATCAAATAGAAATTGGGGCCGGCTTAGGGCCGTTTGCTGGAAAAATTTGGCGAATTGGCCTAATGGGTTATTCTGCACACAAAGACAATGTAGATAGGCTGTTAAGTGCTTTAAGTGAAGTTTTATAGTAGTGGTATTATAAAAATTAATTAATTTGAAGCTAATTTTTTTAACCCTGGTGATTATTTTTTTATTTGGCTGTGATAAGGCTGAAAAAGTTAGAAAAGAACAAATAATTAAAATTAACCCAACCACAATAGAGCATTCTCCTCCTGCTCAAAAATTAATTATTTCAGCACACTATCTCGCAATTGGTTATTTTGATGATAAAAATAATCTCAAAAAAATAGATCGATTTTTAAATGGAAAACTATTGAAATAGGTTTATTCATTTTCTCCAAAAATTGTAACAATCAGCTTTCTGTTTCCACCATGATTACGATGCTCACAAAGATATATCCCTTGCCATGTTCCTAAGTTTAATTTTCCATTTGTAATTGGAATTTGAATACTTGACCCTAAAATACTTGCCTTTAAATGTGCTGGCATATCATCAGATCCTTCAAATGTATGTTGATAATAGGTTTGATTTTCAGGTACCATTTTATTAAAATGAGATTCAAAATCTAACCGTACCGTTGAATCTGCATCTTCATTAATTGTTAATGAAGCGGATGTGTGTTTAATGAATACATTGATTAATCCAGTTTTTATGGATTTAATTTCTGGAATTTCTATTAAAATATCATCTGTAATTAAATGAAACCCTCTTGGTTTTGCTAAAATGTGAAACTCTTTTTGAATCCACATTAAGTTCTATTTCCTCCTTTTGACTCGAAGGCTCGCTTCCTACATAGCTCTGGAACTCCAAACCATTTAATTATAACATCGCTTACTCTTGGGAAAATTTGACCAATTGCCAAAAGAGGGCGAATAGGACCGCTATTTACAATAATTTCTTTTTTACCTTTTGTAATTGCATCAATTACCGCTTTCCCAACTAATTGAGGTGCAGATTCTCCTAATAAAGCCGGCGGGGCATAGCCTCCATCTTTAAACATTCCAGTATCGGCAATATAGCCTGGGCAAATAGCTGTCACTCCAACTTCAAACTCTTTTAATTCTTGATCTAGTGCATCGCTCCATAAAATTAACCCTGCTTTGGTTGATGAATATATTCCATTATATATCACTCCTTTTTTTCCTGCAAGAGATGCAATATTAACTATATTTCCTTTGTTGGCTTTTATTTTAGGAATTAATAACCGTGTTAATTCCATTGGACCAAGTAAATTAACATTCACAATTTTTTGAATATCATCTAATTTATAGTCTTCAAAGCTCCTATAAATTTCTATTCCTGCATTATTAATCAAATAATCAATTTCTTTATCCATTAATTGATTTGTTAAATTATATAATTTTGAAGTTTCCGACAAATCAAATTGAAGATATTCAAAGTTGCCTAAATTGCTTTTTACTATTTCTTTTGTATTCTCTAACCCCTCTTTATTCCGCGCAACTCCTATTACATTTATACCTTTTTCTGTAAGCGAATTTATAATATGTACACCAATTCCCCTAGATGCACCTGTAACTAATGCAATTTTTCCATTTAAGTTTTTCATAATGCTCTCTTTTAGCTGTAAAATTAAAGCCGAAATTTAACTGGAATTATCGTTATGACAAAACACCGACAAACAGTTGCGGTAAATGAATTTGTATTAAGACAAGTTGAAGGGTCTGGAAAAACATTCAGCCTCGATTTAACTTTTCAAGAAATTGCTGAATATGCGGAAAGCCAACTCTATAATAATCCTGACTCAATTATTGATGGATATAGAGATGGGGTAATTCTTATAAAATGTGAACCCTTAATGAATAAACATTTCTATTCACCCTTGGTAAAAATAGATGAACATACTGTTTTAGAGGCCATAATGACAAAAAGAAGAGAGCAAGAAAAACCATATATTCAAATTAGAGCATTGTCTGGGAATTTATTACCGACTGGACGAGTAGATTTAATTTTATACCACCATGATGTTTTGGCAGAAACAAATGAACAGTCAACAAATGCAGATTGGGAATTAATTTCAATCCAAGCTGTACCCTTAGGAATTAAAAAATTACCAATGGGACCCATAACAATGATGCGAAATCAGCTTGAATTACCAGGAGGTACTTCTGCAAATTACTCTTCCAATGAATGGGCGGAATCAATTAATTTTTGGCAACAGTATGCTTTTTTAAAACCAACTAAATAAAGGAAATTATGTTTTCATTTGAACATTTTATAACACTCGGATTTCTAATTCTATTACAAGCTGTTTTAGGATTTGATAATTTACTATATATTTCATTAGAGTCTAAACGAGCTCCTGCCTCTGAACAGGCAAAAGTTAGAAAGTTAGGAATTGGAATTGCTGTTATTTTACGGATCGTGCTCCTTTTTGTTTTAACTCAAATAATTGGATATTTTCAAAATCCTTTATTTGGAATAAATATTGGACATATTATTAGTTGTGAATTTAACCTGCATAGTTTAATTGTATTGTTTGGTGGCGGGTTTATACTCTATACTGCCATAAAAGAAATTTTCCACATGTTATTGTTAGATGAAAATGAAACAGCTGAGGGTGGCGGATCTTCAGCAAATAAAATTATTTTATTAATTGTGGCAATGAACCTTGTTTTTTCTTTTGATTCAATTTTAAGTGCAATGGCATTAACGGATAACTTTTGGATTATGGCAATAGCAATAATTATCAGCGGAATATTAATGATTCAACTTGCAGAAACCGTTTCTTCTTTTCTTCAAAAAAACAGAATATTTGAAGTTCTTGGGCTATTTGTATTATTTATTGTTGGGATAATGTTACTTACTGAAGGTGGTCACATGGCACATCTCCATTTATTTGGACACGAAATTACCGCAATGAGTAAAGCAACTTTTTATTTTGTAATTTCCATCTTGGTTTTAACAGATTTAGTTCAAACAAAATATCAAAAAAATCTACTAAAACAAAAACAGCTTCGAGAAAAAGGGGGAATTTAATGAGTGTATATTATAAACCAAATGGCTATCATGATGTCAGTTCATATATTGTTGTAAAAAATGCAAATGATACAATTAAATTTGCAGAAAATGTGTTTAATGCTATTATTGTTGAAAAAATGGAAGATAATGGTGAAATTATGCACGCTGAATTCCAAATTGGCGATACGATCATAATGATTGGTAACGGTAAAAACGGTAGTAAGCTGTTTCCTGCAATGCTATATGTATATGTTGAAAATGTAGATAAAACATATAAAAAAGCAATGGACTCAGGTGCAATTTCAATTATGGAACCTCAAAATCAGTTTTATGGAGATAGAAATGCGGCAGTTGAAGATTCTTGCGGTAATCAATGGTGGATTGCCACACACCGTGAAAATTTATCATCAAAAGAATTAGAAGAACGATTAGAGAAGATTATTCACTAAAGTTTTTATGTTAATAAAAACTATTTTAAAATCTATTTCATATCGGGTTGATTCTCAAAAACCCACTGAAGAGTTTCCTTTTAATTTACCTATTTTGAAAAACCTAAAAACCATTGAATTAAATTCACCTGTTACATTTTTAGTGGGAGAAAATGGGTCTGGGAAATCAACATTTATAGAAGCTTTGGCATGTACTATCGGTTCAATTGTTGTTGGGAGTGATGCCATACAAAATGATAAAACCTTAAACGATGTTCGTAAGTTATCAGAATGCTTTTATTTATCTTGGTCAAAAAAAACAAAAAATGGATTTTTTCTACGTGCAGAAGATTTTTTTGGCTACACAAAAAAACTCTCTTTATTAAAAGCACAAATTAAAGAAGATATTGTTACTGTAGATAAAAAATATAAAAACCGGTCTGAATACGCAAAAGGTTTGGCTAAAATGCCACATGCAAATGAGTTAAATGCAATAGAAAATAGTTATGAGCGAGGTCTTGAAACCTATTCTCATGGAGAAAGTTTTTTAGAATTATTTCAATCTCGAATAAAGCCGAAAGGGTTATATTTATTAGATGAACCTGAAGCACCTCTTTCTCCTTTTAGACAGCTTGGATTTCTTTCATTATTAAAAAAAATGGTTTCAAAGGGTTCACAATTTATTATTGCAACTCATTCTCCAATTATTATGGCATTTCCTAATGCTGAAATTTTAACTTTTGATACACCTCCAATTCAAAGGGTAAAATATAATGAATTAGAACATGTTGCTTTAACTAAATCTTTTTTACAAAACCCTGAAGTATATTTGGAAAAACTATAATTAAACTAAACTTTCAATAATCAATTTTAATGCAATTACACTTAGGGTGAATTTAAATAATTTGTTAAATAATACTTCTGGAATAAAATTTAAAACTTTTTTACCTAGGAGCGTTCCTGCAAACACGGAAAAAATGACAGGTATAAAAATATTAAATTCATTTAAGTAATTAACTTTAAAAAAGTAAATAAATAATGGAATTTTTGTTAAATGTATTATCGTTTGACAAAAAGCCTTATTTGCAATTATTTCCTTTTTTGATAAATTGTTGTTTAAAAAAAGGTGCGATTAACGGCCCTGTTGCCCCAATAAAAATTGAACTAATTCCGCCGATTATACCTACAAATGAAAATGATACTCCGTTATTTAATTTAATTGATTTATTAAAAAATAAATACCATAAAATAAATAGACCTATTAATGGTTTTAAATATTCAACTTTAATTTTATTTGCAGTTTCAACATGGAAAAGCTGTATTAATAAAAAAATTATTAAAATAGAAATCATTACGCCAATAACTGCTCCTATTGAAAATAATTGAATAATTTGTTTGTTTATATTTTTTCTAAAAACATAAAGTCTAATGGTATTGCTAAATAATTGAATTATACCGTGTAATGCAATAGCCATATATCCTTCTGGAATTAATAAAGCCATAATACCCAATAATATTATTCCACCACCCATGCCAAGAACTGCAGATATTGTAGAGGTCAAAAAGGAAACTACTATTAAAATTAATATTTCCATACTATAATTTAAATTGTACCGGGAGTTTTGTTGAATAAACTATTTTCGTTTTCCAAATAAAATGGTTCCAAGTCGAATATGGGTTGCTCCATTTTCAATTGCTAGTTCAAAGTCTCCACTCATTCCCATTGATAATTCTTTACAGTTCGGGTTAACTTGATTTTTAATATTATCTCTTATTTGGCGGGTTTTATTAAAAATATTATTCAGCTTTGTGGGGCTACAATTTAAGGGGGGGATTGTCATTATACCTATTAAATTAAGGTGATTCATTTGTGAAATTTGGCTTGCAATATTAATTACTTCATCAACAGGAAATCCATATTTTGCAATATCATTTCCAGTGTTCACTTGAATATAAATATTTGAAACTATATTTAGGTCATGAGAAATTGAATTTATTCGTTTTGCAAGTTTTAATGAATCTACCGTTTCAATAACATCTACATATTTTAATACTTTTCTAACTTTATTAGATTGTAAATGTCCAATAAAGTGGATTTCGGAATTTTGTCTATTTTGAATTTGAGGAACTTTTAATTCAACTTCTTGAACTTTATTTTCACCAATACAAGTAATGCTCGCATTTAAAGCTGATTCAACTGCTTTAATACCAAATGTTTTAGTAACAGCAATTATTTGTACATCCTCAATTGATCTGCCTGATTTTTTACATGCAGACTTAATTTGATTTTTTACTTCAGAAAATGCTCCCTGGTTAATTACACCAGGGGTTTTCAATTATTACTCGCCTTCTTCCTCTGAATCATCATCGCTTTCCATTACTCTTGTAATTGAAGAAATTTTCGCACCATCATCAAGTTTTAACAGCCGAACCCCTTGTGTATTTCTACCAATTGTTCTAATTGCTTTTACAGGCTGGCGAATCATAATACCGCTGTCAGTTATAATCATTAAATCATCATTATCTACAACTTCAATCATTGATACCATTTTACCAACCTTGTCTGTTGTTTTTAAAGTAATGATTCCTTTTCCTCCTCTATTTTGAACACGGTATTCAATTACATTTGTTCGTTTGCCAAGCCCTTTATCTGATGCTACTAATATTGTTCCCTCTCTTTTAATAACAATCATACCAATCACCCAGTCATCATCAGATCTAAGCGTAATGCCCTTAACTCCCATGGTTTTTCTTCCCATCGGCCTAGCATCATTTTCATTAAACCGGATTGATTTTCCATGGCGAGTTCCTAAAATAATATCATGTTCACCATTGGTAATTTTGGCTTCAATTAGTTCATCGCCTTCTCGAATTTCAATTGCATAAATACCACCTTTTCGCGGGCGGCTATATTGACTAAGAGCTGTTCTTTTTACAATGCCTTTCTTCGTTGCCATTGCTACAAAGTCGGTATCATTAAATTCTTTAACTGATACAAATGCTTTAATTCGTTCTCCAGGGTCACATCCGATTAAGTTCACAGCGGCTCGCCCTCTTGCGGTTCTTCCCCCTGTTGGTATATCATATACTTTTAACCAATAACACTTTCCTTGGTCTGTAAAGAATAAAATATAGCTATGAGTTGAAGCTATAAATAAATGTTCTACAAAATCATCATCTTTTGCGCCAGCACCACGCATACCTCGTCCACCACGACGCTGTCTTTTCCAATTAGAAGAAGGTAGTCGTTTAATAAACCCGTTATGAGTAATTGTTACCACCATATCTTCATCTGCAATCATGTCTTCAACAGAAAGCTCTCCCGTTCCTTCAATTATTTGTGTTAATCTGTCATCTCCATATTGTTTTTCAACTTCAGCAAATTCTTCTTTAATTATTTCATATTGTAGGTTTTTACTTGCTAAAATAGAATTTAATTTTTCGATTAACTTTAATAACTCTTTATATTCTTCAATAATTTTATCAACCTCCAAAGAAGTTAACCGTTGTAAACGCATTTCCAATATCGCCTTTGATTGTTTTTCAGATAAAGAAAAACGAGCCATTAATGCTTCTCGAGCAACAACAGGATCTTTTGATTTTTTAATTATTTTAATTACTTCGTCTATATTTTCTAAAGCAATTTTTAATCCCTCTAATATATGTGCTCTTATTTCTGCTTCATTTAATTCAAATTGAGTTCTTTTAACAACGACTTCAATTCTAAAGTTTAAAAAATGGTTTAGAACTTCCTTTATATTCATTACTTTAGGAATACCATTTACAAGTGCAAGCATAATGACACCATAAGAATCTTGAAGCTGTGTTAATTTAAATAAATTATTTAAAACAACATCTGCAATTGCATCTCTCTTACATTCAACAACGATTCTCATTCCATCTTTATCAGATTCATCTCGGAGATCTGATATACCCTCAAGCCGCTTGTCTCTAACGAGATCTGCTATTTTTTCTATTAGGTTTGCTTTGTTAACTTGATACGGCAATTCATTAATAATTATTCGCTCTCGGCTATTTGTACCAAATTCCTCAATAATTGCTCTACCACGAACAACCAACCGGCCTCGGCCTTTTTTATAAGCGTTATGAACTCCGTCAGTACCCAATAAAATACCGCCAGTTGGAAAGTCTGGACCTGTAATATGATTAGCGATAATCTCATCAATTGATATGTCTGGGTTTTCAATAATTGCATTTAAGCCAGAAAGTAATTCTCTAAGGTTATGAGGGGGGATTTTAGTTGCCATTCCCACAGCAATACCATCGGCACCATTCATTAATAAAGTTGGTAGAATAGAGGGTAATACGGTTGGTTCTTGAAGTGAGTCATCAAAGTTAGACGCCCACGAGACAGTATCTTTATCAATATCTCGTAACATCTCTGAAGAGACTCTTGCCATTCTCGCTTCAGTATATCTCATCGCGGCCGCAGAATCACCATCTATAGAACCAAAATTCCCCTGTCCATCCATTAATGGATATCGTAAAGACCATGGTTGTGCCATTCTAACCAGTGCATCATAAACAGAGCTATCGCCATGAGGGTGATATTTACCTAAAACCTCTCCGACAATTCTCGCACATTTTTTATATTTTCTATTCCAAGACGCACCCAGGTCTGCAGTTCCAAATAATACTCTACGATGTACAGGTTTTAACCCATCTCTCACATCTGGAAGAGCTCGAGAAACAATAACTGACATTGAATAGTTAAGATATGATTCATTCATTTCCTCAACAATGTCACGGTCCTGGGTATTTCCTCCAACTATATCTAACATACTAATTCCTTATTCCTATACATCTAGGTTAACGACAAATTTTGCATTTGTCTCAATAAAATTCCTACGAGCTTCTACACTGTCGCCCATTAAATCTGAAAAAGTTCTATCTGTTCTTGCTTTTTCTTCAATTGTAACTTTTAACAACGTTCTTCGTTCGGGATCCATCGTTGTATCCCAAAGCTGATCTGCATTCATTTCACCCAATCCTTTATACCTTTGTAAATCAACTTTTTTTGATTGATTTTCTTTTTGCATTCTGCTCAAAATTCTATCTTTTTCTTCATCAGTGTATGCATAAACCATTTTTTTACCTTGAGATAATTTATATAGCGGGGGTTGGGCAATATAAATATGTCCATTAAAAAATAAATCTGGCATTTTGCGATATAAAAAAGTCAACAATAAAGTACGAATATGTGATCCATCAACATCGGCATCTGTCATAATTATTATTTTATGATATCGAAGTTTTTCAATATTAAAATCTCCTACAGAAGTTTCTTCAACCAGATCATCGTTAAACCCTGCTCCAATTGCTGTAATTAGTGTTTGAATTTCATTGTTGGCTAGCAGTTTATCAATTCTTGCTTTTTCTGCATTTATAACTTTACCTCTTAATGGTAAAATCGCCTGAAACCGTCTATCTCTACCTTGTTTTGCAGAACCACCCGCCGAATCTCCCTCAACTAAATATAATTCACAAAGTTCTGGTGATTTTTCTGAACAATCTGCAAGTTTTCCTGGTAATGCAGATACGTCTAATATGTTTTTTCGTCTTACAAGTTCTCTTGCTTTTTTGGCTGCAGCTCTTGCTCTTGATGCTGTTTCAGCTTTAGAAATAATTTTTTTTGCGATTGTTGGGTTTTGTTCAAAATATTCACTTAAACCTTCCCTAATAATTGTATCACAAATTCCTTTTATTTCTCCGTTTCCAAGTTTTGTTTTAGTTTGACCTTCAAATTGAGGCTCTTGTACCTTTATAGATAAAACAGCAACAAGACCCTCTCTAACATCGTCTCCAGTAAAGCTAATGGTTTTTCCTTTTACTGGTTTGATTAAATTATTTTTTGATGCATAAGTGTTTAATGATCTTGTAAGGGCGGATTTAAAACCTGCAAGATGTGTTCCGCCTTCGATTGTATTAATATTATTTACAAAAGTAAGCATGTTTTCAGTAAAGCTATCATTATAACACAGAGAAAGCTCTACAGGTACATCATCTTTTTCGCCTTCAATATAAATTGGTTTTGGAATTAAAGAGTGGTGGCCTTGATTTATGTGTTTTACAAATTCTGAAAGTCCACCTTTATAAAAATGTTCAGCAGATAAGCCGTCTGGGGTTCTCTCATCAACAATAGTGATTTTTAACCCTTTATTTAAATAGGCGAGTTCTCTTATTCGTTCATCAATTATATCAAAGTGATACTTGTTATAAGTGAAAACTTCAAAATCAGGATAAAAAGTCACTTTTGTTCCTGTTTTTACTGTTGACCCTATTACGCTAATTTCCCCATTTGCAAATCCCCGCTCATAGCTTTGAGTATAAACTTTTCCTTGTCTTTGAACTTCAACAGTACAACTTGAGGCAAGTGCATTTACAACAGAAACTCCAACTCCATGAAGTCCACCAGAAACCTTGTAAGTATCTTTGTCAAACTTTCCTCCGGCATGTAAAACAGTCATTACAACTTCTAGTGCTGATTTACCTTCTGTTTTATGAACATCGACAGGAATACCTCTCCCGTTGTCTTCAACTGAAATCCCTTCTCCTGCCAAAATGCGAACTATAATACTATCACAGTGGCCAGCCAATGCTTCGTCAATACAATTATCAACAACTTCCCAAACCAAATGGTGCATACCTTTTTTACCAACATCACCAATATACATTGCTGGTCTTTTTCTTACAGCTTCAAGACCTTTAAGTACTTGAATATTTTCTGCACCGTAATCTTCTGTTTTCACATTCATAAAAATTTAATTTCCTTGATTTTCATCTTTGGTAATTTTTCTATTATTTTTGTAATTAATTCTTCTTTTTGAAAAGAAAGCTCTTGTCTCCATGCCGTGTTTTTTGTTTTTATATAAATAACATTGTTTTTTATTTTTTCTATTTTGGTTACTTTAGAAATATTATTTCCAACAATTTCTTCCCAAAGAGAATATATAGTGTTTTCGTCTATTTTTTCTACAACCTCTTGTTCTTTAAAAAAAGAATTAAGAGCATCTTTTAAGATTATAGCCAATAGTTAAATATTAATTAATTTGGTGTCTGTTGAAATCCACGACTTTATTCCATCTTTATGAATGTCTGTACTTGTAATAAACATTTGAAATTTATCAAACATAGAGTTTAGCATTTTTTCAATTCTAACACTGTCTATTTTAGCAAAAAGATCATCTAATAACAAAACGGGGGTTTTTCCCAATTTTTTTTTTATAAAACCACCTTCTACTAATTTTAAAATATAATGAAAAAATTTTTTTTCCCCTTGAGAGCCAAATTCTTTTAATAAAATATTATTATAATAAAAAATAAACTCGTCTTTCTGAGGACCAAATAACACTTTTCCGTAGAGAGCTTCTTGTTCTTTTATTTTATTAAGTTTTTCAGTTATTTTATTTATACTTATTTCTTTAAAATAAGAATATCCAATAGAAGCTTTTTTTTCTGGGAAAACCAAGTTCCAAGTTCCTTCAAATTCCTCAGAAAATTCAGTCCATAATTTATGTCTTTTTTTCCAAATTTTTTGGCTTTTTTCTGCAAACAATTGATTCCAATAATCAATTTGATTTATTTGATTATTTTTTAATAATTGTTTCTTTTGTATTAGAATTTTTTCCAACTGTATTAAGGTGTCCATATAATCAGGGTCAACTGTACAAAAAATACGATTAAAAAAAGCGAGGCGAGGCGCTTTACCACCAGAAATTATATCTAGAGTATCCGGAGAAAAAACAACGGTTGGAAAAATACCAATTAAACTTGCTCTAGATTTAAGAACCTTATTGTTAAGCTTTATCCTTTTTTCTAGTGCATTTCTACTTGTTTGTATAGAAACCTTTTTTTCATTATCTGAAATTATTCCGACAACCCTAAAATAATCAGAAAATGAATTAATTAAATTTGTTTCTTTTCCTGGTCTAAAAGATTTTCCAAGAGAAAGTAAATGAATAGATTCAAGTATAGACGTTTTACCAGATCCATTTTCTCCTAAGATAATATTTAATTTTGGCGAAAAATCAATATTAAAATTGTTTAATGATCTAATATTTTCAATTTCAATGTGTTCAAGCCACATTTTATATTCGAATTGGCATCAACAGAGATAATATTTCTTTTTCAGATTTATCATCTTTAGGTATAATCATCCCTGCTCCGAGTGATGATTTTAATTTTATAAAAACCTCTTCTGTAGATTGATGGTTTAACATTTCTTTTAAATAATTAGCATTAAATCCAATAGTAATAGATTCTTCTTTATACTCACAAATAATTTCTTCATGACCAGAGGTTATATTTTCTGGATCTTCAGTTGTAATAATTGCTTTATTGTTTTCAAAGGTTAATGCAATTTGACGAGTCGTTCTGTTTGAAAAAATAGAAACTCGTTTGACGGCAGATAATAAATCGTTTTTATTAATAACTGCAATTTTATCATTGTCTGAAGGTATTATGCTTTCATAATCAGGATATTTTTCTCTAATTATTCTTGAGACCAAAGTTGTATTACCGTTATCAATTTGAATATGATTAGAGCAAAGTATTAATTTTAAATTATTATCTGTTAAGTGAGATTGTAAGATAGTTAAAAACTTGGTAGGGATTATAACCTGTCCGTTATATGTATTTTCTTCTTTCGTTTTACTAACTCGCTTAACAAGTCTAAATCCATCTGTAGCTACCGATGTAATTTGTTTTCCGTCTACATTAATACAAACTCCTTGAAGAGATATTTTCATTTCATCTCTACTTGTTGCATATAATGTATCTTGAATTATTTCATTTAATTCATTTTTTTCCATTTTTATAATTACAGGGTTTTCAACACTAGGCATTTCAGGAAATTCATTTGCTGTTTTTCCCATTATACTATAATTCCCAAAATCTGTTTTTATTTCAACTTTATTTTCGGGATTAATGGATATACTTAAATTTTCATCCGGAATTTCTTGTGTAATTTCTAATAATGTTTTTACAGGAATAGCTAGCTTTCCTTCTGAAGAAGAAGTAATATCAATTTTAATTAATATTGTTTGTTCTAAATCGGTAGCTCTTAAAAAGAGAGTCTTTTTTTTAATTTCAAACAAAACACAACTTAATATTGGTAATGTAGAGCGAGCTGGTATAACTCTATTTATTTTTTGTAAAGAATTAAGTAATTCTTTTTTTGATAGTTTAAAGTTCATAAGTATATATCCTTTATATATATTAATTTATAATTAATTAAATTTATTTTTATTATTCTATGTTTAAATGTTAATGATTTATTTTTATTATTACTAATTATCAAGTTTTATTATAACTTAAAAAAATATAATAAATTAATTTTTCATGTGGATAACTTTGTTTATAATGGGTATAACTTTTGTTTATTAAACAAACAAAAGAAAATTGTTAAAAAGTCTGAATAAATATATTTTCTCTCTCTTTAGTTATCCACATTTCAAACTCTTTAGTAATTTTATTATTTTTTGCCATTGCTTCCATTATTTGCCATGAGTTTTTTAAAGTAGCTTTTTCGCTTAATTTTCGATCTTTAACAAAAACCAAATAATAACTCTTATTACTTGATTCTATTGGAATTAGTAATTCAGGTTTGCCCGAATAATCGTTTAATAATGATAAAATTTCAACAGGAATTGCATCGTCTGGGGTTAGCTCAAACACCCCTGATTGATTTTGAAAATCAGCTTGATACTGGTAAGCTAAAGAATCAAAGTAAACAATTTTATTATTAGATTGTTGATAGATGGTTCTTAATTTTTCCTCTGTTAGTTTCTTATCATTTTCCGTTGGAATAACTTCTTGTAAAATATGCCTTACATGAATTTTTTCACCCTGCTTGTCTAATAATTGAATTAAATGAAATCCAAATTTAGTTTTCACAGGCTCACTAATTTCACCGACATTTAAAGAAAAAGCAACCTCTTCAAATTCGTTAACTAAATTTCCTCGTAAAATATACCCAAGATCACCACCGTTTTGATTTGAACCAGGATCTTGAGAATATTTTGATGCATAATCCTCAAAGTTATTAAATTGAAGAATACTATCTTTAATAGAAGTTAACAAGTCTATGGCTATATTTTCAGCATCCCAACTTGGTTGAATAGGTAATTCTATCAACGAAAACTTCGATCTGCTTGGAAGTAGAGGTATAGAATCCTTATACTCATCATAAAAAGTTATAATTTCTGCTCTAGAAACAGAAATATTTACCATAAAGCTTTGTTGGTATCTTTCAATTAATAGTCTTTTTTCTATTTCATTCCAAAGCGATAATTTATATTCATGAATAGATACACCTAAAATATTTTCTAATATACTTTCTGAACCAGCTCGCCGTTTCATCATATCTATTTCATTCTCTAGTGTAGAGCTAATTTCATCACCAGATACATCAATAAGCGTATCTTTTTTAGCCATTTCAAAAAGAACATTTTGATTAATTAAAAAATCTAGCACATTGTCATGGTTCTCATCAATATAATATGGGTTTTTAGAAAGATCTATTCCGTTTTGCATTGCTTGCATTTGTATTGTTTGTAATACATCACTATAAAGAATTGTATTGCTTCCCACTTTTGCAACAACACCATCAACAAATTCATTTTTTGAAAACAGAATAGTAAATATGATTAAAATAAAAAACTTATTCATTAATTAATTTCTTCTTGTGTTGTAAAAAAATTACTATTTATGGTTACATTATATTTTTCCTTAAGATTATCAAAAGTATCTTCTTTGTGAGAATCTTGATTTTCTTTAGTCAAGGCTGTTTTGATTCTATTTTTAACTTTATCATATTCAATTATTTCCTCTGGTAACATTGTTTCAAAATAGATAATTGACCACTTATTGTCCCGAGTTTTAAAAACCTTACTATAATTACCCGTATTTATATTTTTAAGGGCCTTGACAATATCTTTATTTTTTGTTTTATCAAAAGGTTGCATTTTACCAGACTTTTTAGGACTTAATATAGAGAATGATTTTGCCAAACTAAAGAAATCACCTCCTTTTTGTATTTCAACAAACAAACTATCTGCAAGTTTTTGTCTTTTTACTTTTAAATTAAATACTGAGAACCTCTCTGGTTCTTTATATTTTGTTTCCTTGTATTTTTCATAATACGCTTTTATATCTTCATCTGTTGGCTCTGGTGCATTATTTACTAAATGCCGAACATAAGCGTCATATAATATTTCACCCTCAATTCCGCTGTATTGAGCTTGATACCCATAAGATACGTTTAGCTTGTGTGTTTTTCCTCTTTCTATAGCAAGAACTTGCAAAATTAGTGTTTTTATAGCAAGCCTTAAGCTTTCGCTGTTTGTAATAGAGGGTCTTCTTGAAGGGGAAGATTTAGATAGTTTATTAATTAACCATTTAACACCATAGCCTTTTTGATTATATATAAAAATAACATCATTGCCTGAATAATCTTTTAATACAGGAACGATATCAACATTATTCATATAGGTGATTTTTTTTTGATGTTCATTTAAAATACTACCTAGTTTATCTAAAACAGGTTCGTTAAAATAAAAATTAATGTTATCAATTAAATTTTTATCATGTAAATCAGCCGCCTCTTTTAATTGATTTTTTACTATACCCAAAGAAGAAAACTCAACTTTTTCCAAAAGCTTTTCATCTGGAAAACCCACAGCCTCTGAGGCTCTCTCGTCTTTAATAAACACAATGTGATAACCATATTTTGTTAAAATAGGGTCTGAAAGATCACCCTTTTTTAATTGAAAAACCTCTTTTTGAAAATCGGGGTCAACTTTTCCCCAAGAAATCCAACCAAGGTTTCCTTTGTTGCCTGTAACGCCAGGGTCATCAGAAAAGCTTAATGCTAGACTATCAAAATTAAAAGAATCTCCCGTTTTTGAAAGCAGCTCGCTTGCGAGTTCATAAGCCTCAATTTTATTTCTATTAAAATCTCCCCCCATTTCTGTCCCATTAAACCCGATTAATATATGGCTAATATTTAAATCTTTTAAAATATATTTTTTACCCAACTCAATATATTCTAAAGGAACCAATGGAAGGGCTACGAGCTTTTCATATGTTTTATTGACAAATAAAAAATCACCCCGATTTCTTAATTTAATAGCCGTTCGAGGGTTTTCTAAGAAATGTTGTTCTTTTGCTTCTAGTACGGCTGTTTTTTTACGAATAAAATCATTTAATATTCGTTCTTTCTGATGAGTTTTTATTCTTTCCCATTCAGATTTAGGATAAAATTCAAAAAATTCATTTTCAAAATAAACGTTATCCCCAACTGAAACGACTTTCTCATTTGAAAAAAGACATGTTAAAACTAATAATAAAACAAGTAGGTTTCGAACCACAGTTCTCCCTTTTTATGTTAAAAATATAGCTAATAATTTATTTAATATATTATCCACAAAAGAATAGATATCTACCCCTTGCTTTAAATTTATATTTATGTGCAAAATATTATTATCAACAGGTAAAAAACGAGGCTTAGCTTTTTGTTCCTCGGTTATTTGGATTAATTTTGGAATGAATAAATCCCCTTTACTTGCAACCCCGCTTGGTAAAAACTCTAACTGTAACGTATTTTTGATAAACACACATTTTTTTATACCAAGCTTTGCACAATAAACCCTTGTTTTGTAATTATTTATAAGATTCGTTAAGGGTCGTGGTATTGGTCCATATCTATTTTCAACTTCATATTCAATTTTAGAAAACCCCTCCAATTCATTGCAACAGGCAAATTTTCTATAAAACTCTAAGCGAATTGATTCCGAACAAATATATTCATCAGGAATAGCTACATCAAAATATAGCATTACCGAAACTTCTTCCGGCTCAATTACAAACTTCTTTTTAATAATTTTTTTTTCTTGTAGAACCTCTTTAATCATTTTAGAATACAATCCATATCCAATTTGGCTTAATCCCCCGCTTTGTTTATAGCCAAAGATTGAGCCAACCCCTCTTATTTCCATATCTGATTTAGATATATTATATCCAGAACCTAGAGATGTGTTTTTTTCAATACTTTTAAGACGCTTATATGCGTTTCTAGATAGCCTTAATCCTTTTGGAATAAGCAGGTAAGCAAAGGCTTGTTTGTCGCTTCTGCCAACCCTTCCTCTGATTTGATAAAGCTGAGACAAGCCAAGGTTGTGGGCTTTATTAATAATAATTGTGTTTACATTTGGGATATCAATACCCGTTTCAATAATAGAAGTACATACAAGTACATCTATTTCTCCTTCTATAAAATGATACATTGTTTTTTCTAATTGTTTTTTGGGTTCCTGTCCATGGGCAGGCTTGATGTTTAAACCCGGCAGGGAGGTTTCTAATATTTGAACTATTGAATCAAGAGTTTTAACATTATTATGTACAAAAAAAACTTGCCCCCCTCGGTTAATTTCAAACATTATCGCTGATTTTATTAATTGAATATTATAATATTTTATATGAGTTTGAATTGGAAACCGTGCTTTAGGGGAGGTGTTTATTGTTGATATACTTTTTATCCCAGAAAGCGACATGTGTAAAGTTCTAGGTATAGGTGTTGCCGACATTGATAAAACATCTATTTCTTTTTTTAGGGTTAATATTTTTTCTTTTTGTTTTACTCCAAATCGATGCTCTTCATCAATTATTAAAAGACCTAAATCTTTAAAAACAACACGGTCTGATAATAAGGAGTGGGTGCCAATAATAACATTAACTTCCCCATTTTTCAACCTTAATAATGTTTTATCGTTTATAGACTTAGATTTAAACGCAGATATTAACCCAACATCAATAGAATAAGGACTTAATCTTTTATTAAATGTTTGGAAGTGTTGACTTGATAAAATAGTGGTGGGTGCAAGAATCGCAACTTGTTTTCCAGCATAGGCTGTTCTAAAGGTTGCGCGTAGGGCAATTTCGGTTTTACCAAATCCGACATCTCCACACAACAGTCTGTCCATCGGCTTGTTAGAAAGTAAATCACTAGAAATTTCGTCCCAAGAGGTGTTTTGGTCTTTTGTTTCTTCAAATGGAAAAGAGTTAATAAACTGTTTCTCAATATCATCGTCAACCGTAAGAGGCACTCTATGCGCCGCCGATCTTTCAGCATATCCATACAATAATTCGTCTATAATTTCATTAACATGTTTTTTGGCAGATTTTTTCTTTTTATCCCATAAGTTTTTTTTTGATAAACTGTCTAGTTTTATTAAGGATTCGTTTTTTGAAGCAAAAAACTCTAAAAGCCCGAGGTTTTGTATAGATACATATATTTTCCCGCCATCAGAATAATGTAACAGAAGCCTTTCATCTGTATTGTTGTCGTCTCCGAAATCAAACACTCCTTTATATTCAGCGACCCCATGGTGTTTATGTACTACGCTATCTCCCTTTGAAAGAGAATTAAAATCAATTAAACTCCTCGTTTTTTCAGCACCTGTATTTAAAACACCCTTATTAACAAACCAAATAGGGACAATGATTAGATCTTTAAATAAATATCCTATCGATGTTAAATATTTTGATGTAACCGTTTTTATTTTAAAATCTTTTTTAATAAAGTTTTCATACTTAATTGTTTGAAAGCGAGACGACCCATTTGAAATTTTATTGTTTTTGGTCGGGATGTTTTTTTCAAGAATAACAATTTGTGTATTTGTTGAAACTAAGCCTGAAAGGCTTTGGTTTCCCTTTTCCCCCTTTGGCAGCAACCTATTAATGCTTGTTTCGGTTGTGGTTATTTGTGATTCAACATCAAATAAAAAAAACTCAACTTCTTCAGATAAAAAGCTAATCCGCAAAGGTGTATTTCTATTAAAAGGAAAGACATCAATCATCCCTCCTTTTAATGAGCACTCACCCTTTAATGTCACAACATCAACAAAAGAAAAAGAAGAGTCTTTTAGCCAAGAAACAAGCTTGTCATAGCTTGTATTATTATCAAAGGTAAAAATATTTTGAGGTGCAACCTCAAAGCATTTACTATAAAAGGCTTCTTTTGAAGAAAACAATACCTTGGGTAGCAACCCCGCCGATGCTTGAGAATATATTTTATCCACAGACTCTGAAAAGCCAGATTTAAACCCTGCAGGGGAAGCCTGGTCTATAGAGCTTTTTACTATAAAAAAACCAAGATCATTATCCGCCGAAACAGTTTCGCTATGTATGTTAATTAAAAAATCTTCACTAGATATAAATACAAAGCTTTCTGGTAGCTGTTTACACGAATAAATGAATAGCTCAATGGGAAAACCTGTTAAGTCTATTTTTCCTGAGGCAAGTTTTTGCTTTAAACTGTCTATATGCTGACTAAAACCACAATGTTTCACGTGAAACATTTATTTTGAAAGTGCTATTGCAATGGAGGCAACATCTGAAGGGTTAACCCCTGCTATTCTTGAGGCCTGGCCTAGTGTTTCAGGTTTTAATCTTGTTAGCTTCTCTCTCGCCTCGTTAGATAGATTGTATATTTTATTGTATGAAAAGTTTACATTAATTATTTTTTCTTCAAGAGATTTAGTTTTTTTTATTCTTTCCTCTTCTCTTATAATATATCCCTTATATTTAATAAACGTTTCTACAGAGAATAAAACTTCAGCAGGAATAGAGTTAAAACCTTTCTCATTGGAAAGGTCTAAAAAAGAAATATCTCCCCTTAGAATGCTTTTATAAATAGAGTTCTGCTTTCTCTGGTTTTTGGTTAATATGCTCATTACATTGTTGTAGTTATTAATAAACTCTTCATAGGTAGAAGCTTGTACCTTCGTTAGTAAATTATGTTTAATTGCAGTTGGAGACAGCCGTAAGACCGCCGTGTCAGACCTTAAAAGAAGTCTATGTTCTGCGCTTGCAGTAAACATTCTGTATGGCTCGTTGATTTCTTTTGTTGTAAGGTCGTCTATTAATACTCCTATATATGCCTGATCTCTTGTAAGGACAAAACTTTTTTTATTTTCGATATATTTACATGCATTTATTCCAGCGATTAACCCTTGTGCCGCCGCCTCTTCATAACCTGAAGTGCCGTTAATTTGTCCTGCTGAAAATAAGCCTAAAACTGTTTTAGACTCTAGGGATCTTTTTAATTGTGATGGAACCAAATAGTCGTACTCAATTGCATAGCCAGGCCTAATGAGTTCGACATTTTTAAAGGCAGGGATTGTTTTTAGTGCAGATGTTTGTGTTTCTTTAGGCAGGCTTGTTGAAAATCCATTTAAATATATTTGTTTAGAATTTACCCATTCAGGCTCTAAAAACAGCTGGTGAAAAGGTTTATTTGAAAATCTAAAAACTTTATCTTCTATACTTGGACAATAACGAGGCCCCACTCCTTCTATTTTTCCAGAAAACATAGCAGATAGATGCATTTTTTTTAATATATGTTTATGTGTTCGTGTAGATGTGTTTACAATATTACAATTATCATTTCTAGGAAAAAAGGGTCGCTTTGTATTTGTTGAGAAGGGAAAAGGGTTTTTCTCTCCTTTAGAAATTTCTGTTTTACTCCAATCAATTGAATTACTTAAAAGACGAGGCGGAGTTCCTGTTTTTAATCTCCCTGTTGTAAAGCCATGTTTGCTTAATGCCTCTGTTAATCCTGTTGATGGTATTTCGCCCATTCGTCCTGCCCTAAAAGTGGTATCTCCAATATGAATAAGTCCATTTAAAAAAGTTCCTGCGGTAATTATTAGGGCAGAGCATTTAATTTTCTTTTTAGATTTTAAAATAACATGAGAAACGGCTCCTCTGATTGTGTCAAAATCAACAACTTCACCTTTTATTATGTTTATGTTCTTATTTGTTTTAACAAAGTTATTAATATAATTTGCATATTGAAGTTTATCAACTTGAGCTCGTGGACTCCAAACAGCCCGCCCTTTTGATTTATTTAATGTTTTGAACTGTAAACACGCTTTGTCAGCAAAAAACCCCATTGCACCACCAAGTGCATCAATTTCTTTAACAAGATGACCTTTTGCAAGACCCCCAATTGCGGGGTTACAAGACATTCTTCCAAGTGCTTTTGGGTCAAGTGTAATAATAGTAGCTTTAAAACCCATTCTTGAAATTGCAAGGGCAGCCTCTATCCCCGCATGTCCACCTCCAGCAATAATAATATTTTCATCTTTCAAGTTTATTTACCAATGCAAAATGATGAGAATAAATTGTTAAATATATCTTCGTTAGAAATTTTCCCCAATGTTTCTTCAAGAATTTCCGTAAACTCATGTAAGAGAGATGATAGCAAAACAAGGTCGGGTTCGTTATTTAATATGTTAATTGCTTCGTTTAAAATACCAACAGTGCTTAATATTAATGCATGCTGTCTTTCGCTCATTACCACCGGATCTTTGGAGTAATTATAGCTAAGGCTATCCTTTAGGTGTGTGGATAACTCTGTGTATAACTGGTCAATCCCCGTGTTTGTTTTTGTAGATATTTTGATTAAATTTGTGCCTTTAATGTCGTTCAGGTTGAGATCTGACTTGGTGTGAACAAGTATAATTTTTTTATTTAATAAATCCATGTTTTGTTGTTTATAAAAATTTAATGGATTCTCTTCATCAAGTAATAAAATAATGTCAGCATTCTTAAATTCTTGCATTGATTTTTGAATTCCTAGTAATTCAACTTCATTATTTGATTCAATAATACCCGCGGTATCAATAATGCAAACAGGAATACCAGAAATTTCCAACCATGTTTCAATTGTATCTCTTGTTGTGCCGGGAATATTTGTAACAATTGCTTTTTCTGAACCAGATAAACGATTAAACAATGACGATTTCCCCGCATTTGGTTTTCCAAATAAAACAACTCGAACCCCAACATTAATAGTCTTACCAAAACGGGAGCTGCTAATTATATTTTTTATGGTATATAAAATATTATTTAAAATTAATTTAATTTCTGAAGTTGTAGTAAAAGAAACTTCATCTTCGGCAAAATCTAATTCATGCTCTAAAATAGTTAAGAGAGTAATTACTTCTTTTCTAATATTTAATAAAGATTGTGATAAATCGCCGTTTAGATTGTTTAATTGAACTTTTGCATTTTTTGATGTTTTAGATGAAATTAATCCAGAAATTGCCTCGGCTTGAATTAAATCAATTTTCCCATTTATAAATGCTCTATAAGAGAACTCGCCAGGCGAAGCCTGGCGAACTTTTAACGAATAAAGAAGGGCAAGTATTGCCTTTGGAATAAACTCACCTCCGTGGCTAGAAATTTCTAATATGTCTTCTCCGGTAAAACTATTTGGACCTTTAAAGTATGTTATTAAACAATTATCTAGTTTGTTTCGATTAATGTCAACTATTGAATTATAATTTACATAGCGAGGCTGTGGAGGAGTTTTTTGATTTGTAATTCTTTTATATAGAGAAATTAGATTTTGACCTGAAACTCTAATAACAGCAATGGCGCCTATTCCTGGAGGAGTTGCGAGTGCAACAATATCATCCTGAACAAGAGGCTTAATCATTAAGTGGTGGAAAGTTTAGTCGTTTTTTTAAGGTTCCACTGTTGAATAATATTTAATATGTTTGAGGTAGCATAATATAAGTTTAGTCCAGAAGGAAATGAATTGAAAATTAAAAAGAAAAATCCAGTCATCATATACATAATTGGTTTTTGTGAACTATCCATTGTTGCGGAAGAAAATTTTTGCTGAAAGAACATTGTTATCCCCATAAATAATGGTAAAATTGCAATATGAGCACCATAAATAGGGATAGAAAAAGGAAGGTTTACAATTATATCAGGCTGTGATAAATCTGTGATCCATAAAAAGAAAGGCTCCCCTCTAAATTCAATTGTTGTTCTAAAGGTAACAAATAACGCGAACAATAAAGGCATTTGGATAATTATTGGTAGACATCCACCTAAAGGATTAACACTATGTTTTTTCCAAAGAGCCATTGTTTCTTTATTTAGCTTCATTGGATCATCTTTATATTTAGCTTGAAGCTTTTTTATTTGGGGTTGAAGCTGTTGAATTTTCTGATTTGATACGGTTGCTTTTTTTGTAAGTGGACCTGTTAATAGTCGAACAAGGAAAGCAAATAAAATTAGAACAATGCCATAGTTTATTTGAAAGCCGGTGTATGGATTATGTAAAAATTTCAGTAATTTTAATATAAACTTAGAAATTGGGCGTATGAAAAAATAACCCCAATTCATTGCTTCTTCGATATTAGAACCTGTTTTTTTCATTTCGGTTACATCTTGTGGCCCGAGATATAGCTTTCCTGAAAGAATATGTTCACTATCACTATGACCAATATACATTTTATAACCAGGGGTAATATCTCTATCTCCAAAGCTTTTATTTTCAGCCTCAAAAGACCCGTAAATACCCTTATTATCCGGTATAATTGAGGCAATAAAATATTTTGTTTTTATAGAAGCCCAATCTGTTCTTCCGTCAAGAGATTCTAAATAAAGTTTATCTGGTGAATTTTGGTTTACTGATTCTTTATCATCTACCTGCCAAATAACGCTTCCAGATTCTGTAATGTCATCATCTTTGTTTTTCTCTGTAGGTCTTAATGCTTTTGTCCATGCAATTTCTTTTGTAAAAGCTCCATCGTTTAAACTTTCAGTATTTACTGTATAGTTAAAATGATAAAAATCACCATTAACAATTAAAGATTTTTCGATGATGTTTCCAGAATTATCTTTAAAAGTAAAATCAAACTGTTTTGATTCGCCTTCTTTTATATTAAAGATTTGCCCATTTGTAATTTCTGTTGTAAACGGTCTATCAAAGAAAACTGGCTTATTAGACGAATGGTCTCTTAGTGCCAAGCAGGGCGCACAGGAATTCTCTTCAGGTAATAATATTGAAACAGGGGCTTCTTCATTATAGCTTCCATCATCTAAATACCCGCCCATGTAATCTTTTAAAATAAAAGATCTAATTGTCCCTCCCCCTGAATTTGATATTTCAGCAGTGTATTTAGGGGTTTCAACGGTGAATACAATTTCATTTTTAAAATCTTGGTATTGTTTGGACCGAAGCGCGTCGTCAGAATCTTCTATTTTTTGAATATATTCAAAATTATTGGACTGTTTTGAATCTGTTAATTTTTTTTCTTCAAATTCTAAAGAAGTATTTTCAGGTTGAGGTGGAGAAATAAACTCCATATATTTAGGTGTAAGAAATAACACCACTAAAATTAAAAGAAATGCGAGAAGTTGTTGTTTACCGGAATTTAACATTTTTACCTTATTTTACTGGATCCCAATGATTATGTTTTGACCAAGGATGACACCGTCCAATTCGTTTTAATCCTTTTATAGAGCCGCCGAGTGCTCCATATTTATAAATTGATTCAATCATATAATGCGAACAAGAGGGGGAGTATCGACATGCTGGTGGCAATATGGTTCCAATTGTTAGTTGATATAATTTTACCAGACCGATTAGAAATTTAGTCATATTAATTTTTTTTTAATATTAGAAAAACCATTTAAAAGAGCGCTCCATGAAACAGTGGTTTTTAAAGGCTGAACAACAAGAACGACATTTTCATTAATAAAAAACTTATAAAACAAAGACCGACACCTTCGTTTAAATAAATTTCTTTTTACAGCATTTCCATATTTTCTAGATACTATTAACCCTAAGTTTGAATTATTTTCAAAGCGGTATCTAAATAACAAATCCCCGATTATCAGGGATTTATAGGAGGAAAAAAAATGACGAAACTCTCGTTGTTCGAGTGCATACTTCAAAATTTATGCAGAAAGTGTTTTTCTACCCTTTTGCCGTCGCCTAGCCATCATTGCTTTACCATTTTTAGTACGGGTTCTTTTTAAAAACCCGTGCTTGTTTCTTCTTTTACGATTACTTTTACGAATTGTTATTTTCATCAATTATCCTAATTCTGTGTCTAAAATAGCCGAGTAATTTATAAAAGATTAACTATATAACCCTCAAGTTTAATTTACAAAAAATTTATTGAAATTTTGGTTGATTTAGGCAGTAGATATTTTTAAGATTTAATTAATTTACTATTGATATTTTCTAATATTCATAAGGCTGTCCAATTGTTAGAGAGGTCAACACTATAATTGATGTATTTAAAATGGTACCATCAATCCTTTAAAATATATCCAACCTTATCGATTTTATTTATAATTATGTTCAATACGAGCTATAAACATTAATTTTTTTTCTATAACAGATGTATAATATTAAATTTCAATTATTTGGTATGATGATATAAAAACCCCAATACATCAGCTCTTTCATTAATCCATTTTGATATAGGCTTCCCCCCTCCATGACCAGCATCGGTATCAACGCGGATTAAAATGGGATTATTCCCTTTGTAAATATGTTGGAATGTTGCTGTTAGCTTATAAGAATGTGATGGCACCACTCTATCGTCAAAATCGCCAGTAGTTATAATGATTGGCGGATAATTAATATTAGGCTTTATATTATGAACAGGCGAATAGGAATATAATATATTAAAGTCTTCCACAATTGATGGGTCACCATATTCACTCATCCACGCCCATCCAATTGTAAATTTATGATATCTTAACATATCAGCAACAGGGACAGAGCTTTCGACAGCTCCAAATAAATCAGGCCGCTGTAAAACCACCGCCGAGGTTAATAAACCGCCATTACTTCTACCGCTTATGGATAAATGTTTTTTTGAGGTAAATTTTTCATTTATTAAATATTCTCCCGCAGAAATAAAATCATCAAATACATTTTGTTTTTTATGTAACATCCCACCAGAATGCCATTTTTCACCATATTCATCACCTCCTCTAATATTTGCTACTGCATAAACCCCCCCTGCTTTTATCCACGCAATAATTTCAGAGGAAAATGAAGGCATAATGCTAATTTGAAATCCACCATACCCATAAAGAAGTGTTGGGTTTTGTCCATTCTGTGTTAATTTTTTTCCATAAATTAGATACATCGGGATTTTTGTACCATCATTCGATGGAAAAAAAACTTGCTCCATTTTAAATTCATTCGCAGTAAAATTGATTTCTGGTTCAAACCATAGCTCTTGTTGAAATGTTTTTAAATCATATTTATAAATCACATCAGGAAATAAATAGGATGAAAAAGTATAATATAAAAAGGGATCTTTTTCTCTTGCCCTAATTCCATTAATTGAACCTTTGCCTGGTAAACCAATTGAGCGCAAATATTGGCCATCAATTTCATATATTTCTAAACGGTCAGACACATCTTTACGATATTGAACAATGAAATAATTATTTATTAAATTAATATGTGTTAACACATCACTTTTTTCTGATATTATTTCTACCCAATTTTCAGGTTCCGGCTGATGTATATCCATTGCAATTAACCTATTTTTAGGAGCATTTACATCCGTTAAAAAATAAAATATATTATCATCATTTCCAATATAATTGAAGCTACCCGACCAATCATCAGATAATGGTATAAACGGCTCTGTTGATCCCAGCCTGCGATAATAAATAGTATTATTTTTTGAGGTCCCATGCCATTTCCCCAGAATTAAATATTTTTTATCCTTTGTGATAATTGTATAAGGGCTATAGTCCGGGTTTTCACTATCTTCATAAATTAAACTATCCTTTTCTTGAGGTAAATTGATCTCATGAAAATATAATTTTTGATTATGGTTTTCATTTTCAAATTCTTTATCCTTTGCCGGCTCAGGATATCGACTATAATAAAAACCGTCTCCACTTGAATTCCAATCAGCTCCAGAAAATTTAACCCACTTTAAAACATTCTCATTTACTTTTCCAGTCTCTACATCTTTAATATAAATATCTGTCCAATCACTCCCCCCAGAAGACTGCCCATAAGCAAGTAAACTACCATTTTCGTTTATACTTATAAACCCAATAGATATAATACCACCCTCGCTCATTTTATTTGGGTCAAGTAATATTCTTTCTTTTCCTTTTTCTTTTACATATAGAACAAACTGATCCTGGCTTCCGTTGTTTTTAAAATAGAATTCTTTTTCACCTCTTATATAAGGCATTTCTTTTTGTGGATTATTTTTTAATTCTTTTAAAGATTTCTTAAAAATATTTTTTTCAGGAATAGTATCTAAAACAGATTGAGTTAATTTATTTTCACTTTTAATCCACGGTTTTAATTCGGGATCATTTAAGTTTTCCATCCAACGGTATGGGTCGTGGATTTTAATTCCATGAAACTCATCAATTTGACTTTCTCTTCGAGGATTTGGATATTTTGTATTTGTATTCATACACGCCATAATTAATAGTGATAAAGTAAAAATTTTATATTTCAAACTAATAATTTAATGTTGATGGTCTGGATAATGTGGTCTATGGAATAAAATATGTAATAATGACCCAGATACAACCGCCTGTATTCCACTCATAAGAGAGCGATCTATAATTCCATTTAATATTTCATTTGAGAAAAACCCTAATATCGTGGCTAAGCACATTACAAAAATAAATAATAATGTCTTATTTAAACCATACGATGGACGAGCAAGCATCCAAATTGTAAGTCCAACAGGAAGCCGATGAAGGATAATCGCGAGAGGCAATCCAAAATCAGCATCATGTTGGTGTCCATGAGGCATCATTAAGGCCATTCCATCCAAAAGGGCATGAATTAACATTCCTGTACAAATGATTATAATAGTTGTGCGATGTGCTTTTTCATGTAAACTATCTCTCCCTTTCTCAATAATTGCAGGAATGGATGCCCCAATAAATAATAATGGAAAAGAAAGCCAGCCAATTTCTTCTAAGCTATGAGGAACAAGATGAAATACAACTAGCCCGCCCACAATTAAAAAAACACCCCTATCCACCACATTAATGGCCTTTCTATTAAAAGTATATAATTGATAAAGAGCTGGCCCAAGTGATATTGCAACCAAGCTTAAAACAAGCAGGGTATAATTATTAGTTAACATTTTTTCCTAAATTAAATTAATGATAAAAATCTCTTTGGAATGAGGTCATAAATTATTCAAATTTTGCAACCTTTTTTTAATCATTTTCTTGCTAATTTAGGAATTATATGCGAGCATTATTGATTCTGTTGCCTCTAATTTTATTAATTGGATGTAAATCAGAAGCAGAACTAACCCTCGAAAGAGGAATACAATACTATGAATGGGCGGTTGAAAGCAATGGTAGCAATGTAGATAAAGCTGTTATTGAATTCAAACAAGTCGTTCGGTTATTATCTTCAAATTTACCAAACATTTCGCAAAACGAAGTAGTCGTTTTAGCAAAAGCACACCACAATTTGGCTATATGCTATTTAAAGAAAGATTGGCATGATTCGGCAGAACAAGAAGCAATGAAAGCGTTTCAACTGCTTCCTACTGAAGATAACTATGAAACTTTATCTATTGTAAAATCTGAAAGAAAGAAAAAATAAATAATATAATTTTATTCTTTTTTCAAACGATTCATTAAAATTATGGATTTACAAAATAAATATGCACCAAAAAGTATATGCTTTGGCTGTGGACCTGCAAATGAGCATGGTTTAAAAATTCAAAGCATTCCTGACGGTGATAACGTTTATGCCGTTTTTCAACCCCAATCTCATCATCACGCATTTCCAAATATATTAAGTGGTGGAATAATTGGTACTCTTTTGGATTGTCATTCTAACTGGACGGCGGCATGGGCAATTATGAATAATAGAAATGAAATTCAACCCCCATGTACAGTGACTGCTAAATATACAGTAAATTTATTAAAGCCCTGTCCTACAAAAACCCCTGTTAAGTTAATTGCATCAATTGTAGAATTGAATAATAAAAAAGCAATTATTAAATCTGAATTAATTGCAGATGATATAATTTGTGCAACTTGTGATGGAATTTTTATTGCCGTTGAAGAGGGTCATCCCGCATATAATAGGTGGTAATATGAAAAAAATTAATAAAACAAATGAACAATGGAAATGTGAATTGTCCCCTCTAGAATTTCATATCACCCGAGAAGGAGGAACCGAAGCCCCTTTTTCAAACAAATTTGTAAATCATTTTGAGAATGGTACATATCAATGTGTGTGTTGTCGTGCAGATTTATTTATTTCAAATCATAAATATAATTCAAAAACAGGATGGCCAAGTTATAATCAACCAATTAATGAAAATGTATTAACTGAAATTGAAGATAAGTCTTTAGGGATAATTCGTACAGAAATTAAATGTTCTAATTGTGATGCACACTTAGGACATGTATTTCCCGATGAAAGCCAAAAAACAGGTCGACGGTACTGAATGAATTCAGTCGCTTTGAGGTTCAAAGAAAAAAAATCAGAGTGAAGAAAATACTTTTAACGGGTATTATTCTTTTTTTGGTTAGTTCGTGCTCACATAGTTTGCGATTTGTTGGTGAACACAAACATAGAGAAGTTACTATTTATAGAGATAATTGGGGTGTTCCCCATATTTATGGCAAAACAGATGCAGACGTTGCATTTGGATTGGCTTATGCACATGCTGAAGACGATTTAGAAAATATCGTCTTTTCATTATTAGCGGGAAGAGGGAAACTTGGTGAATATTTTGGTAAGGATCTCGCACCAAATGATTATCTCGTTCAGCTTTTTGGTTTATGGGATAATCTCAAAAATAATTATAATAAACTCGATAGTGAAACAATTAAACTTTGCAATGCCTATGCCGAAGGGTTTAATCATTATTTATTAAAACATCAACCAAAAGATATACCTAAAGAAGTATATCCGGTCAAAGGTGAAGATTTAGTTGCCGGGTTTATGCATAAAACGCCATTTTTTTATGGATTAAATAAAGTGCTCTCCCAAGTAATGGTAGATAAATACCCACAAGAAACAAAAATGTATTCTTATTTTCCCGAGGTTTATGGTGAATCAATGGGTTCTAATGTATTTGCTGTTTCACCATCCCGAAGTAAAAATGGGCACACCTTGTTTATGAGCAATACCCATCAGCCATGGAATGGTCCTACCGCATGGTATGAAGTACATTTACATAGCGAAGAGGGGTGGAATACGGTTGGCGGATTATTTCCTGGTTCTCCAATTATTTTAGTAGGACATAATGAAAATTTAGGATGGTCACATACTGTAAATAATCCAGATTTAATTGATGTTTATGAATTGGAGTTGTCAGGGGATGACCTTTTAAAATATAAAGTTGATGATGAATGGCTTGATCTTGAAGAAATACCTATTTCATTTAAAGTCAAATTAATCGGACCTATAAAATTAAATATAACTCAAACAGGCTATCGTTCAATATTTGGACCTGTTTTTGAAAGTGAATCCGGTAAAAAGTATGCAATTCGATTTCAAGGCATGGATGATGTTCGCGTTGTAGAACAATGGTATAAAATGAACAAGGCATCAAATTTTAATGAATGGAAAGATGCAATGTCGATAACGGCTATACCAAGTTTTAATACGGGCTACGCAGATAAAGATGGAAATATATTCTATGTCTATAATGCTAAATTTCCTACTCGTTCGCCCGGGTATAATTGGCGAGGATTATTACCTGGCAATACCAAAGAAACACTCTGGGGAAATAATATTTCATTTTCAGAGCTTCCACAAGTAATGAACCCAGCCTCTGGATTTATTCAAAATTGTAATAGTTCTCCTTTCGAAACAACAGATGGCAATGATAATCCCGAGGAATCTCATTTCCCTGAATGGCTAGGCATTGAAACGATTATGACAAATAGAGCATTACGGTCTTTAGAATTATTTGGAGATGATAAACATATTTCATATGATGAAATGATGAAATATAAATATGACTTAAAATATTCTGAAAAATCAAATATTGTTAAAATTATTAAAAGAACAGATGAAATTATAACAAATGATCCACTTTTATTTTCAGCCATACATATTTTACAAAAATGGAATTTAGAAACAAATATTCAAAACCCACATACTGCATTTGTAATTTTTAGTCTTTTTAAATTTATTGAAGATAACCCCTCGCAAATTAATTTAAATGAATTAGAAGATCATCTTTTGCTCAATGCAAAAAAATTCAATAAATGGTATGGAGGATTAGAAGTTCCATGGGGAGAAGTTAATCGATTAATTCGTGGAAATATCAATTTACCCTTAAATGGAGGGCCAGATATAAACCATGCCATATATGGATCTCCACAAAAAAATGGGATATTAAAAGGGGTAGCGGGCGACTGTTTTATAATTTATGCTGAATGGGACAAGAATGGAAGAGTCAGCTCACAAAGTATTCATCAATTTGGTTCTACACAAAACATGGATTCTAAACATTATAATGATCAGGCAATTTTATTTAGCCAGAAAAAGATGAAGCCTGTTTTATTTGAACTATATGAAATTAAAGAAAAAGCAGAACAAATTTATAAACCCTAATTTATTTTATTAAATGAAATAGGACTAAAAATTGTAATATCAGTTAATAATGAGAATAAATAGTTATTTAATATTAGAAAAGGAAAAAGAATGGGTTTAGATAAATTATATAAATTAGGTAAAACATTAGCTGTATTTACACTAACGGTTTTATTAATATCAATAACAGCTAAAGTATGGTGCGGTGGATGTGAAAATCGAAATAGTCGTTTTGGTAAATCATGTGCCGTTTCACCCTGTGCAAGTGGAAATCAAGAAGTTCAAGTCTTTGCATGGGATTCAGACAGTGGAGAAATTGACATCGAAGCAATTATAAGCGGTGAAGACTTAGACGATGAAACAAAAGCCATGCTAAAAAAAGCAATCAAAGATATTGATATCGATATTGAGATAGATGGCGACGGAAATGAAGTAAAGAAAAAAGTAATGGTTAAAATTATCGGTGAATAAATATAATTTTTCCTTATAAAAAAATATAAAATTCCATTACTCTCTGTTTCAATACTTTCATCTAGTTCAATAGTCATCTACGACCTCCAGGTATAGTTTGATTATTAAGACTAATTTCTTTTATTATTCTTCCGATTTTAATCCAGGAAACTTAAACAGTTTGTATTGTATAATCACCTCATCGTAGATTTGCGATAATCGATAAATGGAAAAGTATGCCACTTGCAAAAATAGATACATTTGATAACTCCGATAAGCAATTAGCAGATATAGCGAAAGCACTTTCTCATCCCGCTCGTATTAATATTCTTCGAATATTAAATGAGCGTAATTCTTGTATTACCGGAGAGATTGTTGATCTAATCCCCTTATCCCAATCAACGGTAAGTCAACACTTGAAGGAATTAAAACGGGTGAATCTAATAAAAGGGGAGATTGAAGGTCCACGCACATGTTACTGTCTTAATGAAGATGTCGTTGAAAAAACAAAATCTGTATTTACAAAACTGTTTTCAACATTTAAGTGTTGTTAAATAAAAATTAAAAAAAGGTAGAAAAATGGAAAACAATGAAATGAAAAATATAGTCCAGGAAAAATATGCTGAAATTGCTACAGAAAATACATCTTGCTGTGGATCTAATCCAGCAACAGATTATTCCGCTTTTAACTTAGATTATACCCGTTTAGACGGATATGTAGAGGATGCTGATCTACATCTTGGATGTGGTATTCCAACAGAGCATGCTAATATCAAGCAGGGCGACACAATTGTCGACTTGGGTTCTGGTGCAGGAAACGATGTTTTTGTAGTTAGAAGCATTATTGGAGACAAGGGCAAGGTTGTTGGTATAGATATGACGCCTGAAATGGTTGATAAAGCAAATATGAATAAAGAAAAGCTCGGTTTTGAAAATGTTGAGTTCAAATTGGGTGACATTGAGAATCTTCCACTTGATGATGAAATAGGTGATGTGGTTGTGAGTAATTGCGTTCTTAATCTTGTGCCGGATAAAGAAATAGCTTTTAATGAGATTCATCGTATTTTAAAACCAGGCGCACATTTTTGTGTTTCCGACATTGTGCTTGAAGGTCAAGTTCCACCAGAATTGAAAAAATCAGCAGAAATGTATGCAGGATGTGTCTCTGGTGCTTTACAGAAAAATGAATATCTGGAAATAATTGAGAAAGTCGGGTTTAAAGATATTGAAGTGAAAAAAACTCGCGAAATTGTTTTACCTCAAAATTTAATTCAATCATTTATGGATGATTCGCAATATGAAAAATATAATAAAAGCAATATAGGTATTTATAGCATTACGGTGGTGGCTACAAAAAAATAACATATTTATCCATCCTTATGGATTTACTAAAATTGTTGAAGAATAAAGTAATGGTGAAATTTATTGGTGAATAAATAAAAATTTAGCCCTTCACACAATCCTCTCTAGTTAGAGAGGAAATTAATTACTTTACTCTTATTTAATTCAGTATTTCTCTTATGCTCAAGGAAATTGTCTTACCAATTAATTGACTGCCTTCTAGGTCATGATTAAACGGCTGATCATACATTAAAGATATTGAGCGAGTATTGGTCCATTTGTATTCTAAACCAACAGCACCATTTAATTGTTTTTTTGCAGAATTATTTTCAATCATTCCAATGCCTATTTCAGATGTACTATTTATGAAACGAAGTTTAAAATATGGATAAATTTCACCATAAACAGCTACCTGTCTAAGGGTTTGCAATTGAAGGTTGATTGAATTCCCCGGTTTATATCCTATGTCGCTTTCTGTAATGGGAACAGATGCAGAACCTGATACACCAAATACCCACGGGAATTTAGATCTCCACCACCACTCAAAACCAAGAGAGCCTGAATATTGACCGGTACCTAATCTTAAACTTTTATCCTCCTCTGTTATTTTTTGACCTGTTGGTAATGTTATTTTACCATTAATAAATAATTTTTGTCCTGGCCCCATAACATTATTTTTTACTATCCAACGAAGATTTACAGAAATATCGCCCAACCCTTTTTTAATTTTATTTTTATGTTCTGAATCAGGGCTTTCTTCAACATTATATTGATTCCATCTTTTAAATGGAATACTAACAAAAGCATTGATGTTTTCAGTTATTCCAAACATACCGTAAACATTTAACAAATTTAAATCTACATTGCCTTCTAACTCTATATTATTATCTGACTCAAAAGTCATATATGACATGCTGGTGCCAAGCATAATTTGATTACTACTTAAACCAACTCCTTCTGTTGCACTTCCGACCGAAAGTGTCGGGCTACTTCAAAGAGGGCATTGTGCAAATAATAAGATTGGAAATAAACCAACTAATAAAGTAAATAATAATTTCTGTTTCATGATTTTTCTTTCTGTTTTTTATTTCAATTATATCTTAGATTGGATATTGCTAAGAAATTAACAACAATAATTATTTTTATTTTGAGCTTTCTTAAAAGATTCTCTTCCTTCTTTAAAAGCAAAATAAGCAATTATTATTGAGCCTATTGCATCTATTTGTTTAAATTCAAATAATTCATACCCAATACAGGAAATAAGTAAAACAAATGACAACTGCATACACACCTTTGTACAATTTGCATCAGCTATAATTGCATCAGAATTTAATTTTTTACCTATTTCTAATTTTTCATGTACCAACCACCACATTACAATAATAGAACTTGTTGATACAATAATTCCCCAAAATGTAGTTATTGGATGAATTCCATAAATTAAATTATAAATTGATGTAATTGAAATCCCTAATGTTAATAGATAAAAAGAAGCTCCTGTAATTTGTAAAGCCCTTTTTTCAAATTGGTCTCTTTCATTAACATGATTTTTATTTACCCGTAGCATCATGTGAAAAATACCAATCCCTGAAATAACTTCTACAAATGAATCTAACCCAAAACCAAACAAAGATAAAACTTCATCATCTAACCCAAAATATATAGAAATAATTCCTTCTATTAAATTATATACAATTGTAAAAATTGCTAATAAAATTGCACGATTTATATTTGTATTACCCCTCATCTGAAAACCATTGAAATAATGCGGGGATTACAAGTAAAGTTAAAATAGTTGAAGTAAACAACCCGCCGACTACTACGGTTGCCAAAGGTCGTTGAACTTCGCTACCAGCTCCCGATGCAAATAGTAAAGGAAGCAATCCTAAAGATGTTGTTAATGCAGTCATTAATACAGGCCTTAGTCTTAATTGAGCACCTTTAATAGATGCTTCATATTTTGTTGCCCCTTCTTTTACTAATTGATTCATATATGATAACAACACCATTCCATTTTCTAAAGCAATTCCAAAGAGAGCAATAAATCCAACAGAAGATGGAACAGATAAATTTTGCCCCGTGAGCCAAAGTGCAACAATTCCCCCTACAAGAGCGAGAGGAATATTGAGTAAAATAAGAAGTGAGTTTTTTAGAGAATTAAAACTAATAAACAATAATAAGAAAATAATAATTAGAGTAATTGGAACTACTACTGCTAGTCGTTTATTTGCTTCTTGTTGAAGCCGAAATTGTCCACCCCAATTAAGTAAATAACCTGGAGGTAAAACAACCTTCTCCTGAATTGCACTTTTTCCCTCTTCAACAAACGAGCCAATATCTCTATCAGAAACATTACATTGTATTGTGATAAATCGTTGATTATTTTCTCTTGTGATTTGGCGTGGCCCTGTAATTTCTTGGATATCAACTAATTCCGACAATGGAATGTTTATTCCACGAGGAGATTGCACAACTATATTAGAAATTGCCTCAACAGAATTTCTATATTTTTCTTCAAATCTAACTGTAATATCAAACCGTCTATTTCCTTCAAATATTTCTCCCACTTTTTCACCACCTATAGAAGAATGAACTATCTCTTGAATATCAGATATATTTATACCATATCGAGCAATTGCCTGCCTATTAATCGTTATAAGTAATTGAGGAGTACCTGAAACTTGATCGACTTGTACATCATCAGCGCCAGGCACTTCACGAATAACGGCTGAAATTTTATCAGCTTTTGCTTTAAGTATTTCTAAATCATCTCCAAAAAGTTTAATTGCAAGCTCTGCTTTAATTCCTTCTAACAATTCATCTACATTCATTGCAATAGGCTGAGTAATATTAACCAAAACGCCAGGCACATCATCAAGAGTTTCGCGAATTATACTTTCTAATCCATCTTGATTTAAATTAGGTCTCCAATTTCCTTTTTCAGCTAATATTACATACATTTCTGCACTATTTACAGGGTCTGCATGAGCCCCCACTTCACCTCTTCCTATTCGAGAAACAACGGAAGTAATTTCAGGAATACTCATCAATCTTTTTTCTATTGCTAGTGTGGTTTTTTTACTTTCGGTCAACGAAATAGATGGTGCCATTGAAACCCTTACCACAATAGATCCTTCATTTAATTTTGGGGTAAACTCAGATCCTAATTGTGGAAAAATTGTAATTCCAGCTAATATTAAAAACACCGCTAAACTAACAGCAATCGTTCTGTTTTTTACAAAATGAGTGATAATTGGAGTGTAAAATTTATTGAGTATTTTTACCAGCCAAATTTCTTTTACTAATTTTAAATCTTTCGGAATTTTTAGAACAAAGGTAGATAAAACAGGAGCAATTATTGTTGCATAAATCAAAGACCCAAACATTGCGATTGCGATTGTATATGCAAGAGGTCTAAATGTTTTTCCTTCTACGCCTTGCAAGGTAAATAAAGGTAAAAATACAATTATAATTATAATTATTGCAAAACTTACGGGTTTTATTACTTCTAAAAATGCACTTGATATTAATTGTTTTTTCGATTTAGAATGCCCTGAACTTTTTAATACTTTTTCGATATTTTCAATAACAACAATTGCACCATCAACTAACATTCCAATCGCAATTGCTAATCCACCAAAAGACATTAAATTAGCCGAAATATTAAAGTAGTTCATTCCAATCATTGCAAATAAAACTGAAAATGGAATGGATGCCGCAACAACGATGCTTGGTCTAATTGAGCCCATAAAAATAAATAATATCAATACGACAAGAATAATTCCCTGTAATAATGCATTACTTACTGTTTTCACACAAGCAGTTACTAGTGTTTTCTGTTCATAATATGGTACAATTTTAATTCCTTTGGGTAAAATATTATTTATTTCATCCATTTTTGTTTCAACTTGGCCTATTACTGATGATGAATTAGTACCATAGAGCTTTACCACCATACCCGAAACAACCTCGCCTATTCCATTGTAAGTTTGAATACCTCGCCGTATTGCACCTCCAATTTCTATATTTGCAACTTCTTTAAGTAAAACGGGTGTACCAGATTCAGATTTAAGAATAATATTTTCAATATCCTCAATTCCAGACGCTAACCCAACGGAACGCACAATAAATTCTTCAGAGTTTTTTTCAATAAATTGTGCACCAACATTCAAATTATTATTTCTAATTTTTTCAATCACATCTTGAATCGTAATGTCATATTGCAATAGTGAAAAAGGGTTTATATTTACTTGATATTGTTTTTCATAACCACCAATTCCTAAAACTTCGGTAACCCCAGGTACTGTTTGAAGATGGAATTTGACAATCCAATCCTGAATAGATCGTAATTCTTCAAGAGAATATTGTCCACTTTCATCATCTAAATAATAAAACAATATTAACCCCATCCCTGTAGAAATTGGACCCATCTCGGGTTCTCCAAATCCTTCTGGGATTTGTTCTCTTGCTTCTTGAATTCGTTCATTTACCAACTGTCTAGCAAAATAAAGATCTGTTCCATCCTTAAAGTAAATATTCACGACTGATAATCCAAAATTAGAGACAGATCGAATTTTTGCTAATTCAGGCAAACCATTCATTGCAACCTCCACAGGATATGTTACATATTTTTCTACTTCTTCAGGAGCAAGACCTTCAGTTGTTGTAAATACTTGTACTAAATTTGGTGATACATCGGGGAAAGCATCAATTGGAAGCTGTTTGTAACTGGTATAACCTGCGCCTAAAATAAGTACAGAAATTGTCAATATTAATAATCGATTTTGTAAAATAAATTGAATTAATTTTCCCACAATAGCTTTCCCCTTTTTTATCTAACCATTAACTTTAAATATGATTCAAATATGTTAATTGATTAAAGTTGTAATTCTTAATTTCTAATTAATGATTATGACCACCGCCAAATGAAGATTTAGCTATTTGGGCTTTCAATATAAAACCACCTTTTTTAACATATTGTTGACCAATTTTTAATCCTGACAATATTTCTACAAATTCAGAATTTTGTTGACCAATTTTTATATTAATAGGTTCATATCCATGTTCATTTTTTGTAAAGACTACATCTAAACCTTTTATAGTTTCAATTGCTGTTTTTGGAATCATAATACTACAACTAGATTGACTAATGGTAACAAACCCGGTAATAAACTGTCCTGGCCGAAGCCATCCATATGAATTAGAAAGCACTACTCGAGCAATTGCTGTTCGTGTATGTTCATCAATTGTAGGTGATATAAATGAAATTTCGCCCGATATTGAAGGAAAATCTTTTTTAATTAAAACATTTACAGTTTGTCCAATTTTTAATTGTGTCAAATATTTTTGATAAACGCTTAAATTCAACCATACTTTTGAAAGATTTGCGATTGCAAAGAAATTATCTGAATTTTGAGCCGTTTCTCCTTTTGTAAAGTGCATATCAATTATAATACCATTAATTGAAGATTTTAACTCATAAACGGTAAGACTTTCATTACTTTCAATAATTGCAAGTAAATCACCCTCGTTAACTTTATCACCAATTTGTTTATAAACCTCTTTTACTAATCCACCAAAACGAGGAGTAATATGCACCAGTCTATCAGGATCCAGCTGTATTTCTCCAGGTAATTCAATTGTTTTATTTAAAATGCCACTTGAAGCAATATCAACCTCAGCCCCAAATTCAAAAAGTACTTTTTCAGTAATATTTTCTTTATGATCTTCATGATCACCATGTCCAGAATGGCTTTCATGTTCCTGTATTGAATAATTATTTTGATGTGAATTCACCATTTCTTTTGTAACCCAAAAGGTAATGAGTGCTGTTATAATTATTGTACTAAGTATAATTTTTTTCATTTAACTAAAGCCCTAAATTTTATTATATTCATCAATGATTATGATGATGATCGTCATTGTCATTGTCATTGTGATTATGTTGATGCTCCTCTTCATGATGCTGGGTATCATCTTCTGTATTTTTTTCTAAATGAGTTTCATGAAGGTGTTGAATTTCTAATTTATCAGTTATTGCTTTTGCAGAATAATATCCATTTAATTGAAATACGAGTAAAAATGAGCCTGCAATTATTAACATCCAATTTGTCACTATTGAAATATTAGATAATTTTTTCCGTAACAAAAGTAATATTGGAAAAGCGATTACTAAAGCTGTTATTTGCCCAATTTCAACACCTGCATTAAAAGATAAAATTTTATAAACTAATTGATGGTGTCCCAAGTCAATTTGTTGCAAACGAGTTGAAAGGCCAAACCCATGAATTAATCCAAATATAAACACCATAAAAACTTTATTTGGTACATTTATGGATAACCATTTATTGAAACCATCAAGATTTTCAAATCCTTTATAAATAACACTGAATGCAATTACAGCATCAATTAAATAATAATTTGCATTTATCTCATAAAATGTAGCAAAAATAAGAGTGATACTATGTCCTATGGTAAATGCTGTGATAAATTTTGCAATGTCAGCAAGTCGGGATAAAAAGAAAATCACTCCAATTAAAAACAATATATGATCATAGCCTGTTATCATATGTTTTGCTCCTAGTATAAAAAAATCTGAAAGCCCACCTTGAACCATTTCCACCTTATCCGATTCTGACACACCATGTGCAAAGATAAATGAAGGTAAACACAATATTGATAATTTTAAAAATAAGTTTTTCATTTTAATTTTCTCCTAAAAATGAGTGATTTGTTCTCCCGAGAATACGATTAATTTCCCAGGTTTTATTATGATAGTCTTGAAGAGCATTTAAATATTGAATCTGAGATAGAAACCACATTTCTTTAGCATCTACAACCTCTAAATAAGTATATCGTCCATTCATATATCCATCCATTATAATTGAATATGCTGAATTTGCTTCAGGTATAATCATTGTTTCCAATAGTATAATCTCAGATTTAATTTCATTTAATGAATTGATAATATTTTCAATTTGAGAATTAATATCATTTTTTATTTTTATTAATTCAAGTTGAGTCATTTCTAATACAGAAAGTTCTCGGTTAATATTGCCATTATTTTGATTAAAAAGAGGAATAGGTAATGTTACCCCTAATTGGAAAGAATTCCCTAATTCATTTTTTTTTATTCCTGTTCCAAATTCAATATCTGGTATTATTTTTAATTTTTCTAATTTAACTTTTATATTTTGAATTTGAATTTGAATGTTTGCTTGAACTATTTTAGGTGCAATATTTATATTAAATTCATTATTTATTTTAAATGGTGTGGAAAAATGATATAAATCTGATAAATGTCCTACTGCAATATTATAAGACAAACTATTATCTTCATAAAATGTAGATAATGAATTCCAGGCATTGGGTAATTGGTTTTCAATTTTCAATAATTTTATTTTTTCTTGATATAATTGAATTTTTGCCCGAGATGCTTCAACGGGAGAAAATTTACCTGCAATAACTTTCTTTTTTACCGCTTCTAATAATTCTTCAGAAATTAATATTCGGTTTCTCTGAAGTGATTTCATTTCCTGATAAAAAAGAATTTCGATAAATAAGTGATATGATTCATTTAAAACCTGAGATTTTTGTTCATCATATTCTAATTTGGCTAAATTTAATTCAAATTCTCTTAATTGAATATTTTGTTTTCGTTTCCCTCCAAGTAAAATATCTTGAGTAAGCATTCCACTTATCTCGGGTTCAATTCCAAAATCAGATTCAATTGACAAGTTTGGATTAGAAAATTTTCGACTTTGTTTTAATTGCGCCGTTTTTACTTCAACATTTTTTTTACTTAACTTAAGTATTGAATTATGTTGAAGGACAATATCTGTAAGCGTATTAATATTTAGTTCTTGACTAAAAGTACACGATATTAAAATGACATAAATTAGCCATTTAATTAATAAATTCATGGTATTCCTTTCTAAAAAATTAATTATAGCGGTTACATTAACCGGAAAATCAAATAATAAAAAGGGTGTTTAAGTTAGAAGTATTGTTGTTTTTATAAAGAGGGGTGTAGGAGGTAGAATTGTTTCTACCTGTTGAATAGAAAACTGAGAGTTCTGAAATTGCTCAAAAGGTGTTATTGTGAATTCAAAAATATAATTATCAATTACAACATTATTTGAGTGACTTAAAAAATTTAAATCTGGATTATAGTTCCAAAACGGAATATCAAAACAATTATCGCAATCATCTTGATGTTCATCTGTTTTTTGGACAGGAACACGACATGCAATATCACATTCCGCTTCAATATTGATATGACCATCAGTTTCAAAACATAAAACCGGTGCTTCAATTCCATTTTGAAGTAATATTCCAAAACAAAAAACCCAAACAAATATTTGATGAATGATATTTTTTCTCTGTTTTCTCATTTGTTAAATATATTAAATAAATTAGATATAATTGGTGCGATTAAAAAAATGATTATTACCCCTAAAAATAGTATAATCATATATAAAAATAAGAAGCTAAAACCTCTTTCTCCGATAATTTTTATTTATAAGTTAATAATCCATTTTTAAAAACAAATTTACCATTTGAATTTATTACTGCAAACGGGATAGAGTTTTTATTTATAGATTCATATCCAATTAAAATTAATTTTTCACCGGGGTAAACAGGATAGCCAAAACGACCATTTATACTAATTAATTGACCAATATCATTATTTAATATTTTTTCAATTAAATTTGAACAGCTCATTGACATAACACACGCACCATGTAAAATAGTCCCTTTAAAACCAGCCAGCTTTGCTAATAATGGATTTATATGTATAAAATTAAAATCACCTGAAACTTCTGCAAATTTTAACTCTTGACCTTTTTCAGTTTGCATTTCAATTCTAAATTTTTCTTTCAAATCTTTAGTTTGTTCTATGTTTTTTCGAGGATTTTTTAATTTTTTTCGAACAATAAACCCTGTTTGAGATTCCACGACGAGTACATTTTTATTAAACCCACGTCCACTAATTTTAATTTTTTCTCCTACAGGAGTTTCTATTATATTATTAATTTCTATTTTTATTTTTAATTGATCATCCACTTTTAATGGGTTATGCCATATAATTTTCTGGTCTGCAAATACACCCCTTAATAAATTTATATTTAAACCTTCATGAATTAGTAATTTTTTTATTAATGGAAATGTAAGTTTATAAAGTAAAAATGGAGGTGCATAATATTTACTAAAATAAGCGGGATTATTATCTTTAGTTGCATTAGAAAACAGTTCGATATCTTGGTGTGAAATTGGTTTTATGATTTCTTCAAATGAATAACCAATCATGTTTCTATTCATTTTATACGAATTTATATTCTTAATTAATGATTTAAAAAGTTTCCAATCAAATGATGACAAATTAAATCCATTCCTCTAATTCTAATAATTTTATTTTCATATCTAATCCACCCCCATAACCCCCAAGCCCTCCATTTTGAGCAATTACACGATGACATGGTATTACTATTGGAAGTGTATTTGTTGCATTAGCAGTACCAACGGCACGCATTGCTTTTGGATGACCAATATTTTTTGCTATTTCACCATACGATTTTGTCTGTCCAAAAGGTATTTTTGTTACAGCTGTTAATACTTTTTTTCTAAAATCTGTTGTAAATAATTGATATTTAAAAGTGAATACTTTTCTTTGTGCAAAAAAATATTCTTCAAGTTGAGTTTTAGCCAGAGATTGTGGATTTTTATATTTCTTAAATGTATTATAATTTAATTTTTTTTTACACCAATTTTTTATTTTCTCTTTACTGGAATCGGGTAATCCAATATAAACTACAATACTTTTATATTCAACTATTGTTAAATTTCCAATTGGTGTGCTGACATTATAATATCTTAAATCCATATTACTAATTTTAATACAATCATGCTATGTGGTTATAGAATTAATCCTTAAAAAACCCGTAAATTTACTATGTGTATTTTCAATCATATTTACGATAAATAAAAATGGAAGGTATTAAAATGAGTGAACAAGCCAAGATTCAACTTCCTGAGTTAGAACATGAATCTGCTATCATTACGGGTAGTGAAGACGAAAAAGCTTTTGATATAACAAAATTACGCCCCAATACAGGACATATTACACTTGACCCTGGTTATGGAAATACGGGTGCATGTATAAGTGATATTACATTTATAGATGGTGAAAAAGGGATTCTCAGATATAGAGGATATCCTATAGAACAGCTTGCTGAACAATGTAAATTTACAGAAATTTGTTATTTACTTCTTTATGGTGATTTACCAACAGAAGAACAGCAACAACAGTTTAGTTCGCGAATTAAACAAGAACAAAATATCCATGAAGACATGAAACGGTTTTTTGATGGCTTTCCAATTACTGCTCATCCAATGGCAATTTTGTCTGCCATGATTACTTCATTATCGGCCTATCATGAAAGTACCGATATTTCTGATATAGAAAAAATTGATGCTGATATTATCCGGTTATTAGGAAGAGTAAAATCTTTTGCTGCTTTTTCATATCGTAAATCACATGGACTACCCTATATATACCCACAACAAGATTTAAGCTATGTTGAAAATTTTCTCCACATGACGTTTTCAGATACTCAAGAAAATTATAAAACAGACCCAGTATTAGCTGAAGCGTTAAATCTTCTATTAATTTTACATGCTGATCATGAACAAAATTGTTCGACAAGTACGGTGAGAATGGTAGGGAGTAGCCATGCAAATTTATATACAACTATTTCTGCCGGTATTGGCGCTCTTTGGGGGCCACTACATGGAGGTGCAAATCAACGAGTAATTGAAATGCTTGAAGAAATTAGAGATGATGGAAGTGATTATAAAAAATATGTGAACATGGCAAAAGATAAAAATTCAGATTATAAATTATTTGGGTTTGGTCATCGTGTATATAAAAATTATGACCCTCGAGCAAAAGTGTTATCTCAAGTTGCAGATAGAGTTTTAAAAGCATTAAATGTTGACGACCCACTTATGGAAATTGCTAAAAATTTAGAAGAAGTCGCATTAAATGATGAATATTTTATTGCGAGAAAATTATATCCAAATGTAGATTTCTATAGTGGTATTATCTATAAAGCAATGGGGATTCCAACGAATATGTTTACTGTAATGTTTGCACTCGGAAGACTTCCAGGATGGTTAGCGCATTGGAGAGAAATGATTCTTGATCCTAAATCTAGAATAAATCGGCCAAGGCAAGTTTATACTGGTCCTACATTTAGAGATGTAACTCAAATTAAGGATAGATAATCTGAAAGCATACCATGGTTTAGTAAAGCATGTGCTTGAAACGGGAGTTCGAAAAGAAAACCGAACAGGCACAGATACAATTTCTGCTTTTGGCGCTCACTATAAAGTAGATCTCGCAAATGGACTTCCATTACTTACTACAAAGAAAGTTTTCTTTAAATCAGTTATTAGAGAACTATTATGGTATTTAAGTGGTGAGACTCATATTCGAAATCTTAGAAAACATACAAAAATTTGGGATGCTTGGACCTCAGAGGAAAAGAACTGGGAAATTGGACGGATGTATGGATACCAGTGGGTAAATTGGGAAAAGTATACCAAAGATGATAATACGGGTCAGTATAATAAAACTTACATTAATCAAATTGATGAAGTCATTAATTTAATTAAAAATAATCCTGAATCTCGTCGAATGGTTGTGACGGCATGGAACCCTTCTGTGCTGGATGAAATTGCACTTCCTAGCTGTCATGCTTTTTTTATTTTTAATGTTACAGGAGATAAATTAAATTGTCATTTAACTCAAAGAAGTGGAGATATCGCTTTAGGAATACCATTTAATTTAGCTTGTTATGCAACATTAACTCAAATGATTGCACAGGAAACAGGATATAAATTAGGCCAATTTTCTCATTATATTAATGATGCACATATTTATGTAAATCATGTTGATGGACTAAAAGAACAATTAGAAAGAGAATTTAGGCCACTACCAAAATTAGAAATAAAAAATAAATCATTTTGGGATTTAGAGTTTGAAGATTTTACTTTAAAAGATTACAATCCTCACCCTTCTATTCGCTTTGAAGTTGCAGTTTAGTGGATATTCACCTAATTTGGGCACAAGACTTAAAAAGTGCAATTGGGAAAAATAATGATTTACCATGGTATATTCCAGAAGATTTAAAAAACTTTAAACAACTTACCTTAAATCAACCAATTGTAATGGGTAGAAATACGTGGGATTCATTAAAATTTAAACCTCTCCCCAAACGAAGAAATATTGTTTTAACTTCTAAAAATAATATTGAATCAGCAGATACATTTGATAGCCTAGATCATTTATTAAGTGATTTAATAAATAAGAAAACAAAAAAAATATTTGTTATTGGAGGAGCTCAAATATATAAGTTATTTTGGGGGTTAGCAACATCATTACATATTACAATTATATCTGATAAATGTGAAAATGCAGATACTTTTTTTCCATTTTCAATGGATGATATAAAAAATGATTTTAGGTTAATACTTTCAAGAGATTTAACAAATTCTGCTCAATATCAATATTGGGAACGAAATTAGTCAATTGCTTTTCGGATTAATATTCCTGTTAATCCAGAAACACCACCTATAATTATGGGTAAAATTAATATAATAATTGCTAGCATGAATGAATTATTTACATTCATCATTGTTGCAACTCTAGCCATTAAAATTTCTCCACCAATTATCCATCTATAAAATAAAATAATTGCCCATGTAATTGTTAATGTGGAGCTTCCTATCTGAATAGCAGATATATTACTTTCCGCCATTGCCCCGATTATTACACAATAAATTACACCAGCCCACCATGGTAAAAAATATAATACAGGAAATAATATTAAAACAAAAACAGACATTTTTTTAATGTAATTCATGAATTTTCTCCATTAATAATGATAACTTTTCCATTAATATCTTCAGGGTTTGAACTTGAATTAATATCTCTTAGTTCTCCAGCTCTCCATTCTTCAAGCATATTATCATAATATTTACTTCCAGGATATCCAGATTGACCTCCAGGTAAAATCCCTTTTGCTTTTGGAGGTGAGGACATTTCAACAATATATCTCCACGAAGGACCAAAATGTTTTCGAGTTGCATTTGGAATTAATTTTCCACCACCTGTTGATAAATTTTCGACACCAAATCCTGGAATTTTAGCAAGATGTAAAATATCTGTTCCTCTATAATTCCCCCAGAACCATAATTCAGATAATTGACCCACTTCTTGAGTTAACAAATTAATTGTATTTTCAAAACTTTTATATACTAAGTCAGAAAAAAGTTCTTTTTTATTTGTATTAATGTTGTCAATCCATTTAGAATTTTGTTCTTTTGTAATTAACCGTTCCAATCGTGCATAGTCTGGCCAAAGAATTTCATCATATGATTTTCCTAGTTCATCTTCCCAAACAAGATTTTCAAATTGATCAATCCATTCATTATATATTGTTGGTGCAATTTTATCAGCATCAAAGAAATAATTCCACTTAATTAACTCAGCAACAGGTTGAATAAAATGTGGTTTTAATAATGTATCATTTAAAACAGACAGAAAAACAGGAAGTACTCTTTCTGCCATTAAATTTTTATTATCCGTTTGAATTTCTATAAAATCATCAAATGTTGCATTTTTTAATGATGTTAAGTGTTGATTAATTCGCTCTCCTCTAAATGATTCTACAAACCATGGTCCTAAATAATATGGATAGTTTTCATCCGTTATATGTTGATTTGCAGAACTTACAAATCCTCTTTTAGGGTTTTTTATATGTGCCTTTTCATTATGCGGAATTGCATCATTCCAATTATATTGAGGATTTGTTCCATCCATCACAAAGCGTCCTTGGTTTTTCCATTTTTGTGGTGTATTTCCGGCATGCCAAATTGCAATATTTCCATCAATGTCTGCATATACAAAATTTTGAACGGGGCATGTAAAATATTGAAGTGCATCGACATAATCTTGATAATTTTTTGCCTTATTTAATTCATAAAATGTTTTACTTTCTGCACTTGAATCATGAGCTAACCATCTCAATGCTCTTCCAACGGACAACATTTCTCCGCTTTGATTTCGTTCATTGTGCATTCTTTTTGTTTGGCCTTCATGCGTCCAAACAACAGGGCCAAAATGAGTATAAATTACAGTATCAATGAAGCTTTTTTCACCTCTAATTTTTATCTCTTCAATTTTCTTTTCTGTTGTTAGCCATTCATTATCATAAAAATATTGATTCATTTTATTTGATTTAAATACAATATCATACCAATCCCAAACATCATCACCACCATTTGTTTCGCCCCAAGCAATATAATCATTAAATCCACTAATAACACATGGTCCTCCAGGGAGAGAGGCACCATAAACATTAAACTCAGGGGTATTTAAATGAATTTGATACCAAATATTTGGTAATGTTAGACCTAAATGTGGGTCATTTGACAAAAGAGGAAACCCTGATTTTGTTTTTGATCCGTCAACAGCCCAATTATTACTTCCAATTCGTGCATCCGGCTGTATCAAAACCTTATCTTGATATGGGTTTGCACGATAAAGTGAATCAGGAAATGGTATTGATTTAATAGGTTTTGCAAATGGAGTCTCTTTAGGAATAATTGGATCTAAATAATTAGGAAACTCTGGATACAAATCGTTTAAATCTTCCATACCAATTTTATCCCATAATTTATTAAAATCAAGGTCTGAAGATCTACCACTTAAACTAAATGCCATTGTTTTAAGAAATAATAAAGTCTTTAAGGGTGTCCATTTTTCAGGTTTATAATCTAATATTTTATATTCAATTGGATATTGATCCCAATTTAAAGAATTAATATAAGCATTAACTCCGTCAGCATAAGCCTCTATACCACTATATACATTTTTATGTTTCATTGTTTCTATTAGGCCTTTTTCAGCAGAATAGACCATTCCTATTCGTCGTTGGTATTGATCAAAAGGTAATGCCTTTGGGCCAATAATTTCTGAAATTCTTCCACCTGCGGCCATTGTTTGAAACTCCATTTGCCAAAGCCTATCAAAAGCAGTGATATATCCCTGTGTAAAACATAAATCATAATCATTTTTTGCAAAAATATGGGGCACATGATTTTCGTCAATTATTAATTTGACTTCATTCTGAATTTCATCAAAGTTTAATATATTTTTATTATGAATATCTGAATTGACAAGGGATAAAAAACCATGAAATGGATCTAAAAACGTTGCTAATGGGGGGATATTTCCCATTTTATTATTAAGTAAAATTGTTATTCCGATAAGAAAAAAAATGCTAATAATTGCTTTAATATATTTCATTTAATCTTTCTATTTTGAATAAATAAATATGATAAAATTACAAGCCATACAATAATTACAACAGCATAAAACCATTCTTTAAACATTTGTATTCCTTAATTTTTTTTCTATGAAAATTCTATACTTAGCGAGGTTTATTAGAATTAAACTAAAATTAACCAGTGAAAATAAAAATAAATTTTGAATAAGTTGAGATGATTCAGAAACTGTATCTCTCCCTGGGTGTGCTTGTGCTTCTGGTGACCACATATCTACTGCAAAATAAATAATTGGAACATCAACAAATGCAAGAATACTAATAATTGCACCAAGTCTTGCCCCTTGCTCCGTTGTTCCTGAAAATTCACGAACCATAAAATAAATAATATATGTTAAAAAAATTAATAAAGTTGTTGTTAATCGAGGCTCCCAAGTCCACGGTTTACCCCATATTGGAGTTGCCCATATTGGCCCTGTTATTAATACCAATAGACAAAATATTGTACCAATTTCAGCCCAAACCATTGCAACAACATCAGAATAATCATCTCTATTTATTAAATATTTTACACTATAAATCATCGCAATTAAATAGGCAATGAAGAAATTCCATGCAAGTGGTACATGATAATAAAATATTTTTTGAGCCCATTCTTGATCTGGAACTAATGGCGATTTTGCAATAATAAGCCATAAATTAACAATTGTGAATAAAATTGTTATAATGGTTAAAACTAAATTTGATTTGACTTTAATAAAATCGTTCAATTATTCCTCCATAATATAATCAAATAAAAACATTCCTAATACGGTAAACCCTACGGCGAAAGATAAAATTAACATACACCAAAAACTATATAATTCAAATTTTATTCCCCTTGATATTGCAGATGTAGATTTAACAGCAGAAATTAATACAGGAGATGCGAGTGGAAAAAATAATAAGGCAGTTAATACATCTCCCATTTTTGACCTAAACCCCAAGCCTGAAATAACAACCCCTAACGCTGACATCCCCCAATTTACTAATAATGACAATGCCCATAATTGCCAGTTAGTAATTGCAGTAAAACCTAAAAATAGATAAAATAATGGAAATAAACATAGTTGAGAAATAAATAAATAAATTGTGAAAACAACAGTTTTCGATAAAAAAATATAACCCCTATCAATTGGAGAGGTTAATAATAGACTAATGCCCATGCCATCTTTTTCTCTTGTAAAGTTCCAACTAAGGCCAATAATAAAGGTAAACATAAATGTTAGCCAAATTAATCCTGGCAAAATTGAATTTACATTTGGTGTGGACATATCAAATGCAAAAGAAAATATTAAAATAATTGATAATCCGAAAACAGCCATCGACAATATAGAATCTTTATTTCGTAATTCTTGATTTAATTCTTTTATAATTAAAGTTGATAATGGAGAAGCCAAGTTAGTGTACTATCTCCAAGGTTCCATTTTTTAATTTATATATTGATTGACAGTGTTGTTGTATAAAATGGATGTTATGAGATGAAATTATTAATGATTTCTCATTTTTTTTAAAACTATTAATTGATTCATTCAATAAGCCTAATCCCGATTCATCAAGTGCGTTTGTGGGTTCATCAATTATTGCAAGTGACCATGATGATAATTTTAATCTTGCAATATGAAATCGTTGAATCATTCCTGCACTAAATTCACCTAATAATTGGTTTTTTGATTGGGTTAATCCAACTAATTCTAATATTGAATAAATTTGTTCTTCAGATTTTATATCATTTCTTAATTGAAGAAAAAGAGAAATATTTTCAAATACAGTCATGTAGGGATAAGAATCTGACTGATGCCCCCAATAACAAATATCTTTTCGATAATTATAGTCTGACCCGAAAATAGATAAATTATTTAATAAACCACGACCAGAATCAGGTCGCATCAATCCAGAAATAATTTTGAGTAATGTTGTTTTACCTGACCCATTTTCACCAATAATTCCAATTGACTCATTAGATTGAATTGTTAAATTAAGGTTTTTTAAAACAGGGTTACGATTAAAGGATTTACAAATTTGTTGAATGGAAAATTCCATTTAGAAATTAAATACCTGTCCCACATTGAGAGCAAAATTTATCTAAATCTTTTAATTCAGTTTTACATTTTGAACATTCTCTTTTTAATAAATTAACACCACAATTACTACAAAATTTACTATTTGGGTCATTTTCATGATTACATTTTTTACAGGTTAATAAATCATCTTGTTTTTGTGGTGTAGATTTTTCCATTAACTTTGATGCTTCTAGTTTTAGCTCATCTCTTGTTCTCTTAAAATCTTCATCAACAGTAATCCCCATTTCATGTTCAAATTCAATTTCTCTAATTTGTCTAAACAAGGTTTTTAATTGTCTGTTTTTTGAAGATTCTTTTTGATTCTTATCAGAATCAATTTGATGTTTATTATCAGAAAAAAGAGGAGAAACCGTAAAATAAATAGTGCCAATAAAAATAAGGAATAAAAGTATAGATAACATTAGAATCCCATCTTTTTCATTTCATCATCTACTTTTTCAAATGATATGTTTTTTTTATTTTGATTAATTTCTTTTGGTAGTGCTCTAAATCTATTTATAATAATAATACCCATTAATATGCTTAAAAATAAAATAAAAGTTGGTAGCTTCCAAGCAACCCAGCCCAGGCCTTTATTTTCAGGTAAAGCTCTTATTTTCTCACCTTCTATGCCAACAAAAAAATTAATAATTTCCTCATCAGTCATATTTTGTTTAATAAATTTATTTGAATAATCTAATACATTTTTATTATAAACTTGAAGCAGGGTATTATTTATTTTATTTTTATCAAATTCATCAGAAATAATATTTTTAATTATTAATTTTATACCATTAGCAATTGGTGAATCATGTTCAGCAATAACCCCACCCCAACAACAGGGTGCATGGAGTTGCTGCTCTAGCTGATATTGTCTTTGTGATTTAAATTCAACACAAAAAAGAGAAGCAATTAAAAATAAATAAATAAATTTATTCATCCAATTTCCTATTTGGCAATAATGCAATTAAAGTTCCAAAGATTAAAACCAATGTTCCAAGCCATACCCAAGAAACTAAATTATTTAATCTAATTTTTAATGTTGCCATTCCTGTTTTTAAATCTAAACTACCTAAAATAATATAAATATCTTTATTCAATGTAGTTTTTAATGCAACTTCAGAGTGGGGTTGACTATTTTGATCAATATAAATTCGTCGTTCAGGTTTTAAATTTGTATAAAATGCACCGTTTTTATAAATATCAATTGATGTAATTTCCGCCTTATGATTTTGTCGTTTTTTCGGGTGTGAGTTTGGAGACTCTTGCCAGTATTCTTTTAATTCAAAGGAATATTCTGCAAGTTCAACTGTATTGTTTTCGGGTGAAAGTGAAACATCGGCCTCTTGGTCAAATGCTTTTCCTGTGAAACCTAAAAACATCATTAGAATACCAATATGAACAATATATCCACCATATCTTGATCTATTTTTATCCATAATTGTAATAAAAACATTAAAGATGTTTTCGCCAGATGATTTCAATCGAGCTTTAGTTCCTCTATAAAACTCCAATAGAATAGTTGATAATACAAAACCAATTAAAATTATTGTAATCAATGGATATACTTTTCTAATTCCAAGTGAAAATGTAATTATACCCGTAATAAAACTAAGAACTATTGGTAATGAAAAATTTCTTTTTATGCTATTTATTGATGTTTTACGCCATGCTAACAATGGAGCAATACCAGTTAATGCTAATAAGACCAGACCAAATGGTATCAATTTTTGGTTAAACCAAGTTGGTCCTAACCTTATTTGAACCCCTCTTAATGCTTCTGTCATAACAGGATAAAGTGTTCCCCAAAGCACAACAAGCATCATGGCAACAAATATCATATTATTAAAAACAAATCCTGCTTCTCTGCTTGCAAATGAATCAAGTTGATTTTGTGAATTCAAATCTTTATGTCTGTAAATTAATAATCCAATATTTAGCGACACTAAAAACATAACAAACCCAAAAAACCAAATACTTAAATCTGTAGCAGCAAATGCGTGGATTGAAGATACTATTCCACTTCTTGTTAAATAAGTTCCAAAAATTGTGAGTGTAAATGTTAGCATTATTAATATCATATTCCACCGAACTAACATATTCTTTTTTTCTTGTATAATAACAGAATGAATATATGCTGTACCAGTTAACCAAGGGAATAATGATGCATTTTCTACAGGGTCCCAAGCCCAATAACCACCCCAGCCTAACTCCATATATGCCCACTTGCCACCCATAACAACAGCAATACTTAGCAACATCCATGTAAATAACGACCATCTTCTTGTAAGTCTTATCCACGATGCATCTAATTGTTGCGTTGCCATTGCAGCAATAGCATAGGCATATGGAATTGTAAAGCCAATGAACCCTAAATATAGCATTGGGGGATGAAGCAACATTGCCCAGTGTTGCAATAATGGATTAAGTCCTGACCCCATTTTTATTGGTCCATCTACAGGTGCAAATGGGTTTTCAAACGCAAGACATATAAATAGGAAAAAACTCATGACAATAGCAATCACAATTGTAACCCACGGCATTAAGGAAACATATTTGTTTCTATTTTGGTATAAAACGATGATAGCAAAAATTGATAATATAAACACCCAAAAAAGCAATGAGCCTTCCATACCAGCCCAAAAGCCACTTATTTTATATATGGTTGGTGTAAAAACACTACTATATTTATTTACATAGGTTAAAGATAAATCACTATTATAAAGAGCATATACAAGTGTACCGCCTGCCGAAAATGTAAGCAAACAAGCAGAAATCATTGCATTCCTACCCGCAACATATACACGAGAATCTTTAGATTTTAAATACCATAAGTTTAGTCCTAAGCTCGTGATTGTTAACAAAAAGGCGAGTGAAATTAAAGAAGATCCGAAAATAGATATCATATTGTTTGACTACTTTTAGACTCATAATTAGATTCTTCTTCATATCGAGATGCACATTTTGTCATTAAATTATCAGCTACAAACACACCATTTTTATAGACACCTTCCACAATAACTTGCGTACCATCTTTAAATAAATCAGGAACTGCTGCAGAGTGGTGTTTTACTGATAAGGTTGCTTCCCCCTGTTTTAATTCAAAAAATAAATCAAGCTTATCTTCTGAATATTTTATTGAACCATCTAACACATTTCCTCCAAGCCTGAATTTTTCTTGAGTATAGGATTCATGGTGTTCAATTAAATCAGAAACTGAAATAAATGGTACCTCTTCGGTCTCAAACCCAATAACCATCCAACCAAACCCAATTAATGAAAGTGCTAAAATTGCGATAATAAATTTTGCTTTTGGCATTTGTCTATATTCCTTAATTAACAGATGCTATAATTTACCTATTTATTCAACTTTGATTCTAAAAAAACTATCAGCTTCTTCGTAATTTTAATCACTATGAAAACACGATTATCTGAAAATAAAACATTTGCACAAATTAGCTTAGTGATAATTACTGCTATTTGGGGAATCACATTTATTATGGTGAAGGAAGCATTAAATGATGCACCACCGTATGCTTTTGCAGGGTGGAGGTTCCTAATTGCTAGTTTTTGTAATTTACTTTTTATTATTACTCAACTAAATAAATTTACAAAATTAGAAGTAATTGGTGGTATGTTTTGTGGAATATTACTCCATTTTGGTTATGCCTTTCAAAATTATGGACTCCAATTAACAACAGCAAGTAAATCTGCATTTATCACTGGGACTTCAATTTTAATAGTTCCTTTTATTTTATGGGTATATTTAAAAAAAACGATTTCATTAAAAACATGGTTGGCAATTATGATTGCTCTCGTCGGTTTATTTCTTTTAATTAATCCGTCAGAAGGTAATTTGAATTTTGGAGATATTATAACAATTGGATGCTCTGTGTCATTTGCAGGTCATATTATTGTTCAAGATAAATATATAAAACAAAATATTAGTATTTTTCGATTTTTCTTTATTCAATTAGTAACCGTAACAATTTTATCTTTTTTGAGCTATGCAATCATTGATTCACCTTCTATTATTTGGTCAAGTAGACTTATAAATGCTTTATTAATCACTGGTGTTTTTGCCACATTTATAGCAATTGGTGTGATGGTTTGGGCTCAACGAATACTTACGCCAACACAAACTGCCTTAATTTTCATCTTAGAGCCAGTTTTTGCAGCCCTATATTCATGGTATGCCGTTGGTGAAATTTTAACAATTACAGGAATGTTAGGAGGCTTTTTAATCATTGTCGGTGTAATTATAGCAGAAACAACGGAATAATTGATTTTACCTTAATACTATAATTCCTTAAACTACTGCAAGATGGAACTTGCACTCATTACACAATTTACCTGGACAGACGGTTTAGCGTTAGTTACAGCATTACTTGGTACAATTCTATATGGCATTATATTTTATGTTTTATTAATTAAAAAGAAGCCCCCTATTCATGAAAGAATTGTATTATTCACGGCTCTAACATTTCTTTTTTATTTTAGTGGTAATTTTTTAGCATTATTCGCTAGAGCACTCGCACAGGAATTATTTCAAAAATCATATACAATTGGATGGGTATTAAATTTAATTGGATTATCTTTTATGCCCGCCAGTTTATTGCATGCTTTTGCAATTTATAGAGATTATTATTTAAAAAGCACTATAAATAGAAAATTAAAGAACCCGCTTCGATTTTTATATTTACATTTTTTTAGTATTTATTTTACATATCAATTTATTGGAAATATTACAAATAATACACCATTGCCCTGGCCAGTATTAACATCCAGCATCACCCCAATTCAGTTTCAATTTTTTGCATGGTGGCTGGGAATCTGTACAGGAATGTCGGGATTATTAAGTTATAAATTAAAGGGAAATCCAAGATGGAAAAGGTTTGATAATTATTTTCCAATTAACGGAATTTTTTTAATAATCGCTTCTATATTTACTATTATTATTTTATCACAACATCCATGGACACCTGAATTAGCACCGGCTATTCGTCTTTTATTTTTAATTTTTGCAATAACTCCCGGGATAACTTTGGGATATTATCTTGTTCGCTATCAATTTTTAAACATACTTATAAAACCTACCATTTTATACAGTGTTTTAACAGCTATAGTGATAATTATTTATCAGTTTGGAATTCGAAATATTGCACAGTACCTGTCTCACTTTGATGCAATTAATGTAAAAATGGTAGAAATTATTTTAATGGTTTTTTTAGTTTTTATATTTCATCCTATCCGAATTTATTTACATCAAAAAATGAATCAGTTTTTCTTTCAAGATACAGAAAAATATAAATCTACAATCCACAATATTAGCCAATCATTAAAACGGGTTTCCAATATAAATCAAATTGAGAAAATATTAATTAACCAATTAGAAAATCCTTTATTTATTCAAAATTTAAATATTATTTCAAATTTAAAATTACCTGATAAAAAAATGTTTGAAAATGAAAAAAATACATTTTTACACAAAGATTTAGTAAATGAAACGTTAAGTAAATGGATGGAAAGCCAAAGCTTTGATTTTGTTGGATGGATAAAAGACCAAGAGGGAAGCTTGGGTGTTTTGGGAATTAAATTAAAACCTTTCAAAGATGAATTAAATACAAATGAATTACACTTACTAAACACAATATTAAATCAATTAGCACTAACGATGAGAAATATTATATTATTGGAAGATCAAGTTAATTTAGAAAAAGCAATTTTAAAACAGGAAAAGCTTTCTACGTTAGGACAAATTTCTGCAAGTATTAGCCATGAAGTAAAAAACCCACTACATTCAATTTATACATTGATTCAGGTAATGGAAGAAGATGAGCCCAAAGGGAAAGAATTAAAAAATGACTTAAAAACGATTCGAAATGAAATTGAAGATTTAACGGATATATTAAATGAAATCTTACTTTATGCTCACCCAAATAAACAGAATGCAATTATAAAAGTAAGCGTAAATGATGTAATTGAAAAGACAATTCGGCTACTTTCTAAAGGGGCTCAAAAAGTTGGAATTAATATAGTTTTTAATCCAATTAATAGTATCTTTATAAAAAGCAACCCGGGGAAATTAAAGGAAATAATTTTTAATTTAATTTTAAATGGAATACAGGCGTGTCATAAACAGGGTGATTTAATCCAAGTTGAAATAGTAGAAGTTGAAAATGATATATTTATTAATGTGATTGATAATGGTCCAGGTATTAAAAATTTGAATAATGTTTTTGAACCCTACTTTACAACAAAAAAAGAGGGTACAGGGCTGGGACTTTCTATAGTAAAAACAAAAATTGAAGAATTAAATGGAAGTATAATTGCTCAAAATAGAAAACCAAATGGAGCAGAATTTATAATTAATTTACCAAAAGAAACCTAATAATGAGTTTAATAAAAATATTAATTGCTGACGATGAAAGAACTTCTCGACAAGCTTTAAGGCGGGCTTTAGTAAAAAAATATACCATCTTTGAGGCTGAAGATGGAGATATTGCTTTTGAAATAATCCAAAAGGAAAGTCCCGATATCATTTTATTAGATATTAATATGCCTAAGAAAAATGGATTTGAAGTATTAGAAAAAGCAACAACGCTCAAATTAATTCCTATTTGTATAATGATGACGGCCTATGGTTCAGAGCGAGTTGCTGTTGAAGCTTTAAAAAAGGGTGCTTGGGATTATATTGCAAAACCATTTCAATTAGACGAATTAAGAACATTAATCCGTAATGCTTCTGAGCACATTTTTTTAAAAAGAGAGAATAAAAAATTAAAAACTGATTTACAAAAAAAGAAAACAAAATTATTAGGACAAAGTGAACAAATGGCTGAGGTTAGAAGCCTCATTCAAAAAGTAGCTCAAACAGATGTTACCGTTTTAATTTTAGGTGAAAGCGGAACGGGGAAAGATTTAACTGCACATTCAATACATGAACAAAGCGATAGATCAAACAAACCATTTATTGCAATAAATTGTGGTGCATTGCCAAAAGATTTAATTGAGTCAGAATTATTTGGTTATAAAAAAGGTGCGTTTACTGGGGCAATAAAAGATAAAAAAGGAAAGTTTGAGTTGGCAAATAATGGCACTTTGTTTTTAGATGAAGTTGGTGAAATGAGCCTAGAAACTCAAGTAAAAGTTTTAAGAGCAATTGAAGAAAAAGAAATTATACCCCTTGGTGGAGAGGTAAAAGTTAATTCTGATTTTCGTATTATTTGTGCTACAAACATAGATTTAAAAAAAGCAATAAAAGATGGAAAGTTTAGAGAAGATTTATTTTATAGATTATCTGTTGTTGAAATGACAATGCCCCCACTAAGAGATCGTCCAGAAGATATTCCTGTATTATTTAATAATTTTGTTAATATGTTTTGTATTCAATATTCAAAAACAACTATGAGTATTTCAAAAAAAATTATAAATAAAGCAAAATTATATAATTGGCCAGGGAATGTTAGGGAGTTAAAAAATATTATTGAAAACACCGTCGTATTATCAGATGAAAGATTTGATGAATCTATATTTATTTCAAAAATTTCTGATGAATCAAAAAATGAATATAATTTAAACGGAAGAACGTTTCAAGAAGCAAAACAAGAATATCTATTTCCAATTGAAAAAGCATTAGTTGATGAGGCATTAAAACTTGCAAAACAAAATATTACAAAAGCATCAAAAATTTTAGGAATGAAACGACAATATCTTCAACAAAAAATAAAACAATTAAATTTACTGCAAGAATAATATTGCAGTTTTTGTTGAAATAAATTGATTTAATATTTCTTACTGAGGAGAAATATCCTTTGGCAAGGTATTTGAATTGATAATGCTATATTAACTATTTTAATTAAAAAACAAGAAGGATATATTATGAATAACAAAATAAGAGCAACCTTTCTATGCTTATTAGTGGGTATAGTATTTGGACAAAAAGAAATAAAATATGGTATTGGGTTTAATGTAGAAATAAATGGGCTAAGTTCTTTAATTCAATTATTTGAAAGTGGTCAAAATTCTAGTATAAATGGTATTTACTTTCCAATAGAAAAAGATGGATATCTTATAGAGCCATCAATTTCATATATGACAAGTTCAGTTATTAAAGATTTTAATAATAATGATTATGATGAAAAAAGCTCCACTTCAAATATTACGGCGATGTTAGGAGTTTTTAAATTGTTTGAAAGAGATAAAGTAAGATTTAATGTAGGCTTGCGAGCAGGAAAAACGTGGATTAATGAGAAATATAATTATTCAGATGAAGATGAAGAAGTTGATGAACAAGATTTATTAATAATTTCACCAACAATTGGGGCTGAATATTTCATTTCTAATCATTTTTCTTTTGCAGGAGAAGCAATATTTACAATGACAAATTTAAAAGATAGTGGCGAAGTTAATTCTTTTTATTCATCAGAAGATTTAACATATTCTGAAACAAGAAAAGTAAATTCATTAACACATAAATTTATTTTAAGGTATTACTTTTAAATTATTATAATTAAAATGGATATTAGCTTTAAATTCAATAACTAAATTAATATCCAAAATTCACAAATAAACAGAAGGAGTTTTCATGTATAAACGAATAATAACATTATTAATCATTGCAATTTCATTCTCAATTGTAACGGCAGAGCTAATTTTGCCTGCACAAACAAATGCAATCGTGGCATTGGCAAATGAAAATGGATTTACAAATGAGAATTTAGAACAATATTTAATTAAACATTATGGAACAACAGTTCATGGATTATCAAGAGAGCAGGCAATTCAAATCATAAATCGCTTTCAGTCTGAAAACCCTCCCGCACCGTTAAATATTGGTTATATAAAGCCTGTAGTGGTAGAAGAATTATTACTCGCTCAATCATTAGAGGTTGGAATGTCAAAGCGGTTTTATATGATTGATGATAATATCATCGATGGGACAATACTTTCAATTGAAGAAGGGGTTTGTGCTATTAAAACGGTTGATGGGAACTTAAATATCCCAGTAAATGAAATATTAGAAGAAACAGTAGATTTATTAAAAAAAGATGCATCTCGGTTTAAAGGCCCAATTATTCATGAAACTTTAGAAGAATTAGTGATTCGCTCAAAATATGGTGATGTTGCAATACAAAAAAAAGATATTAAAGATTTAGATAGATATCGAGGTGGACGGCTCATTCCCAAAACAGAAGTGACCAAAAATTTCTACAAGGGTGAGGCTGAACTTATTTCGGTATTTTTGGACGATACTGCGTTTCCTTTAGAAGCAAATACCTTTTATTTAAGTGGTCTATCCGTTGGATATGGATTTACTGAACGATTTATGATTACTACAAAATTTGCCTCTAATTTTGCAGGTGATTTAAATCTTCATCCTAAATTACGCGTTTATCATAAAAAAACAGCCGATACTGAGCAAGCACTATCTATTGGGTTTGGATTACATCGTAATTACCCAAAATCATCGATACTTGCAAAATATTCTCACTTTGTGAATGTATATAAAAATGATGTTCTAGATTCAACATTAAATATTACTGGGTTTAAATATAATAATGTTGATAATAATTTGGCAACGATTGATGATATTGAAAGTGAAAAAGGAGTTTTTGCTGAATTTTTTTCCGTCTATTCATCAAGGCGAAAAAATCCAACTGGGAGAGGCAAGGTTGGGTGGACTGTTGGAATAAAAGTATCAAACGCCTTTAGTTTATTAAATGAAATTAATTCTAAACCAATTATCTCTGATGATGATGATGTATATACCTATAAATGGAATGATGAAAGAGGAACAATTGCGTATAGAGCATGGGCCTCTTTTGAATATGATTTACGAAAAGATTTAAAATTTGTAGGCTCAGCGTGGATGGATAATGGAAATAAATCTAAAACACTTTCTGAAACGATTGAAGACTTTACAGGAGAAGGTGATAATGGCGGTGCTGGGTTTATTTTTGATAGCCCAATAGGGACATTCACACCATTCGACTTTGATTTTGGAATATTATATGCTGTAAATGAAAACTTTAGAATTGGTGTTCATTTTCAACAACCGTATATAGATATTTATTGGAAGTTCTTTGAATTTTAAAATTAATATGAATAAACTAATACTTTACACAATAATATCCTGTATTGCATTTAGTCAAAATTATGACCCTGAAACAGGAGAGATTCTTCAGGATTCAACACAGGTTAAAATACAATTTGACCCTGAAACAGGAATTCAACTATTAACACCTTCTAAAAAAGAAGTCATTTCTCCTAAAAAAGAATTAATTAGACGGATTGACCCTGGCGATAATAGTTTAATAATACGATTTTCAAATGAAGAAATTATTAATCGAGCAAAGATTGATGCGAAAAGATCATTTAATAGCTTCCCATGGGCAGGATTAGGAGGCCCTAGTACTTTATATGGTGCTGCAATAACAGGCGGTATCGGTGGAGAAATGGGGGGAGAGGGGGCAGCAATTGGAGGGTTTTTAGGGGGAGCATATTTTTTACCTAAATTATTAAGTAAAATGAGGGTAAATATTCCATATTACTATATTTCAGCAATTTCAGAAAATGCAACCCAACAACAGATTAAATTATATAAAGAAATATATGAAGCAGAAACGATTTACCTTCGTGAAAAAGCAATATACAAAGGTCAGCTAGGCACCGCAGGGGCGTGTGTAGGATTTATCCTGTTTATGATTTTTACGGCTTTATAATTATTACTGCTGGAGGGTAATTTAAAAATCAAACTAAACAAAGGAAAAAAATGAAAAAAATATTTATTATAGTAAGTTTAATAATGGCCTTTATAGTTGGGCAGGAACAAGAATTTAAGCTAAAAGATGGTACAAAAATTAAAGGTTCAATTGTTGGAGAAAGTGACACAGAGCTAGTTATTCAAACAAGTTTTGGAGTGGTTACAATCAACAGAGATAACCTTATTCAAAAAGAGTTTAAAATAAAAATGCTATCTGGTGAAATATTTAAAGGTACAAAGAGCTCTGAAACTGAAACTGAAATTATTTTTAATACTAATATTGGTACATTAAAGCTAGATAAATTGAAAATAGCTTCAATTGAAGAAGTGAGTAAAAAACCTTCAACAGGGTATGTACATAGAAGACGCCAGGGCGGTTTATTTGGTTTTTTGAATAATGTTTCGTCTTCAAAAGATACAGATTTTTCACTGGGAGAAGAACAATTAATAGATTTATTCTTTGACCCAACTGCTTATACATTAGACCAAAGTACGCTTTATCTAAGTGGATTATCTTTTGGGTTTGGTGTGACGGATAGATTACAAGTCTCTGCTAAATGGATGAATTTTTTATGGGGAGATATGAATATAAGACCAAAATTTCAAGTATTTAAAACTGGGAATTGGGAAAAACAACAAGCACTCTCGATTGGTGGACATTATCATTCTCGTTGGATGCCAAATAAGTATGAATGGAAAAGTGGTAGTTTAGAAGTTCCTATTTATACAGGAAATAATAAATATGGATCAGATGAATGCCCTGATGGCTTTTATTATAGCTGTTGGGAACAGACAGCGCCACGAACTTATGAAACTAAATATTGGGGCGGATATTACTTAGCAAATGAAGATGTAAGTTTTGTAATTGAAGAAAATAATGAACCTTCAAATTATAATCCCAATGATTTAACTATTTATGACTATGAACCTCAATATTATATTGATGAACAATCAAACGATGATTTTGATTTTACAGAAATGATTGAATTGTTTGGGGCTTATACATTTTCTTCAGCAAGAAATGGTTTAAAAGGGCGGATTTCTCACACTTTGGGTGGTAATGTACAATTTGCAAAGTTTAATAAAGATAAAGTTTTTTATAGAGCATATTATGGATTAGATGTTGATATAAATCCAAAGTTAAAAATGATTTCAGAAATATTTTATGATCCACACTACTTAGAGTTTTGGCAATGGATTGACAATCAAGAACAATACTGTTATTATGATGAATGTCTAGTTGATACACCTATGGATAAACCAAAAAATAATCCAATTCACTTAGATTTTGGATTTATGTATGCCGTAAATGAATCTTTTAGATTTGGTGTACATTTTCAAAAACCATTTGTTGCATTTTATTGGAAGATATAAATGAAAAAAATTAGTCTATTATTTTTTATCTTTTTTATTTCATGTAATTCACTTGTAACTACTTTTGAAGACATTGAGCCTGCGGTTAAATATTCCGCAAATAATGTCAGTCAATTAGCTGATAGTACAAAAAGCAATATAACAGTAATGACATGGAATATTCGTTTTGGTGCAGGGCGGATTGATTGGTTTGGTGACCACTGTGGAGATAGAGTATTATTAACAGAGTCAGAAATTAAATCTAATTTAGATCAAATAATTGACAAATTAAATGATCCCGACATAAATGTAGATATATTATTATTGCAAGAAATAGATGTAGATTCTAAACGCAGTGCATATATTGACCAAGTTCAATATATATTAGATAATACTCATCTTAATTATGGTGTATTTGCTTCAATGTGGCAGGCTCAAGTAATTCCGAGCGATGGCTTGGGTAGAGTAAATACAGGTAATGCAATTTTATCTCGCTGGAAATTAGATGAACCCGAACGGGTACAATTAGATTTAATGACAGACCAAGATGCACTCACTCAATATTTTTATTTAAGAAGGAATATTCTTAAAGCAAAAGTTGAAATTCCAGAAATTGAACCCTTTTATGTGGTAAATACACATTTAACTGCTTTTGCAACTGATAGTACAAAAAAGAAACATGTAGAAAAATATATTTCTACCCTTGATGAGATTCTTCCAAATAAATTTATTTCGGGTGGTGATTTAAATTCATTGCCACCAATAGTTTCAGGTGATAGTATTCCTGATTTTTGTATAAAAGATAAATGTGTGGGAGAAACATTTCATAATGAAACCGATGGTGGGCCACATAAATCAGGTTCATATTTTGAATATGATGAATTTGAAAACGACTGGTTACAACCTTTATATGATAATTATACTCCAGCGATTCCACTTAGTCAACTTTATAATGATACACTACATTTCACACATAGTCCGGGTACGAGTTTAGATTTAGATCGAAAACTTGATTATTTATTTACAAATATGAATTCTATGGAGAGCGAAAGCCAAACAATGCAACAAATTAAAGAAATTTCTGACCATGTACCCATTCTGCTGATTTTGGACTTATCTTCATCTGAGCCTGCCCCGATGCTCAATAACAATAAAAACCTATTTTTGAGGGAGAATATTAAATGAGAACTTTTTTACTAATTCTTTTTTCCTGCTCATTAATTTTTTCTTTAGATTTACCATTAGATCGAACTGCAATCTTATTGGACAAAGGCCAAAAAGAAATTGGAATATGCCATCCTTATCGACTCGGGAAAACAAATGATGTAGAATATTCAATTCATCCTATACTGGGATTTTTGATTCCCAATTTTAAGGTAAAAGGAAAATTATTATCAGCAAAAAATTCTATAAATTCATATTCACTTCAATTTACTTACCCAACACCCCTGCTAAAATTAGTTCAAAAAGAAGGAATTGGCGGATTAATTACTCCAAACACAGCCGAAGTATCTATACCACATATTATCGTTTCTCGTTTGCAAATTTTATCGACTCGTTCTATAAAAGAAAATCATTTGTTTACCATATCTGCAGGAATGGAATTTGCTATTGGTTTTGGTGAAATTGATTCCAGAATAACCATAGATTTACCATATTTTTTTCCACGAATGAATATGTATAACTCTGATTTTACATTAGTTACAGGCATGCATTTTACTGGACCATTATGGAAAAATATTGGTTATGATTCTGGTGGAGAGTTTAAATATAATGTTGGGAGTGAACAGAATATTTCATTTGAATGGGGTGATTACTTATTTTGGCAATTTAAACCTAAAATGAAATTATTATTAGGGTATAATATATATTATGCAGAATATCCTTTTGGTAATCAATGGGATTTAATACCAACAGTCGATTTAAGATATTCCTGGTAAAACATCGTTTAAATTTATTTGAGATTCAAACAGTAATACAGCAGGACCACCCAGCCATACATTTTTCCAGTTTTCATCAAATTTTAATTTAAGAATTCCTCCAGGAACTTGAATATTTACAGGGCTAATTAATTTTGAATTATTATTTGCATGATACACAGATGCAACAGATCCCGAACCACATGAAAGCATTACTTTTTCAATTCCTTTTTCATAAGTAATTACTTTAATTTTTGAATTTGAAATCACCTCAAAAAAATTTACATTGATTCCATCTGGTTTAAAATTTTCAGTGTATCTAATTTTTGGACCAAATTCTTCAACCATACTAAAGGTTAAGTTTTTTGATTCACATACAAAATGTTTTGCACCAGAATCTACATGACGACCAGAAAACCCAAATAAATTAATTATCTCTGTTTTATAATTTGGAGGTTTCATTTTTACCCATGCAAAATTTTCATTATCAAATTCAATTTCATGTAATCCATCCCCACCAACAAATGTAGCATTATTTTTAATTATTCCTTTTTGTTTTAATAATGCTCCTACACAGCGAGCACCATTCGCACAAAAAGTTTCCCAAGAACCATCTGAATTATAATAATCCATTTTATAATCAGCTGTTTTACTATCGGAAATTATTATTACACCATCCGCACCTATTCCTGTTCTGCGTTGACAAATATTTGAAATAAATTTTGGAGATGAAATAATAGTAGGACATTCATTTTGTATAAAAATAATGAAATCATTTCCTGTCCCATGGGCTTTTGTAAATGGAATTACCGCAGACAAGGTTAAGCCATTAAAAGTTTATTGCCTAAATAATATGCCGTAAATATAAATGATGGAATTAACACTCTAAAATAATATAAAAATGTTGGAAAGTTATTTTCAGAATTTGCTATTTCATATTGTTTATAAAAATATTGTGCAGCCCCTATTCCAAACATTGCAAATGCAATTTTTATATGAAATAATCCTACTTGAAACCAAAAAGGATTTAAGACCATTAATATCATTCCTAAAAAAAACATAAGAGCAGAAAAAAACCACTCAGATTTTACTAAAACTCCAATTAATGGATTTCCTTTATTTTTATAAATAAAATATATTAATGATAATAATACGGATACTGTTAAAAATAATATTGCAACAATTGAATGAGCCATTTTTATTATAGCCATTAAATTTTTCCTTTATACATAAATTAATTGTCCATTCGCTTTAGATGTAAGAATTGATTCTATTTTATCGGCAATATCCACAGGCTTAGACCATGAGTCGAAATTTGCATCTGGCATTGTCTCTCTATTTGTAGGAGTATCAATAATTTCGGGTAAAACAGCATTACAAGTAATATTTCCAACAACTTCTAAACTAATTGTTTTTGTTAAATTATGAATGGAAGATTTACTCACAGAATATGGTCCTGCCATTGCCATCCCCTTTTCTCCAGCCCTACTTCCAAAATTAACAATTCTTCCAAATTCATTTTCAATCATTATTGGAAGAATATTTTTGATACAATTCAATGTAGTTTTAAAATTTATTAAATGCATTTTCTCCCATTCATTAATACAATCTTCAACAGGCTTTCCCATTGTAAATCCTCCTACGGTATTAATCCAAACATGAGGAAGGCCAAGCCTATCTCTTATTAATTCAATACATCCTTCAATTTGATCTAATTCAGCAAGGTCACATTTTGTATAAAACACACCTTCTTTTTCTACCCATCGAGAATCAAAATTTCGTAAAGTGCCTACAACGGCCTTTGCCTTATTTTTAAAATGTTGAATTATCCCTCTTGCCGTTGCTCCATTAGCACCCGTTACAACGATTACCATATCTTTTATTTTCAATATTTTTCCTATTATACTAAATCAGGGTTAATTTCACCTGTTAATATTTTTAATTCTTTTTCCACCATCTCTAATATTCCATCTATTCCTTTAGATTCATAAACTGAAAAAGGAATCGGTTTTCCAATTTTTGCAATAATATCACAGGGAGTTAATTTCCAGGTTGTTTTTGCTTTTAATTTAAATGCACCCTTAATTCCAATCGGAATAATACTTGCTTTTGTATTCATGGCAAGATGAAACCCACCTTTTTTTAACTTTTGTAATTTTCCTGTAATCGTTCGAGTTCCCTCCGGTAATATTCCAATATGCATTCCATTTCTTAACACTTCTTCAGCTTTTTTAATTCCTTCAATTGCCTTTTCCCTGTTTTTTCGATTTATGGGAATTGCATTGATACGATTTAAAAATTGTTTCCAAACAGGATATTTTAAATTATAATCAGCAACAATACCTGTGTACATTCCTCTCATAAAATATGGGAAAATAAATGGGTCGAAAAAACTTGAATGATTTGCCATTACAACAAAATTTCCTTCTTTAGGAAACTCACCCTCTACTTTTACCCTTGCCCCAACAGTCCAAGATAAAACCTTACAAATTGGTAATGAAATATCATATAGCCATTTGAGTTTAAAAAAACTTGCAATAATCATGGACAACATCCCAATAATAAATGAAGGAATGAATAATGTCCACCCAATAATAGATGAAATTGATTGAATCATGTATAATTTACCTTTAATTTCGCCAGTAATTTATGGCTCGCTTTATGAATAGGAAAAAGAACTTCCTCGCCTTTTGAAATCCATTTATACTCAGTATGGTTTTTACTAATTAAATTTCCCTTTATATAATCACATTGATAACCATGTTGTTCAATTGAAAAGTGAGAATAGATATGATTAGCAGTTCCAATATAAGAATTTGATTTTAAAGATATTCCAAAGTCAGAAAAAACTCGATTTAATGCAGTGCTATTGGATTCTTGTTTTTTTATTTTTCCACCAGGCAATTCCCACATTCCACCTAATAATCCATCAGAGTTTCGTTTACAAATTAAAAACTTGTCATTATTCTGAATAATTCCAATAATCATTTTATAATGAGGGATTTGCTTCTTCTTCAATTTTATAGGAATTAATTGTGTTAATCCTTGTTTAAAAGCGACACAATTAATATTTATTGGACAAATATCACAGTTTGGGTTTTTAGGTTTACAAACTATTCTCCCTAAGTCCATCATAGCTTGATTAAAATCGCCAGGTATTTTAACATCTTTAATTTTAATATCAAGAAACGATTTAATGTTTTTTAGTTCACTGTTAATTTCATTTGTTAAACCTAAATATCTTGAAATTACTCTTTTAACATTACCATCAATAACAGGTAATTTTTTTCCAAGTCCTATTGAGAATACAGCTGATAAAATATATTCACCAACTCCCTTTAATTTTAAAAATTCAATTTCATTTAATGGAATTTCTCCATTATAATCAGATACAATATTTTTACACGCATGTTGAAAATTTCGTGCTCTAGAATAATAACCTAAGCCTTCCCATGCTTTTAAGATTTCTTTTTCAGATGCTAAAGCTGCTGATTTAATATTAGGAAATTTATTAATCCAATTTTTATAATATGGGATAACTGTTTTCACTTGAGTTTGTTGTAACATTACTTCAGAAAGCCATATTTTATATAAATCTTTTTCACCTCTCCAAGGCATTAAAATATTTTGGTTTTTATACCATTTAATTAATCGAGTTGAAAATTTCAATTAAGAATTTTTAATTTTCGTGAATGCCCAAGATAGTTTTTCTAAAGATTCAAATACAATCTGCCTATCTTCATGACTAAGAGCAGAGAGAAGTTTAAAACTATAATCACCCAGTTGAGTTTCTATTTTTTCTTTTGTTAATAATCCTTTATTTGCTAATGTAACTTTAAATACTCTTCGGTCAAACTCATCTTTTTTTCTATGAACAAAGCCGTGTAATTCTAGTTTATTTAAATTTCGTGTTAATGTACTGTTGTCTATCCCTAGGTTATGAGATAAATCAGTCATTGTTATTGAATTAAATGGAACGGCTAAAATTAATTGAACTTGTGCCAAGGATATTCCGAGGCTGTTTCCAATTTCTCTTAAAATTGAACATGTCTCTAGATTTAATTCATGTATTTGTTCTGATAGATTCATGCTTGTATCTTACAAACTTATTCTGATTTACTCAAATTAGTTTTTTGTAATATATTTAATAATCTATCAACAGATAATTCAGTATGATTATTAATAATTAAATGTGCAATTTCTAATTCAGATTCAGGAACGGACCCTCTATATCCAACAACTAAAGCACCTGAAGCCAGGCCTGAATTAATTCCATGTACAGAATCTTCAATCACAATTGTATTTTTTGGGGAAGCATTCAACTTTTCTATGGCTAATAAATAAGGTTCGGGGTGTGGCTTATTATTTTCAGTCATTCCTCCAGACACAATTGCATCAAATAAATTAGTTAATCCTAATTTATCATCAACAAAATTAAACATTTTTTGAGGAGAGGCTGTTACAAGTGCTGTTTTAATTCCAAAATTATTTAATGATTTATGAAAATCTTTAAATCCTTTCATAAACTTAAGGTTCTTTTCAAATTCTGCCATAACATATTTACGACCTTTTTCTATAAAAACTTGTCTCTTTTCGGTAATCCCATATCTATTCATTGACAAATCATAAAAAGTTTCTTCGTTACAACCTCTAAATAAAACCCAATCTTCGTCTGGGATTTCTACATTATATTCTCTAAACAACCTGATTTCACCTTTTGCATAGAGAGGTTCAGTGTCGATAATAACACCATCCATATCAAAACAGACTGCATCTATTTTATTCAATTTAATTCCATTAATAATTGACAATGATTTCCATATAAATCTTTTATTAATCCAATTTCATTTGATTTTAAACCATGGCCAACAACCTTATGGTGATCAATATGTAATTTTCCCATATTTTGCCAACAACCTGTTTTAGAAATTCCATTATAATCACAAACAGAGTCATCCTCTCCACTTTTTCTTTTTGGTCCTTTCATTGAAATTGTATTTACAATTCCATCATTTTCATACCAAGATGAATCAGGTGCAGAAAATGTTCCTAACAATGTACCTCCTAACCATAGCTCAGCACTCATTGACCAATCCGGAAAATGTTTACCCTTTTCCCCAACCGCTTTTGTTGAATAAGTTGAATAGGTAAAGTAATGTACATTAGAATCTATTGTATAAATTTCATTAAACTCATAAGACCCATTTATAGATAAATCATACTGTGATAAATTTTTAGAGTTTACGGCTGGAGAATTATTCACTCGTCGTATAAAATCCATCATTTTTTCATTCTTATTTCTTTTCAATCCCCATTGATCCAAATCCAAATTATAAAAACTTTCAAAAAACCCATCCTCATATATTGCACCAAACCAAACACCTAATTTAATTGTTATTGGAAAACTATCCATCACAATATTAGATAATGTCGTTCCATTATGTGGTGTTGAAATAGTAGTTATACTTTTTATCCAACTCTTTTTATTTTGAGATAATAAATTAGAATCTTCTTTTGAATTTAAATTTAATAAATATTCTAACATTCTGGCTGTTTGGCCACCTTGACTATGTGAAATAATATGTATTGGGTTATTCGCATTCCATTGTGGATAAAAACCATCATAAGATTTTCCTGTGGGTTTTTGAATTAACCCAAATTCTTCAGAGTGTGATTTTCCATAATCTACTTGACCACCTTTTATTTGATAATAGGCCTCTACTGCTCTATCCCAATTTGAGGATACAGGACCAACAGATACAGTATATACTTCATATCCTTCTTCAATAAGCCACATTTCTAAATCAAATTTTCCACCCCAATAGTAGTAATCTTTCATTTCATCTCTACCCCATCCTAAAAAACCATGAAGTAATATTATAGGTGCAGAGTTTTCTGCGAAAATAAACCCTATAAAAAATAAAATGAAAACTTTTAACTTCATTTATTTAAACTTCTTAATGCATTAATTCGATCTAAAGTTGGAGGGTGGCTATAGGTGAGCATCACATTTAACCAATGAGGAGTTAAATTTCCTAAATTTTCAGCAGATAATTTTTTAAGGCTAGAAATTAATTCTAATGGTTCACCTGTTGTTTTAGCAGAAAACTCATCTGCCTCAAATTCATGTTTTCGTGAAAGATAATTAAAAATAAAACCAAGAACCATTTCTACAGGAGAATAAAGCATTCCAAAGAATAATAAACTGGCATAAACGGACAGTTCTTGCATTTTAAATACTTCAAATAATAATGGGTTTTTAATAAAAATAGAAAGCAAATAAAACATTATCCCTGATTGAATAATGCTTAAAACAATTCCTTTTTGTATATGTTTTCGTTTATAATGCCCAACTTCATGTGCAATAATTGCAAGAATTTCATTATCCGTTTGGTTTTCTAAAAGTGTATCAAATAATGCAATTCTTTTTGTTTTGCCAATCCCACTAAAATACGCATTTGAATGCCCCGTTCTTTTTGAACCATCCATCACATCTACTTTTGCAATCGGAAAATCTACTTTTTTAACATATAGTTTTATGGCATCTAACAAACTACCTTCTTCAAGCGGGGTGAACTTATTAAACAGTGGTGCAATGAATAAATTATAAATGGGTTGCATTGCTAAGCTAAATAAAGAAATTGATAACCATGCATATAGCCAGGCAAGTTCACCAAAAGATTCAAAGAAATAAAGTAATAATGAAATTAACGGAACACCAATGATTATCATTAAAAAATACCCCTTAATTTTGTCCATAAAAAAGGTACCCATAGTCATTTTATTAAAGCCGTATTTTTCTTCAATTACAAAGGTTTTATATAAGCTGAGTGGAGTTGAAATAATATCATTTGCAATTGTTAATATACCGAAGAAAATTAATCCATTTATAATTTCACCATATCCAAAGCTTCTTACAAATTCATCAATAATATTAAAAATACCAAAGTAAATAACACACAATGTTAGTGTAGTTGAAAATGTCGAAGTTATAAATGAATATTTTGTATTTGTGCGAGTATAATCTTGAGATTTCTTATATTTTTCTTTATCATATACATCTGAAAATTCTGACGGTAATTTTGGGTCAAGTGCTTTTAAGTTTAAAGAACTTATTATCATTGATAATAAGTAATCAAAAATAATTGCTGAAATTATAATAATAAAATATATATTCATTTAAATCCTATATTATTTAAGGTGGTTAATTTATTGATAAATAAACTCTAAAGCTTTCTTACAAATTTGTTTTTGATTATTAAAATCATGAGGGGGGCCAAGAGGAAACCCCATTAAATATGGTACACTATAAAAACGGGGGATTTTTAACTGAGTTGTAATTTCATCAATAATACTTATAACAGAACAAACTATTCCCGATTCTTCACAATATTTTTGAACCAAGCCAACGACTTGGGGACACATTGGTCAAACAGGAATCAATAATACAATATCAACTTCATCGTTTATTAAAATTTCAATTATTTTTGGAATAGACTTTTTAATTAATCTACCCGGCGCAAGAATTGAGCCCATTAACGAAACATGTCGATGATTTACCTCTTTAATAATTCCATCATTTTTTAACTCAATTAGTTGAGGAATAGGCATACCTGTTTCAGGGTTTGAAATTAATCCGCTATGATCAAAAGTTAAACTTCGATGACTATCACCTAAACTGTTTATTTTTATGCTTTTTGGTATTTCTCTAAATGAATAGTCCCCACCTTTTACTTTTGCATCAAATTTTGGTTGTATATCTTTTATGTATAACCCTGCAGAAGATATAATTGCAATTTTACTATCTGAAAGTGGTTTAGTAATTTTTGCACTTTTTTTAGGTTTACAATTTCGCCAAGGATAAACACTTAAACCTGTTTTATCTTTTATTGAAATATGTTTTAGTTTGTTAACATTAAATGCGTCAAACATAAGTTTCTATATACTTTTTAAATTGATGATATGAAATATATTGTAGACCTTTCATTCCGATAGATTCTGCAGAATTTACATTCTGTTTTTGATCATCAATAAATAATGCTTCATCGGGCAATGTTCCTGTTTTCTTTAATGCATAATGAAAAATATCTTTAGACGGTTTCGATGCATTTGCCAATTCAGAAGTAATACAAAATTCAAAAACGTTAAAAAAATCAAATTTATTTTGAAGTACTTTTAAATAAGAATTTGATATATTAGAAATAAGATTAATTGAATATTTTTCTTTTAATTTCAACAAATAATTAACAGTCGGTAATTCTGATAATTCTTGTTGCATCCAGGTTGACTTAAATTCTGTGACTGATAATAACTCACCGTTTACTAATCCATATTGAAGGTTTTGAAAAAATTGATCAAAATTAATTTCTCTTTTTTCAAACTTATTAAATTGTTCAGAAAATACATTATCAACTATTTCATATTGATTATTCGTTCTTTCTGAAATATATTGAATTATTGTACTTTTATCCGCACCAAGTAATACACCAAATAAATCAAAGTAAATTGTGGTTAACATAGATAATAATTTAATACGGATTTTAAATAGCAGAATAAAAGATAAAATAGTTTTTAATGAATAATCTATTTAATGTAAGTTTGATAGCTGTATATGACTATTATATGACATAATTTCAAAATATGACATATATATGTCATGAAAAAGACATATTAATTGATAGTAATTGTCAATATGTCATTAATTAATCTTTAGGCATGGTATTTGAAAATAAAAGGGTACATGAAAAAAACACAAATTAAAAAAATAAGAAAAAAACTAAATTTAACTCAAAACCAGTTTGCAGATTTATTAGGGACAGGAATTAGAACTGTAGCAAGGTGGGAAAGCGGTGATTCAAAACCAGGACCTCAAAAGAGGCAAAATTTAAATTTATTATATGATGGAATAAATGATAAAAAACAATTAAAACTAATTAAAAGTGTAATAAATAATGCATCTATGAAAAATGATTTTAAAAATATATTAAATATTATTTTAAAGGCAATTGGGGCAATTGGTGCTATTGCTAGTTTTGGAATAATGGGGAAGCTATTAGCAGAATATTTTAAAGAAGATGATTAAAATAAGTAATAAAGGAGTAATAATGTCAAAAGAAAGTAATTTTTATATTAAACTAAGAAATTCGATAAATGAATGGGCCGGTGATAATAAAAATCAGTATAATAAATTTATAGATTTTATTTTATTTGTCCCTGATTTTTTCTATTTATTATGGAAATTAGAGATGAATGATAGAGTTTCTAGTGATGATAAAGTTAAAATAGGATTATTGATTGCATATTTTATATCACCGATTGATTTATTTCCAGAACTTATATTTGGCCCCATTGGCTTTATGGATGATTTAGTCGTTACGGCTCATTTAATAAATAGTTTAATGGTTAATTATAAAGAAATAATTTATTATCATTGGAATAATGTAAGTAATCAGGATTTACTAGAAAGTATTCATAAAATTTTAGCTTCGATAGATAATTTAATAGGCAAACCACTGTGGAATAGGCTGAAGAATAAATTTTCAATTTAATTAATAGTTATAATAATTAAACTGAAAGATAAACGGCCAATGGTAGTTTGTTTAACATTTAACAATATTTAATTTTTAAAGGATTATAAAATGAAAAAGAAAGTATCAAATAAACTTCTTGATGAATTGCATGTAAAATCATTACAATTGCTGGACGATCAAAACTATAAATCTGCCCGCAAAATTCTAATTAAGTTATTAGAAATTGAACCAGATAATCCAATTAATTTGTATAACTACGCCCTGACTTTCGCCAATTGTAATGAATTTTTTGAAGCCTATACTCTATTCAATAATCTTTTAATAATGGAAATTAGCAATGAGCTCAAAGAAGAAGTAAATGATCTAATTTTAATTTGTAAATCAGGCTATCTTACACATAAGGCATTAGATTTAAAGAATATGGACGAAGAAGAGCTGCCTATTTCTTTACTAGAAAAAGCATTGGAAATATGTCCCCAAAATAATGACGCTAAGTTCTATCTTGGTCAAATTCACCAGAAAATGTACGAATATAAAAAAGCAATAAATTATTATAACGATATTGAAAAAGATGACATCCTTAAGGATCAGCTTGAAGTAAAATTTAATTTAGGTCTATGTTATCTTGCAATGGATGATATCTCTACTGCTGAAAAATATTTTGCATTTGTATTATTAAATGACGATTTAAATTTACAACCAGAGGTGCATTTTTATTTTGCAGAAATGGTATTTAGGAAAAAAGAATTTAAAAAATCATTGCAACATATTAATAATTTTAAAAATGCGATAGATAGAGAAACAGAAAATAAAGAATCTAACATACTGGATTATTATGATCACATGGCAAAATATTACCGGGCAAAAATTAGCATTTATGAAGCAATAGGAAATATGAAAAATGCAGTTCAATTAGCAAAAAGATATTTCAATTTGGCAATGAAACAAAAAATGAGTCTTGATCCTTTATGTGTTTTTACAGCTTTTGGTGCTTTAGAAGTTCATGAAGAATGGGATTACTTGGAATTTTTGGATAAGAAAAATACACTGATAGGGTTTGGCCATTTTGGCCTTTTACCAATGGATATTTATTTAAAAGCTATCATTGCAGATAACAATGGAGATTTTGATTTAGCATTAGATTATTTTATTCAAGTAAAAGAATATGTTCAAGAAGCATGTAAGAATCCAAAGGCACCAACCTTTAAGAACGTTTGGTACGAATTAAGTTGCTCTGTTGATGATTTTAAAGATTTTAATATCCCTGATTTAGAAATTCCTTTTGGAATACTTGTAGATAAGAAAATTAATGAATTAAAAAAAAATATAAAGGAATAAAAATGATTAATAAATTAACCAATATTTTACCTGGAATAGATAAAATAACAAAATCTGGAAGCTCTAAACTTGTTATTAATTTAGCGATAAAAAATATATTAGGGGATGTTGGAAAAGTAACAGACTTATTAATTGATCGTAAAAATAATAAAATAACTTGTTCAATTAAGTTAAAAGGTGAAGTAGAATCAATTGATATTAAAATTGATAAATATGAAATTTTAAAAAATGATAATGAAGTAACTTTAAAAATATTAGATTTCCAATCAAATAAAGAATGGATGAAATCGCTACTTACTAAAAAAAATTCTTTTAATTTACCACGAGAAATCGACAACTTTTTTTAATGTAAGATTAAAACTTGCTCCGAGAATTAAATCGTTTTTATTAAAAACTATATTTTTTAATTGCAAGTTAAACTCTCTTATCGCAGATAAATCTCATTTTATATTGGGCGGATTTGCAATTTATTATTTTGGGTCTTATGCAATAATAATTCTTTTAATAAAAGAATGGATGGATATTATACTATGGGGTGGAATTAAAAACCAGATGGATTATAAAAACAAAAAGGGATTTGTAAGGTTGGTATAGCGTTATGAGTTTCATGCAAATATTTATTTATAAATTATGTTAAAGAAGTTTCGTATTTTACAAATGAAATTTTCCTATAAGAAATGACAAATATAATTTTTCTAATTCCTATTAAAAAATAACCATAAAAAGAAAATGAAATCTAATATTCCAAAAGATAAACTTAATATTATAAATGAATTTATTGATTCTTTAATAAATCAACTTAGTTATGGGGCCATAACTGCAAAAGAATTACCTCATTTAATAAAAGATGAAGCATTAAATATTTTCCATGAAGAAATTAAAAATGGACTCATAGAAAAAGGGGAAATGCAATTTTAATTATGTCAACACTTGGAGAATATAATAGTGAAATTGCAAAAGAAATGTATAGACAAGCAAACCGTGAGGTTGATTCATTAATTGAACAGGGAAAAATAAAAGAATCTAACCGGGAATATGAATTTGCAAGAATTGTAAGCCAAAAACTAAAAAGTGTAGGAGCAAAAGTTCCGCAGAGGTTTTTAGAGATTCTAAAAAAGTAAAAAGGAGAAAATGATGCAAAATCCAGAATTGTTATTAAATAGTTTTAACAATAAAGTTAATAATTTACTTTCAAAAAGTATAATTTTAAATAAACCAAAACTTGGAAAAAAATTAAAAATATTTTTCAGACAAACTTTTATATCGGAGTTGCTTTTTGATGAATATGTGATTGCTATTTCAGGCCTACAAGGCGCTGGAAAATCAACTCTTGTAAAAGAACTATATGAACTTGATGATGATGATTTTCCATTACCACAAAATTACGCGAGAGGCGAAAAACTACCCGTGATGATAAAGGAAAAGAAAGGGATATCTGCTCCTGAAATGTGGATTAGAAAATTTTATGAAGTAGATAAATCTTATACAATAAAAAAAACACAAATTGTATCTAAAACTGAATTTATGAATATCGCAACAGATCCAGAAGTAGATCATTTAATTTTAGAGTATCACATTCCATTGAATAAAAATGTGTTAAATACAGAAGATGTTTCATTTATTCTATTGCCAGGGCTAGAAGAAAGCAAACCAGAAAATAAAATTTGGCAAGAGCTAACAAACCATACACTTACTTCTGCTGCAACCTGTGTTTTTGTATTAGATAAGCAACAATTTGCAGATGGATTTAATAGCCAACAATTGAAAAATATCATCACCAATTTTGGGGCTTCAAAACCTATTTTTATTCTTTCAAAATCTGATGATGCAGGTTCAGAGATAGATGCTGGAAAATTCAAAAAGGATTTTCTTGAGAAATATAATTTGCCTGACGACGAAAGCGATAGAGTTATTTCAACTGCAATAAAAAGTAGTGGGGTTTGTGAAGGATGGCATGAAATATTGATTAATGCAATTGGAAAATACCGAAGTATTCAAAAAGTTTCCAGGAAATCACAAATTGATAATTTGTATAAATTACTTGATGAAAATTTCAGTTTAATTTTAACTGAATTTGATACCGAGCAAATGAAAATTCAAATTCCGGACGACTCGAAATCAAGAATAGTAAAAAAATATTTTGATATAATTGAGACAGAAATCAAAAATATTAGGAAAAAATATAAAAAGAAACTAATAGATGGATTTAAGGCTTATCTTAAAAATGTGGATGACGAAATAGAAAAATACATAAAAGATAGAAGTAATTGGGAAAAATTTGTTAAACTTTTTACAGGACCTTCTCTTAAATCAAATCGAGAATTTAGAGAGAAGATTATTGAATCGTGGAATACTGCTAATGGGTTTAGTGCAAAAGACCAGCAACTTGCACTTGTAAATGATTTACTTGATAGTGAATACCCCATTTTATTAACTCCAAATAAAGATCCAAAAATTACCTATAAGAAATTATTGTTAGGGGATGGTTACAATAAAAAATATTCAAATACTGATCATGAATTTATTTCGGACGATAATTTGTCAGATTTTAAATATATTTTCTCAAAACAAAATGAAAATAAGGAAGCAAGTGATCATTTTCAAAAGAGTTTGGAAGTATTACCGCTGATCACATTTGAGTTTCAACGCATTTTATCTATTTTTCCAGAATTTATGGATATTAATCGCAAAGAGATGAAACCTGAAGATAGTATTAATGAAATCGTGAATAATTTTAAATTTTTAAAAGAATCGAAAGGACAAGTAATAAAGGGTATGGCATATATGCTAGGATTAGATTATTTACCTGATGGGGAAATTGATACAATCTCTGGCTTAATGGGCGGTATCGGGCTTGGAGCAAAAGCGACTGAATATGCCGCAGGAAGTATTATTCAAGGCGGAATGGAAATTACATCAGGAACAGCAATGCTTGCTGGAGGGAACATTCTTGAAGCCGGGCAAGTCGTCCCTGCAGGAGTTACTGCAACTGCTGGAAAAGAAGGGGTAGTTGCTTCTGCTGCAATAAATCCATGGGTAGCTGGTGGGGTTGCTGTTATTGCATTAGGGTTTATCGCATCAAGTGTGATGAAACAATTTAATAAAATGGATATTCAAGATAAGTATTATGCAACACAAGTTGTAACGCAGATTAAAGAAAATACTATTCAACAATATCTTGGCAGCTTTGATTCATTAATGGAAAAGATGGTTAGAACCGTTAAAAATAGATTGGATGATAATTATAATATTCCCGCTAATCTTGCAAGAACAGAAAGATTGCTAAAAGCATATAGTGATGCAGGTAATGCTTCTTATGAATTGAGAACTGCATTACAAAATTTCTCACTGCCAATATAAATGAGAAATAATGAGTATCGAACAATGGATTGATATTTATAAAAACCGATTAGAATGGGCTTATAAAGCACATGATAATTGGCTTGTGAATATAGAAAGTGAAGATGTAAAAAAGATTTCAAGCAAAGGTGAAAAAAATGTAACTATTGCCCTGTTTGGAAAATCGCAAGTTGGGAAAACAACTTTAATTTTAAAACTTTTGGGGATAAAAGATGATTTGTTTTCTGAAGTTTACTCTGCGGTCAGAGGCAGTATTAACAAAACAGGTTCCGCAACTCCAACAGCATTTGTTTATAAAAAATCTATTGATAATAATTTCTACATAATAAAATCTGAAAAAAAAGCAGTTGGAATATCTTCTATAGAAGAATTAAAAAAAGAGATTTTATCTATTCGTGAAGAAATTGAAAACAATAAACAGAGTTTTCACCTTGAACAAGTTATCATTATAATACCAAAATCATATTTTGATACAGAAAAAGTTAATAGAATAAATATTGATATAATTGATTTGCCTGGTTTTGAAAGTTCTAATAAAGATGAGCAGCCGCATGTTAAAAATATAATTGGAAAATATATCCCAAGATGTAATTTAATTCTTTTAGTTGTCCCTATCGATAAAATACAGATGTTTGGAAAATTTATTGGATCATCATATTTTCCAAATGGTTTAGACTGGTCATATAATATGGAAGGTTTCCGATTTTTGGTTTCACGCACTTTTTGTAATTATATGCCTGATAGTAAAAAAACAATGCCCGAAATTGCAATGGATTGTGAAAATATTGCAGATTTTAAATCTAAAATGAAGCCAGTTTTTACTGGAACTGATTTTTATAAAAGTGGAATGTGGAAGAAAATATATTTTTTTGATTATGGTGATAGTTGGGAAAATCATCTTGAAGATTTAAAAGAAAAGGTTAAACCTTGGTTAGATGATTTTGAAAACAATCTAATTAAAGATATAAATAAAACGGCAACACCAGAAAACCAACTCCAATTGCAATCGAAGAAATGGGAAATAGTTGAAAAATATATTGATGATAAGAAAGAAGAACATAAGGGTGTTGTTAAAGAAAAAGAAGATGAAATAGTCGAGTCTAAGGAAAATATCAAAATATTTAAGGAGAGTACTGATGATTTGAAATTAGATATTAAAGAATATATAAAGAGAAAAACTAAATTAAATAATTATAAGCCATTTTTCAAATTTATTGTTGATACTCCTGCAGATTGGAGAAATACACCTAATGAATTAGGAGATTATCTACAAAAAAACATAAAATTATTGAAAGAAGTGTTCAATAAATTTAATAAAATATTGGAAGAATATGAATTAGTTACAATCACTTATGATGTATTTAATGATATATATAATAATCGTAAATATAATCATATTCGCCGTACCTTGGACGATAGGTGGGATAATTGGGCATATCAACAAAATTGGCTTTGGAATGGCTTCCTATCTTCAGATAGATATGATAGTGAATGTGCTCTCGCTTCTATTCGAAATAATTTAAGGAATGATTTAATAAAAAGAGCAAATATTAAGAAGTCAAATAAATTAGAGGAAATTAATAATCAAATTAAAGATGTGAAAGGTCAGATTGAAGCAAACGATTTGCAAATTAATGAACTTGGACGCAAAAAATCTGAAAAAGAAAAGATTATTGAAAAATTAAAAAAAAAGCATAACAAAAAGATTCCTGTATTAGAAAAAGATAAAAAAAAAGCTAAAGAATTTTCTGAATATTTAGATACGGGGTTCGAAAACAAGAAAGATGAATTGTATAGTTCTATTAATGATAGTGAGGGAGAGAGCGAAAATAAACTCTTAAAATTATTAGAAATTGAATTAATGGTTAGAAGAATGAAAAAGATACAAGGAGTTTAGGATGCGGAAAAAGATTGAAGATCAAGCACATAAAGAATTAAAAGAAATTGTTAATGATTTATTTGGAGAGATTGTTGAGACAAAGTCAAATAAACTCATTGAACTTCTACAAAACAAAGAAGATGAATTAAATATAAAAATTGCTAGAAAACCATCTAAAGAAGATGTAGAAAAAAAAGTGGATGAAAAAATTGAACATATTCCACCCAATCTCAAAAATATACCCACCATAATAGGTATATTTGAAGATAAATCAACTACAATTGCAAAACTATTAGAAAATATGTCAAATGATTTTGCCTCAAATGAGAAAATAGATGGATTAAAAACGGAATTGAATTCACTCATCGAACAAAAGGCTAAAGATTTAAAAAAAACTTTAGTTCCAAAAAATAAAAATATTGATACTGACATATATTCAAAAATTGATAAAATATTTGACATATTAAGCTCATATAAATTAGATGACATAATTAAGAGAAATAATATATTGCAAGTGTTAATGATAATATTATTTTTATTTCAATTTTCAATTTTATTCTATATTTTTCAAAACTAACAAAAAAACAGAAAATGAAATACGATAGATATGTTAACAATAAAATACTTAATAACTCATTAAGACCACAGGCAAAGTTTACTTGCGCAACTACCAGCATGACTCAAGCAGTTAATACTGTGTTTGAATCTAACTTCACACCAAAAGATATACGAGATGTTAATGGGTGGTCATTAAAAAAGGTGAAAGATGGTAAGATTGGAAACAATGGTATTGTTAATGGAATTAATACATTTCTAAAGAAGTATCATCTGAATGGTAAAGCAGAAATTTGGATGGACATAGTAAAATTTGGAGAAAAAAATATAGAATCAGCTTGGAGTAATATTAAAGCAGAACTGAAAAATGAAAATTCTGCAATAATTTATCATATGAAAAACCATTATACAATGTTAGCAGGGTATTTTGAGGAACCATTGAATTATGATAATATAGGGAAATATGAATTTGATAATAGACGAGATTGGATAATCATTTCTGAACAATCAAAAAGTTGGGAAAAGCCAATTAGAATTATAAGGTGGAAAGATATTAGATGTGACATCCGTGATGTAGATAACCATTGTTTAATTTCAGTGAAGAAAAATTAATTATAATGAAATTATTAAATAAGTACTATTTATTGTCCACCCTTTTCCTCTTCTCCTGCTCCTCAACATATATCTCACCAATGCCAGAAGATATGATGGACTTTTTTTATTTAGACAATATAGAAGATTGCTATTTTATTTTAGCAGAGGGTTTAAATAAAAAAGCTGTGATTCAAGATATTAATGATCAAATGGAATTATTAATAGATAAACATAATTACTATGAATTTTATGTTCTATCACAAGGTGAAATTGGCAGAACACTTTTAAAGCCAACTATTCAAATGAATGCTTGGGTAAAATTTTTTAGAACGGAAGAAAAATATCAAGAATTTGTAAAAAATTATGATCCATTTAAAAAATAAATCATCCTTCAGAACCACCTAAATCAAGTAAAATAACTTTAAATTCAGGTCGTGTAATAACTTTAAATGAAATATACCAAGATTTAACATACTCAGATCTATTAGATGGCTTGCCAGATGAATTAACAAATAAAGAAATTGTACCCAATGCTATAAAAACTGCTAAGCAAAAATTAGATAATGTCACAATACCACACATAATCCGCCCAGTTAAAAATCCTATAAATATCAAACTGTCTGATTGGACAAAAAAATATTATGAACAACTTGGTATTGATGGTCCTACAGAATTTCCAAGGATTCAATGTATTTCTAATTTTGAATCAGACTTTGTTAATAGTGAATATTGTTATTCTTATCTTACTATTATATGGTTCCAAAATGATTGGATTTTACCAATAGATAAAAATATTATAGAAAAAATTAAAGAAATTAATTGGGATAAAAAAGCGATTGATTGTAGTTATTAATTTATCAAAAAAATTTATTCATCCAATACTGCAACCACTCTTGCTGGTGCTGCTGAGCCCCCTATTATTTTTAACGGTAATACAATAACTGTAAATCCTGAAATTGGTAAACTATCTAAGTTTGTTAATTGTTCAATATGGCAATATTCTTTTTGCTGTCCAACTAAATGACCCTCCCAAAATAATTCTGAATTATTTGTTTTTTTGGCTTCATCAACTAAATATTGAAATGGAACATCCCAACCCCACTGATCAATTCCCATTACTTTTATTCCTTGATCAATAAGCCATTCTGTCGCTTTGGCACTCATTCCGGTACCCATTTCAGGAAACTTTTTTGTCCCCATAAATTGGTCTCGACCTGTTTTAATTAAAACAATCATCATTGGTTCTAATTTTAATTTATTCTTTTCTAAGTATGATTTTATTTCCTCAACTGTTATTGCTTCTCCTTCTGGCTTATGTTTCATGTCAATAACAATCCCTGGCGCAATACCCCAATCTAATGGTATTTGGTCAATTTTTTTTGCAGGTTTACCATTACATGTTTCACTATAATGCCATGGTGCATCTAAATGAGTTGTTGCATGTACGCCCATGCTGAAATAATCATCGGCCCACCCAATAAAGTTTTTGGGAAATAACTTAAATGGCAGTCCCAATGCAAAACGAATTAACCATTTTGCTTTATGGTGAGGCTTATGTTTTACTTTTACTTTCATATAAAATGGATCACCTGAATTATATTGTACAGGTTTTGATAAATCAATAACTTTTTTCATATATTTATTCTATAATATTCTATTTTGTAATTTGCCGATATTTTCAATTTCAAGTGTAATTGTATCTCCCGAATTTAATAAATGTTCATTCTCAATTCCACTACATCCAGGTATCGTTCCTGAGCCAAAGAACTCTCCAGGATATAATTGTTCCTCAAGTGAAGCATAAGCAATAGCTTCGGGAATAGAATAATCCATTTTTCCTGTTTTCGTTTTTATAATTGATTTGTTATTTATTTTTACTTGAACTTTTAAATCTTCGATAACTGGTAATATTTCATCTGCGGTAACAATTATTTTTGAAATTGAATTTACAAAGTTCTTTGATTTCATAGGACCGAACCCACTTTCCATTTCACTAATTTGAACATCTCTTGCCGAAAAATCATTAAAGACTACAAACCCACCAATTGCATTTTCTGCTTCTTTAGCTGATGCATTTTTTAATGGCTTACATAGTACAACACCTAGTTCTAATTCATAATCCAATTCATTTGTATAAATTGGAATAGATACAGGTTCATTATCGGTTATAAATGTTAAATGGTTTCCTACATAATAAATCGGATGTGAATACCATCTACTTTTTGGTTTTAATTTTGGAAAAACTTTTCCAGTAATTTTTTCATATATTTTTACAATTGGTAATAGTTTAGGTAAATATTTTTTTACAAATCCACGAGATGCATTAATACAGTGTTTTTCATATAACATAAAATCACGATAAGATAGTGGCTGAAATGGTAATGTAAGCTCCATATCATTTAAATTAGTCGTCTCAAAATTTCCTGTAGAAATATAAGTACTAAGTTGATTTGGATTATTAATATTATATTCTAATATTTGAATTATATTGTGGAATCTTTTTTCTGGTAACAATTCATTAATTAAATACCATGAAATACCATCTTTAGAAACTATAAACTTTGCTTCCGAGCCGGGCTGAACACTTTTAACAATCTTCATTTAAAATATTTTTGATATATAATTAATTGATTTTTTAGTTTATTTAGATCTGTATCATTACCCGTTTCTTTAAGTTGGTTTACAACGGGTATATATAATTGCAAAAATTTATGTAATTCATTATGGGCATCTCCCTGCATTGTACAGCCATTAAATAAAATATTTAATTCTTCTTGAATTTGTATCCCTATATCTTTTG
>JACKQG010000044.1_pt1 | contig 157526 bp, 121 predicted proteins | sample 8237621 | NCBI WGS metagenome assembly JACKQG01 (sample SAMN15677084, study PRJNA649215) | marine metagenome | biome: marine; feature: Black Sea; material: saline water; isolation source: suspended particulate matter (SPM) from the Black Sea western gyre | collected 2013-06-09/2013-06-10...
CCCGTGAGTGCTTGGCCGAAGATTGCCATTTCGTATTCGTTCCCTGTATTGCGAGCGGGTAACTTGCAGCCCGCAAAACACGGGAGCACAAGACTGGCAGCCAGAATTAAATTGCACGCTCCCGTCATCCGTTCCATACTCCCCAAGGCAACACGGAAAACCAAACACAGTAAAGAGGAACTAATTCACTATGGGTCAACAAACCAATAAAGTACAAAAACGCCGCCGTCGCATTGACTATCTCAAACGCAAAAAGGCCAATAGCAAAGGCAGCAAATAATCCAGCCACATCACCTTCGCAAGCCCCTCAACGGGGCTTTTTTTGTGATCTTAATTTCAGATTTATTCACAAGCTGGAACTCACATTTTTGCCCACCTTGAGAAAGTTTTCACAATCACCCAGTTCAGACCCTAAAAATAAGGCTTTCCAGCAATCTTCACTCGATCAAAAAACGCAATATTTGGGGATAAGCTGTTCACAATATCTACTAGCCAACCCCCGAAAACGTGGTAACTTGTTCTTAGTTCCGCGAGCAATCGCTGGGGCTAAGGTTCCTTGAAAGAACAGAGTGAAGTGCCGGGCAACCGGCAGGAAACTCTCAGGATAAAACCCAGGAGAACTGGGAGAAAGGGCAGGCGAGGCTGATTCGACTGCCCCCTTTGAAGCGCGACGGATTTGCGGTGAAATTCGGTTGGAAATCACTTCGGTGATCTGATGGCCGTTTGGAATCGGGAAAAACCGAGCGTGAAGGAGGCACAGTTCACGTGAGTATCCGGTGGCGGTCGCACGCCATCGAAATGCGAAAAAGATACTCATGAGGTTAGGGGCGAACGGGCGCAAGCCCGACTAGAAACCGCCCCGAGCTGGCTGGAAAACGCGCTGACACGCGTCAGGCTCACTTCGGTGAACCCGATCATTCGTGACAGTTGCCGGACACAGCCCGGTCGCAAGTCCTTCGGGGTGCGGGACTGAGTTAAGTACGTGCGAGCCCGTTTCGAGCGAGCACAGAAAACAGTTGCCCAGAGGGTGTTGATTACCTACTGAAGCATCAGCACGGCGGGAAACAAAAATTGACCGGAAACGGTCAGCCAGACGAAATCCTCCGAAAGGAGGGACAAAGCTGGGGATCCCGTCGGGATGGCCACGAGCCTAAGACAACGGCCGTGAAAACCATCCAACGCGGTGGCGATACAAAAACTGTAGCGCTGCCATGTGAACGAAATGGTAATCTGAGGGGTAAGAGGCGAGACCCGTGGCAAGGGCCAACGCACCGTCAAAAGCGGTGGCAGACCCGTGCTAGATGGCTTGGAGGTGAAAAGTTCACATCCGCGTCCAAGTCTGGTCCGCAGGTCGGTGGCCGCAACTACTGGCTGAAGCGGGCTTATAAACCTCACCCAATAATTCATGTGCCGAGAGGCCTTGGACGGCCCTGCTATGAGGCCGACAACTCCGCGAGTCACGGAGAATGGCGTCGGGGAGCAACCGACCCGCATTGCGGGTGCCCAATGGTTGCATCGGGAAAGAGCGCGTGGCGAGCGCCCACCCCCCAATTTGTCCCTGCTGGACTTCGGTCCGGCAGGGACTTTTTGTGTTCACGCGAAATTTTCATGCGGGCAAAAAGTTCTCGGAAAAAGTTCTCGGATAAGGAAACCCCAATTTCTATCCCAGATCTTTTCGGCAAACAGCATCGGGCAGAAGCGGCACAAAAACCTTGCCCGAAGCACTGCTTCCGTGCTCAATCAGCCCTCACCACTTTTCGATTATGGGTAAAATCTACGACAACATCGTGCAAACCGTCGGCGGCACTCCGCTCGTCCGGCTCAACAAAGTCACCGAAGGCATCGACGCCAACGTCCTGCTCAAGTGCGAATTCTTCAACCCACTCTCCAGCGTGAAGGATCGCATCGGTCAGTCTATGATTGAAACTGCAGAAGCTGACGGGACGCTCACAAAAGACACCATCATCATCGAGCCCACCAGTGGCAATACCGGCATCGCCCTCGCTTTTGTCGCGGCCGCTAAAGGCTACAAACTCATTTTAACCATGCCCGAAAGTATGTCGCTGGAGCGCCGCACCTTGCTGGCGATGCTCGGCGCGGACCTCGTCCTCACACCAGCCGCAAAGGGAATGAAAGGCGCCATTGCAATGGCAGAAAAACTGGCCGCCCAAACGCCCAACTCTTGGATCCCTCAACAATTTGAAAACCCGGCCAATCCCGCCATCCACCGTAAAACCACCGCCGAAGAAATTTGGACGGACACTGACGGGGCGGTAGATTTTGTCGTCGCTGGCGTGGGCACCGGCGGCACCTTGACCGGATGCTACGAAGTCATCCACCCCCGCAAAGAATCATTTCAGGGCATCGCCGTGGAGCCGGCAGATTCTCCAGTGATTTCACAAACCATTGCCGGAGAAGAACTCACACCCGGCCCGCATAAAATTCAAGGCACCGGTGCCGGTTTTATCCCAGGCAACCTCCACTTAACCTCCGAAGCCGGTGACACCCAAATCGCTGAATGCATAAAAGTAAGCAATGATGATTCGTTTGCGATGGCCCGTACACTTGCCAAAACAGAGGGCATACTTTGCGGCATTTCCACGGGTGCAAACGTTGTGGCTGCACTCGAGGTAGCCCGTCGGCCGGAGAATGCCGGGAAGACTATTGTGACAATCGCGCCCTCCACCGGTGAACGTTACCTGAGCACTCCGTTAGCAGAAGAAGCACGAATGGCGGTCGCCGAACTGCCGGTTCAAGACCCTGCGGCTTAATATTTGCTGAAAAAAGTTATTGCCAACTCCGTTGGCTTGCCCCTAAATATCCGCGGCTAACGCCCCCATCTCGGATTCAGTCCGCGAAGGGTATCCCCGTTCGATCGTCTCGTTGCAGGCCATACTTGTTTCGATTCTGTTGCGCATGTTTGCACACACCAATTTTTATCATGGGAAAAAATAATAAGACCGAGTGGCCCGAAGAAGGCGAAGGCTACCTCGAAATCTCCGACAAAGGCTTTGGGTTCCTGCGCTCACCGGGCAACCGGTTCCAGTCCAAGCCCAGCGACGTTTTTGTGACGCCCGACACCATTCGGCGCCACTACCTCCGCGAAGGGTGCCACATTCAAGGCAGGCTCGTCCCGCCCCACAAAGGCCACAGTCCGCAACTTAAGGAAATTTACACCGTGAACGAAATGCCGTTCAAGGAATACACTGAATGCGCGCGGTTCGAAAACCTAACCACCATCGACCCGGTGGATAAATTTAATCTCGAGACCGAGCCCGACAGTATCGAGACGCGCATCATCGACCTCGTTACTCCTATCGGCAAAGGCACCCGCGGGATGATTGTCTCCCCCCCGCGCACGGGGAAGACCACCATCCTTAAGCAAATTTGCAACGCCGTGACCACCAACCATCCTGAGGTAAAAACCATTGTGATGCTCATCGACGAGCGCCCCGAGGAAGTCACCGACTTCGAGCGCTCCGTGGATGCAGAGGTGGTTGCCTCCTCCAACGATATGGACCTCGAAACGCACGTGCGACTATCGCGGTTTATGATCGAGCGCTGCCGTCGAATGGTCGAGTGCGGTCAGGATGTTTTTGTGTTGATGGATTCCATCACCCGCATCGCTCGCGCTTACAACAACGTTAACACCGGAAGCGGCCGCACAATGTCCGGCGGTGTGGATGCGCGTGCGCTTGAGATTCCGCGCCGGATGTTCGCCGCCGCGCGCAACATCGAAGGGGGCGGCTCACTCACGATTCTTGCCACTGCGCTGGTGGACACTGGCAGTCGAATGGACGAACTGATTTTCCAGGAGTTCAAGGGCACCGGTAACATGGAGTTGATCCTCGATAAAAAACTTGCGGAACGGCGCCTCTATCCGGCGATCGACATCCCCAAGAGCGGCACCCGCAAAGAAGAGAAACTCTTTCCGGAAGAGCACCTCGGTGCCATCCACAAACTGCGCCGGACCATGATTGATCTGGATCCCGTTCAGGCAATGGAAACGTTGATCGGCGCGCTGAAAAAACACCCAACCAACGTGGAGTTGCTTTCTAAGTTAAAAACCTAGATTATCCACCCTATGGCACGCACCACGGGGGCATCGAAAAAACTAAAGCGAGGCCGACCCGCTGATCTAAAATCGCGCCCGCCCTATGCGCGGATGCTGCAAATTCACGATATGGTGCAACGCGGCAATTATCCCAACGCCACGTCACTTGCGGATAAATTGGAAGTCACCACCAAAACCATCCATCGCGATATTGGGTTTATGCGCGATCGATTTAATCTGCCCATCGAATATGATGCCTCCCGGAACGGATACCATTACACTGCACCCGTGGATTCATTTCCAATGCTGCAAATCGACGAGGGCGAACTCTTTGCGTTGCTCGTTGCCGAAAAAGTATTGCAACAATATCGCGGAACCGTTTTCGAAAAGCAACTGAGCACCGCGTTCAGGAAAATTTCCGAGTCCCTGCCGGACACCGTTTCCGTCCGCCTCAGTGATTGGGACGATGCATTAGACGTACGCTCCACAGGCAAGGTGGAAGTGGATGAGAAAATTTTTGATCTGCTATTCAAATCTGTGGCCAAAGGGCGCCAGTTAGAAATCATTTACACCAAGCCCAATGCCGCACCCGAAAAACGCATCATTGATCCCTACCAAATTTCCAACATCAACAATGATTGGTATCTTTACGCCTACGACCATAAACAAAAGGACATCCGCTGCTTCGTGCCTACGCGGATGGAATCGGCAACAATCACTGGACAAAAATTCAAGCGTCCCGATTCGTTTTCGCTCGACCAGCACCTCTCCGGGGCCTTCGGCCCGTTCTCCGGTAATGATTCATATGATATCCGTATCCAATTCACCAAAACTGCTGCGCCGTTCATTTGTGAAAAGCAATGGCATCCGACCCAAAAACTCAAACAGATGAAAAACGGCGGGGTCGAAATTTCACTCAAGCTGAGCCACCTAACCGACATTCGCCGATGGATTCTCGGCTGGGGCGGCGAAGCAAAAGTGATTGCCCCCAAGGAATTATTGCAATCCATCGAGAATGAAGCTCGGGCGATTTTAAAGAAATAACCACTTTTTCGCTCGCCAACTGTTCTAAAACCGCTAAAATCTTTTGGTGTTGAATTTGAGCGGCAATCCACCTGTGGGGGTGGGTGTGCATAACTCACACCTTATATTGTGGGTTTTTGATTGCCAGTGTTCCGCTCTGCAAGGCACAAGGAGGTCCACATGTATTTGAAAAGCCTAAAGGCGATCGGGTTTAAAAGTTTTGCTGACAAGACAACCCTGAGTTTCGAGCCGGGAATCACCGCCGTCGTCGGTCCTAATGGCTGCGGAAAATCCAATATTTCTGATGCCATTCGCTGGGTACTTGGCGAGCAATCTGCCAAAGCGTTACGCGGCGGAGAAATGGCGGATGTCATTTTCAGCGGAACTGATGGTGCCCGTGGACGCAAGGCAACCGGCATGGCCGAGGTGTCACTTACGATTGGTGACGTGGATGAAGCAAATCTCAGTGCTGCCGGGGTGGACTTGGAGTTCAATGAAGTCACCGTTACGCGGCGAGTGTTTCGTGATGGAGGTAGCGAGTATTTTCTCAATGGCACCGGTTGTCGCCTGCGTGATGTGCAGCAACTCTTTATGGGAACCGGCGTCGGTCGCAATAGTTACAGCATTATGGCCCAGGGCCAGATCACGCACATTATCCAAAGCCGCCCGATGGAGCGCCGCGCAGTTTTTGAGGAGGCGGCCGGCATCACCAAATTCAAACAGCAGAAAAAAGAAGCGCTTCGTAAACTCGATTACACGGAACAAAATTTACTGCGATTGGATGACACGATCCGCGAGGTGAAGCGCCAGATCGGTTCCCTCCAGCGCCAAGCCGGAAAAGCGAGGCGTTTCCAGAAAATAATGGACGAACTGAAGCACCTCGAAACGCAACTTGCTCGTCATGAATTTGATGCGATCGATGCGGCTTTGAAATCCATTCGTGAAGAGTCAGATCAGATTCGCGACAGCCTTGAGGCCCATTCCAGCGGCATTATTGAAGAAGAATCTGCGCTCAAGCAACTGCGTGAATTGCTGGCCGATCTTGATCGGCAGGTCAATGCGGCCCAAACTAAGGGGCTCGAGTTGAAATCCGAAACCGACCGGCACGAGAATCGAATTCAGTTTAACGAGCAGCGGATGGGGGAGTTGGGTGTTCAGCACGCCGAAGCCGAGGTTGACATCTCCGGGGCACAGGAGCGCCGCAAACAGGTGGATGCCGAGCTGGAGAGCATCAATCAGCAACTCGGTGACTCAGGGCATTCACTTGAGCGCGCCAATCAGCACGTTGCCGAAAAGCGCGGTGTGCTCGATTCAATTGACTCGGGCATTCGTGCTCGCCAAGCCGAACAGCAGCAGGCCCAATCTGAATCCGGTGAATTGCAAAACCGCCTCACCCATACCCGCAACGATTTGACCGCGTTGGATTTGCAGAAGCAAGGGAACGCCGTGCGATTGGAAAAACTTTCAGCGGAGAAAATTCAACTAGAAGAAGAGCGTGTTAAGCTGGAAGACAGGCTTTCTGAATTTGAAAAACAGGTTGCGGGGGATTCGTTGCACGTCCAATCCCATCGCGGCACAGTTGAGGAAAGGCAGATCCGACTCGCCCAATTAACCGATGAGCTGAATACTGTGGACGATGCGCTCGATGCTCAACTCCAGAGCCAAGCTGAGGCCAAAGCGCGCCGCGACGTGCTGCAACAACTTATCGAAAACAAAGAGGGCTTCAGCGCGGGGGCGCAGGCAGTGCTTTCACATTTTGATGCGGCTCTGGGCTCCTTGGCTGACCAAATTCGAGTGCCGGATCAACACGTGCGTGCCGTGGAGGCTGCTCTCGGTGCGAATCTGCAGCTCGTGCTTACCGATCAATTTACGCATGCCAACGATATGCTTGGCCACCTCGCCAGCGGCGAGCAGGGGCGTGCGAGCATCGTGGCGCTGGAGCTTTTACGTGAGCGTGGCGGCGCAATCCCTGCGAGTGATTTGCCCGCTGAAGGCACGCTCGCATTACACGTGGTGGAAACGGATGACCGTAACCAGCCGTTATTGCAAACCTTACTGGGGCGGACAGTAATTGTCGACACGCTGGAAACCGCCACGCGATTATGGCGCGCAAACCCCGGCCGGTTTGACTATGTCACGCATCAAGGCGAGTCACTCAGTCAACAAGGCATTTATACCGGGGGGCGCGGGCACGCGAATGAGAAAGACCACACCTCGGTGCTCGCACGTCGCAATCAAGTGGATGAGCTCGACCGGCAACTTAGCTCACTTGCGCGCGAGATAGACGAAGCCAGTCGCCATAAAGGGCAATTATTGGCAGAGCAAACTGAACTTCAAGCAGGCCTGCAAAATGCCCGCGACGAATTGAGTGACCGTGAAGTTGCTGTAGCAACTTCAAAGGGAGAATTCAACGCACTTCAGAATTCGCGTGAGCTGCTCCATCAGAAAATTGATACCGTGGTGTTTGAAGTGCGAAACCTTGCTGAGCAGGAGGAAGGCGCCAAAGGCAGGGCGCAAGGTTTGGCTTCGCGTATTCGTGAAATGGAAGATCGGGCGCGCAGCTTTCAAGAAGCGTTGGATGAGCATGACCTTTTTATTCACGAACAACGCGAGCGACGTGAAACCGCCATTGAGGATTTGACGGAGGCGAAAGTGGCGCTGTCCAAGGCCGAGGAGCGCGAAAATTCGCTGCTTGAACGCAAGACGCCAATGGAGCAACGACTGGAGGAACTGCAGCGGACCCTCGAACGCGCACAACAAGTGCTAAGCGAAAGCGCGGAGCGCAAAGTGCAGTTTGAAGCACAGAACGTCGAGTCCCGCCGCGAGATCGATCGGTTGCGCATTGAGCGCGAAACGGCCGGCGAGCAATCCGCGCAATTGACGCAGCAACGAAACCAACAGGCTGCCGGAGCCGAGCGCCGCGAGATGGAGCTTTCCGAAAAACGCAATTCGCTCACCGAACTGCAAGAACGCAAGGGTGAGATTGAAGTGGAACTGACTCAAAAAAGAATGGCACAAGAGCAACTTGTGGAACGCATTCGCGAAAAGTACACCGTAAATCTTCACGAAGTGCGCGGTGAATGCGTGACCATTAAAATCACGGATAATGGTCAAACCACCACCGAAACGGTCACAGCCGAAGAAATGGCGGGCGAGGCAGCGGCGACAGACTGGGATGCAGTGAGTGGACAGGTCAGCGCTTTGCAGGAAAAAATTGATGGTATGGGGCCGGTCAATTTAGTGGCCATCGACGAGTACGAGGAAATTGAGGAACGCCATACTTTTCTCAACACCCAACATGATGATTTGGTTAACGCCAAAGCCGAATTGCAGGAAGTGATTACCCGCATCGACAAACAGTCACGCGAAATGTTCACAGAAACCTTTGAGAAAGTGCGGGGGAATTTTCAGAAAATGTTCCCCGATCTCTTCGGGGGCGGCAAAGCCAACCTTGTGCTCACCGAGGAAACAGATGTCCTTGAAGCCGGCGTTGAAATCGTAGCTTCACCTCCAGGCAAACAGCTGCGCAGCATCAGCTTGCTTTCCGGTGGCGAACAAACCATGACCGCCGTCGCGCTTTTATTTGCACTTTACCAAGTGAAACCCAGTCCTTTTTGTGTGCTTGACGAATTGGACGCACCGCTCGATGACGCTAACATCGAGCGGTACGTGAAAAAACTCAAAGAGTTCCTCGCCTACTCGCAATTCATCGTGATCACCCACAGCAAGCGCACCATTGCGGCGGCGAATGTATTGTACGGCGTCACGATGCAGGAACGGGGTGTGAGCAAAATTGTCAGTGTAAAATTTCATTCAAATCAGGCCGACGACCCGCCCGAAACAGACCGAATCGTTTCCCAAGACACTCTCGGAGGAGTGCCGGACGTTACTGAGGACGAGGAAGTCTTCCTCGCCAAATAATCTCGAGCTCCCCCCAAAAGCTTGCCCTTGCAAACATTGGGGCAGATGCGTAGCGTTCCCGCCGCATGTTAGAGGACTCCGAACAAATCGTCATCATTGGCTCCGGTTGCGCCGGTCTCACTGCCGCTTTATACTCAGCGCGAGCACAGCTTGCGCCCACTGTGCTTACCGGCGCGATGCCAGGCGGGCTGCTTACCACTACGAGTATTGTGGAAAACTACCCGGGCTTTCCCGAGGGAATTGATGGCACGGAATTAATGATCAACATGCAGCAACAAGCCGAACGGTTTGGGGCGAAAGTGAAATTTGGCAGTACCGTCGAAGCGGTCGACCTGAGTGAGCGACCGTTTAGGCTCACCGTTGATGGCGAATCGATGCGGGCCCAGGCACTTATCATCGCCAGCGGAGCAGGGCACCGGCATCTTGGGTTGGATAGCGAAGCGCGGCTCGATAAAAAAGGTGTCACTTATTGCGCCACGTGCGATGGAGCATTACCGATGTTTCGCGACCAACCATTGGTGGTAGTGGGTGGCGGTGATTCAGCCTGCGAAGAAGCAACTTTTTTAACACGGTTCGCCAGCAAAGTTTATCTAGTGCACCGGCGTGATGAATTACGCGCATCAAAAATCATGGCCGATCGCACGCTCGAAAATGAAAAAATCGAAATGGTTTGGGATTCGGAAGTGGAAGAGATTCTCGGCGACGAACAGGTGAGCGGCGTGCGATTACGGAATAATCAAACCAACGCTGAGCAAACTATCCAATGCGCCGGTGTATTCATCGCCATTGGCCATGTGCCCAATACCCAAATCTTCAAAGGGCAACTGGACATGGATGACGCCGGATATATCACCCGTAAAGAGGGAGCGCAAACAAGCGTGGCCGGCGTATTTGTGGCCGGCGATTGCTCGGATAAAGTGTATCGGCAAGCCATTACCGCCGCCGGCATGGGATGCGCCGCCGCCATCGAGGCGGAGCGATTGCTTGCCAGCGAAGGTCAATAAACATCGCAAACACCTTTATTTTGGCGTATAAAAGCTCACCCATGAAAGCACGTGCGGCGCAGATAGAACGCGCCACGGGCGAGACCCGGATTCAGCTGAAATTAAACATCGACGGCCGAGGCAAGGCCTCGATTGACACGGGCATTCCGTTTTTTGACCACATGCTCACGCTTTTCGCGAAACATTCAGTGTGTGATCTCAAAGTGAAATGTACGGGCGATTTAGAGGTGGATGCTCATCACGCCGTGGAAGATTGCGGGATCGCGCTTGGCCAGGCATACAATGAGGCGCTCGGCGAAAAGCGCGGTCTTCGGCGTTACGGCACAGGATTCGATCCACGCAATCCGCTGTGGGGCGATGCGCATGTGCCGATGGACGAAACGCTGGCTCGTTGTGTCATTGATTTCAGTGGTCGACCCTATTTAGTTTGGAATGGAATGGGCAAGCTTGGCTTTCGGGTTTTGAAACACGAAAAAGCGCAGGACGATGCGTGCGCGTTTCGGTTTGGTTTGGCGCGCGAATTTTTCCAGGGCTTCGCGAATGAAGCACGTTGCAACTTGCACTTAGAATTATTGTACGGGCAGGAGCCGCATCACGTGGTGGAAGCGTTGTTTAAGGCATTTGCGAAGGCAGCGGATTTTGCCTGCCAAAAAGATCCGCGCATTGGTCAAACCGTGCCGAGCACGAAAGGTCGATTGAAGGGCTGAGCCAATGGCAAAGAAGCTGGACATTCCGAATGCCGAAGATGAGGCGCTGGTGCGCGCCGCGCAAAAGGGTGCAATGCCGCCTTACGAAGAATTGGTCCATCGGCATCGTGATAAAATATATGCGCGAGCATTCAGTATGTTGCGAAACGAGGATGAGGCCCTGGATCTCTCGCAGGAAGCGTGGGTGAAAGGTTGGCAGCGCTTGAAGCAGTTCAAGCACAACGCCAGCTTCACTACTTGGATGACTCGGATTTGCATCAATTTGTGCCTTGATTTTTTGCGGAAGCGGAAACGGAAGCAAACTGATTCACTTGATCAAATGGAGGAAGAAACCGGCGGCGTGGAGCGGCGGATGCCAGTGGAAGAATTCAACCCCACCGGTAATGTGGAGCGCGAAGAGCTTCGTTTACAAATTGATGAGGGCCTGGCAAAGCTCAGTTATGAGCATCGCACCGTATTGATTTTACATGAATTCGAACGACTCGAATACAAGGAGATTGCCAAAGCGATGCACTGTTCCATCGGCACGGTGATGAGCCGGTTGTTTTATGCCAGAAGAAAATTGGCCACTCTGTTAATTTCTTTGAAGAAAGAACGGCAAGAGTGAGTCTACAGAAAACGATACGAAATGAAGCAAGAAGACGAACTAAAGATTCAGGCTTGGATGGACGGTGAGTTAGCACCTAAAGAAGCTGCTCAGATCGCCACGCTGATTGAACAAAACTCCGAGGCCTTGGCGCTTTCCGAAGAATTAAGAGTGGTGGAAAACGCCCTGCATCTCGGCGAAAAGCAGGCAATTCTTGATGATTCTCGCGATTTTTACTGGTCACAGGTTGAGCGCCAAATTGAGGCGGAAGAGCCGTTGGTGGAACCTTATGCCGCTCCCGTAATCGCTTCTGGCACACCATTACGCTGGCTGGTCCCTGTGGGCAGCTTGGGGGTTATCGTAGTTCTAATGATGAATTTTGGCACAATGAACCCAAACCCATCATTTCCCGCGCCTGGCGGCTCTCCGGTATCCCCAGCTGCAGTGCCCTCTGGGCTTACTGAATCGGCAGGCATATTGGAGGAAGCTGGCAATGATCCTGACGGCGTGGGTGTGATCAATTTCCAAGGAAGCCAAGGTTCGCGTCACCTGACGGATCCGGAAGATCCAAATACGTTGCCTGAATCGATCGAGAACCCTGATCGATAACTTTTTGCTGAGCGCAAAAAAGGGCTAATTTTCAGCGTCCCCGCTTGGGGGCGCTTTTTATTTGTTACAAACTTATTCACACGGCTGCATCTTGGGGCTCGACTGGCAGGCGGCACAACATCTTGTGTCATATTCCTGTATTTCAAACAAAAAGATTTGTCGTGAAATTGGATTTCAGGTAGACTTCTCCTTTAAGTTTGCGCCCGATAAAACAGGCGTTTCATAGGATTTATATGGCGAATAAAAAGGAGGCGACACCAGTCGCGGAACAGAAGTACGACGCGTCGAAAATCGACAAACTGGAGGGCCTTGAGGCTGTCCGCAAGCGGCCTGGAATGTACATCGGCGATCCCGATGAGCACGGGCTGCACCATTGCGTTTTTGAGGTGCTGGATAACTCGATCGACGAGCATCTGGCCGGCTATTGCAATCACATCACCATCGCCATTCACGTGGATGGTTCGGTGAGCATTCGCGATGATGGCCGCGGCATTCCGGTGGACAACCATCCTAAGTTTAAAATCCCGGCAGTTGAATTGGTGCTCACCAATCTGCACGCGGGCGGCAAGTTTGGGCAAGGGGCTTACAAATTTTCAGGTGGGTTGCACGGGGTGGGCGCGAAGTGTGTGAACGCGCTTTCGGAATGGTTCAAGGTGGAGGTGAGTCGCGATGGCAAAGTCCACACAATGGAATTCGAGCGAGGCAAGACGACGCGCAAGCTGGAAGTCATCGGCAAAACAAAAAGCACAGGCACGTTGGTGACCTTCAAGCCGGACGCGCAGATCTTCACCATCACCACGGAGTTTCAGTTTAACCTGCTGTCAACCCGCCTGCGGGAATTGGCGTTTCTGAATCCGGGCGTGGAGATCACGCTGATTGATGACCGCGAGGATGACAAGTCGGAGACCTTTTTCTATCGGGACGGCATCGAACAATTTGTGCGGCAGCTCGGGAAAAACAAACAGTTGGTGCATGCCAAGCCGGTTGTGATTGCCAACCGAAGCGAGCTGGAGGTGGGTGGAGTAAAAGAGGAAGTGTTCGTGGATATGGTCATCCAGTACAACGACAGCTACAACGATCAGATTTTATGCTACGCAAACTCAATCCCCAATCCGGATGGCGGCGCGCATCTGACGGGCTTTCGTTCAGCGCTCACTCGGGCGGTTAATCAGCACGCGAAGGCCAATAATTTACTGAAAGAAAAAGACCCGAACATTTCCGGCGACGATGTGCGCGAAGGTCTGGTTGCAGTGGTGAGCGTAAAGTTGGAGCATCCGCGCTTTAACTCGCAAACCAAGGGCAAGCTGGTGAATGGCGAAATTGAAGGTGTCGTGAGCAAGGCGACTTACGACGGCTTGATGCATCATTTTGACACAAATCCTTCGGTCGCCAAACGAATCATTGAAAAAGGACTCACCGCCGCACGTGCGCGCGAAGCCGCCCGCAAGGCAAGGGAAACGGTTCGCAAAAGCGCGATGGCCGGTGGCGGGTTGCCGGGGAAATTGGCCGATTGTTCGGATCGTGATCCGGCCAATACAGAGCTTTATATTGTGGAAGGTGACTCGGCGGGGGGCTCCGCCAAACAGGGTCGGGACCGCAAGTTTCAGGCAATCCTTCCGCTGCGTGGTAAGCTCATCAACGTAGAAAAGGCGCGCCTCATTAAGGTTTTGGAGAACAAGGAGATCCGCACGATGATCACCGCCGTGGGCACGGGCATTGGAGACGGGGACACCGAAGGAGCATTCGACCTTAGCAAGTTGCGCTACCACAAGGTCATCATCATGACGGATGCGGATGTGGACGGCAGTCACATCCGCACCCTGTTGCTTACGTTTTTTTACCGGCAGATGCCGGAGCTGTTGAAGCAGGGATATATGTATATCGCCCAACCGCCACTGTACCAAATCTCCCGCAAGAAACGTGTGGAGTACGTGCAGGACGACAACGAGCTGAACAAGATTCTGATTAATCTTGGCGCAGAGGATGTGACACTCAAGCTCGTTGACAAAAAGAAAACGCTCGACACCAAGCAGCTTGGTGAAATTTTAGAGTTGCTCGAGACGCTTGATAAATACGCCCGTTCCATCCGGCGACATGGCGGTGATTTTAATGAGTACGTCGGGCAGCGCAAAAAATCCGGAGAGTTGCCCACGCATTTGGTAAAAGTGCGCGACGGCAATGATGAGTCAGTCCATTATTTTCACTCTGATACAGAATTCGCAAAATTTGCCAAAAAGAACACAGATCTCAACTTATTTGAAGATGAACGCAACGAGGAAACTGAGGAAACCAACGGCTCCGTCAAAGCTGCTGCTACAAATAGTAACACCCGTCGCGGTACGCACGTGGAGCTGCACGAATCCAAGCCGGCTCAGGAATTGTTGGGCCAACTCAATCGCAAGGGGTTGCCGATGGAGCATTATGCCGCGCAAGACAAGCCGCTCTTTGAGCTGATAGAAGGTGACCACGATGGCCGAGCGCATCCGTTGTTTTCCGTTTCTGAAATCCTCGATACGGTTAAGGAAATCGGTCGGCGTGGCATTCAGCTCAAACGATTTAAGGGGCTCGGCGAAATGAACCCCAAGGAACTTTTCGATACTACGATGAATCCTGAAACACGCAAACTCCTGCGCATCGAAATCACCGACGCCGTTGAGGCGGAGGATATGTTTACCAAACTCATGGGCGACGAGGTGCCCCCGCGCCGCCAGTTTATTGAAGACAACGCATTAAACGTCCGCAACCTGGACATCTAATTTACCCAACATGGCCAAGAAAAAGAGTTCTGAAGAACTCCCCGTAAACACTACCCCGCTTTTCGCCGCAAACGAGAAGATTGCCCCGATCAACGTCGCCGACGAGATTAAAAACTCGTTCCTCGACTACTCCATGTCGGTCATCATCTCCCGCGCGCTTCCCGATGCGCGCGACGGTCTCAAGCCCTCGCAACGCCGCATCCTTTACGCGATGCACGAGCTTTCGCTTTACCCACCCAAAAAACACTTCAAGTGCGCCAAGATTTGTGGTGATACCAGCGGCAACTACCATCCTCACGGCGAAGCGGTCATTTACCCGACGCTCGTCAACATGGCTCAACCATGGAATATGCGAGACACCCTCGTTGATGGCCAAGGAAACTTTGGCAGTGTCGAGGGCGATCCTCCCGCTGCCATGCGTTACACTGAAGCGCGCCTCACCCATTTAGGCGGCACGTTAATGAGTGATATGGAAAAGGGCACCGTCAACTGGGTGCCTAACTATGATGAGCGGCTCACAGAACCAACAGTGTTCCCGGCCGCCTTCCCAAACTTGCTCGTCAATGGCGGCACCGGCATCGCCGTCGGTATGGCCACCAATATGCCACCGCATAATCTCGGCGAAGTCATTGATGGCATCACCGCGCAAATCGACAATCCCGAAATCACGCTCAAACAATTGATGAAGCACGTGAAGGGGCCGGACTTCCCGACCGGTTGCACCATCTGCGGCCTCAGCCCCATCGAGCAGTATTTCAGCACCGGCAAAGGCTCGGTGAAAGTGCGCGGCCGCCTCGGTGTGGAGGAAATGCGCGGCGGCAAACAGCAAATCATTGTCACGGAAATCCCGTACAACGTGAATCGCGCCACGCTGGTCAGCCGCGTGGCGGAGCTGGCCAACGAGAAAATCCTCTCAGAAATCACCGCCGTGCGCGATGAGTCGGATGAAAACACCCGCGTGGTCATCGAGCTCAAGCGCGATGCCGTGCCCAAAGTGGTCATTAACAATCTCTACAAACATACGCAATTGGAGACGTCGTTCAGCGTTAACATGCTCGCCATTGACCACGGTCGGCCGCGGACATTGCCGCTGAAGGATGCGATCAATTGCTACATCGAACATCGCCGCGAAGTGGTGGTGCGTCGAACGCGATTCGAACTGGAAAAAGCCGAGCGCCGCGCCGAATCGTTGGAAGGCTATCTTATCGCGCTTTCCAATTTGGATAAATTTATTAAAATCATTCGCGAATCCTCCAACCGCGAGGAGGCTAAAGTGAAATTAATGGCTCACGACTTCACAAAAGCAGCAGTCGAAAAGCTCGGCATACTCATTCGCAGCAAAGACCGCCTTACGAATGGTCGATACGAATTTAGTGAAGAGCAGGCCAACGCCATACTCGAGCTGCGCCTTTACCAACTCACCGGACTCGAAATTGACAAAGTGCGCGCCGAATACAAAGAGTTGGTCAAAAAAATCAAAGATCTGCTCGACATTCTTTCCAAGGAATCCCGCGTTTTAACCATCATCAAAGACGAGCTGTCCGCTATCCGCGAGAAGCACGCCACCCCGCGACGCACGGACCTCGCACCAGACGAAGGCGAGATGTCTATCGAAGACCTTATCGCTAACGAAGCGGTGATTATCACTCTCACGCATAACGGTCTCATCAAGCGCACCAATATCAGCGAATACCGCGCCCAACGTCGAGGCGGCAAGGGCGTCATCGGCATGAAAACCCGGAAGGCCACCACCGAAAAAGATACAAGCGACTTTATCGAGCATCTGTTCACGGCAAGCACACATGATTATTTGATGTTCTTCACCAACACCGGCCGCGCCTATGTGGAGCGCGTGCACGAAATTCCAGATCTCGGCCGGGCCTCCAAAGGCCGGAGCATTGCCAATGTGCTGGAACTGAAGCACGGGGAAAAAATTGCCGATGTCATCCGAGTGAAAGCTGTTTATGGGGAAAACAAGGCAGACGTTACTTGGCAACAGAAATATTTTATCTTTTTCGCTTCACGCGATGGCAAAGTGAAAAAGACCACGCTCAGCGATTTTGCAAATGTCCGTCGCGGTGGCATCATCGCCATCAAAATTGTTCCGGGCGACATCCTCATCGAGGCACGCTTCACTTCCGGTCAGAACGACGTGGTGCTCATCACTAGCGATGGCAAGAGCATTCGGTTCCACGAAGAAGACGTTCGCACCATGGGCCGCTCAGCGGCGGGTGTGCGTGGCATTCGGTTGAATAAAGAAGATCACGTCATCGCGCTTGCCATCGCTGATCCGGATGCAACTTTACTTGTCGCCAGTGAAAACGGGGTGGGCAAGCGCACTGAATTTGACGAGTACCGCGTTCAAGGTCGTGGCGGCAAAGGCATCATCACGATGAAAACCAACAATAAAACCGGCAAAGTGGTCGGGGCACTTACGGTGCATGACGATGACGAAATCATGATCATCACCGTCGGCGGCCAAATGGTGCGCACCAGCGTGAAAGGTATCCGCCAAGCCGGCCGCAATACACAGGGAGTGCGCATTGTGAGGCTTGATTCCAACGATCGACTACAGGACATTGCACCCGTCATCACCGCCGAGCGTGAAATTGAAGTCGAAAAAACCGAAGAAAGCGACGTGGGTGAAGCCGATTAGCTTAAGTGTGTTTGGCGCGGGTTATTCGCCGCGATAGATATAGCCTAAAGCGATGACACTATAGGCAGTGACCAGCGGTTTTTCGTTCTCCCACCAACGCGCGGATTGCGTGTTTATCCATGAACCGTCCTGCTGCTGCAATCCGATCAGTTTTAATCCCACTGCTTTGCGCCAATCAATTTTTTTACCTTTCACGTTGATGATTCGGTCTCCGGAAACTGACAGTGCCTTGGTCATCAAATAATAATAATAATACAACCCTTGGGCTCCCATCGCCGGGTTTTCTTCGAGTGTAAAATTATCGAAGAGCCATTTGCGAACGGCAACTACACGCGGGTCATCGGCCTTCAGTTGGGCGTAGGAGTAGCTGAGCATTCCGGCGTAGCTGATGCTGCCATAACTGCGCAGGGCAGTGCGTCCGTTTTTATCCTTAACTGTGCCGGCCATACTTTTGCCGGGGAAATAAATCATCCCGCCTTTTTGTTTCGGGTCATTGCTGGCCCACGGCTGTTTGTTGTGGCTGGGGAGGTTTTGGCAATTTTGAATAAATCCGATCGCTGCCTTCCAGTTGAGGTCATCCTGCGGAGGAGCGTCCTTCACAAGATGGCGCGTATAGTAAAGTGCTTCCAGCGAAGAAAGAGTATTATTGAGATCACTGTGCGGGTAGCGGCCGCCGTAGCCCACGCCGCCATCGAGTGGATGGTCCTGCTTGCCTTGTTCGCCAAGGTCCCATTGTTGTTTGGCCAAAAAGGCGCGCGCTTTGAGCAATACAGGGTTGTGCTGTTTGTCGTTTGCGGCAAGCAATGCCATCATGCATAATGATGTGTTGTAATTCGCCAGCCCCTTGCCGGGGACATAAATACTGCCATCGGGTTGAACGTGGGTGAGGAGGAATTTATACCCGTTTTCAATCCACTTTGGCGTTTGCTTGGGCTTATTGGGATTGCCTTGCCATGCGATTAGTGCGAGTGCAGTCACGGCCGGATGTTCGGGGCTGGTCCACCACCCCCCGGGGTTTTGGCTGGCCTTCAGTGAGGTGATGCCGCGATCGACGGAGCGCTGCAGCTCGTTCATGAAGGAAATGTCGCGTTGCGCCTGGGCAGGGCAGGCGAGGATGAGAAGCGCAAATAATGTTAATGCAGTTTTCATTTTATTGTTTGGATTCAACACCATCCGGATCCCATGAACGTTGGGAGATTAATTTGCCGTTTTGATATGTCAGCTCCCAGCGCTTTACGCCGGAATCATACCAGTGGGTTTCCACGCCTACTTGAATTCCGTTTTTGTAAAAGCGTTCAGATTCTAGTTGTTTGTTTTTGTAATGCCCGGCCACGCGTCCGCTGTAGGGTGCTGATTCCCCGCGTTTATACCATAAGCCCTTTTCGAGCAGCCCCACGCGTTCGCCTTTGGCGTTGCGCTTTTGCATTGCTTCAAATGTTGCGGTGGGAATTTCGGTTGGTTTTTTATGGGGAGGTTTTAGTAATCGAATCACTACTGTCGCTTTGTGATCTTGAGCCGGCAGCCCTTTCGGTTGCGGCCGCCATAGCTCGTCATCCTCACGGCCGGGCCGGGGATTATTGAATTGAGCTGCGTTATCAGTAATGAGCGAAACGATGGAACCATCACGTTGCGCCAAAAACTGCCCTTCGAATACGCGGGAACCGTTGAAGATGAACGGGCCTTTTTTAGCCGGTCGCAATGCAGGCCGAACGGTTTGCACAAATTGTTCGATGCGGGCCTTTTTCTGTTTTCCGTTTTCTTTCCAATGTAATTCGATGTCAACTGGTTGCCCTGGGATCGCTTTGGCTTCATCTTCGGGAATGAGTTTGCCGTCGCTTCCTTTTGCGTTTAGCAATAACATGGCTACTTGCACATGGAAAGGTTCAGCAGTGGTCACCAGCAGGCTTTCATGAACCTTCCCGCGGCCAGTGACGACCAGGTATTCAATGGGGCCTTCGCGAATTTCCACCACAACGGGAATGTGAACTTCGCGGGCCTCCTTCACCAGTTTCACCGTTCCGACCTGAAGTACGCCCGGAGAAATTTCTTTAATGACCGGTTTGGGTAATGGCTCAGGTTTGAAAGGGTCATCCTGTGCACAAACGCCGACCGCCATTAAAATGCAAATGCATAGGTGTTTCATATTCTCCAGGTAGTTTGACGGCGGTGCGCTATGTTTGCGACATATTTCTTGTTAAGCAAATGTAAAAACCGCTTGGTTTTTCGGGCCGGCGCCTCTACCAATTCCGCAGATGGATATTTCCAAAACAGTCGTTGCGCTCAATCAATTGGCGCGAAATATTTGGTGGACTTGGAATCAGGATGCACGCGGCATCTTTGGTGAGCTTTCGCCGCGCACATGGCAAAATGTGTACCACAATCCGGTGGCCATTTTGAGGGAAGTATCCGATGCGGAATTGCGCGCCCGCTTGCTCGAACCCGATTATGCCGAACGCGTGGCTGATGTACTGGCGGAATTTGACGGCTATATGAATTCCCGCGACACGTGGGTGACGCGGGAGGCGCCCAAACTGGCTGATCGGCAGGTGGCTTATTTCTCGGCGGAGTTTGGATTGCACGAAACACTCCCCATCGCTGCCGGTGGCTTGGGCGTGCTCGCGGGCGACCACATTAAAAGTGCCAGTGATCTTGGCCTCAACTTTTGTGGCATCACTTTATTTTACCGTGAAGGGTATTTCCAACAAACCATCAACCAGGATAACTGGCAGGCTGAATACTATAACCAACTCAACCCGCGCAACCTCCCGATGGATGTCGTGACTAATGCCGAGGGTAAACCCATCACCTGCGCGGTGGACATCGCCACCGATACCATTCGCTTCCGTGCGTGGCGCATCAATGTCGGCCGTTGCCCGCTGTACTTACTCGACACCAATTTGCCTGAAAACCCTGCCCACTATCGTGACCTTACGTTGCGCGTGTATGGCGGCGACACCACCACGCGCATCCAACAGGAAATCCTACTTGGCATCGGTGGCGCGAAACTAATACGCACACTTGGCAAAACCCCCAGCGTGTTTCATATGAACGAAGGTCATGCTGCATTTCTGGCGCTGGAACTCATTCGTGAAAAAATGACTGGCGGCAACAGCTTCGATGATGCCCTTGCTGCCACGCGCGAGGAATGCATTTTCACTACGCACACGCCCGTGCCGGCGGGGCACGATCGCTTTTCGCCCGAGTTAATGAGCTATTCGCTCAGCCGTTACGCAAAGCAACTAGACCTTTCCCACAAGGAACTCATGGCACTCGGCCGTTTGGATGCCGAGGACGACGATGAGCAATTTTGCATGACCGTGCTCGCCCTCAACGCCGCCCGCGCCGCCAATGGAGTCAGTGAATTGCATGGCGCGGTGAGCCGGGAAATGTGGCGGGGGAAATATAATGTGCCCGTCGACGAAGTGCCCATTGGCCACATCACCAACGGCATTCACACGCTCGGCTGGATGAGCCGCAGTGCGCGCGATTTCTGGCAACCGCGCCTCGGCAACGGCCCGAAGTTTTACGAACACATCAATGACGCTGAATTCTGGGCCAAGGTGGCGGATGAAAATTTTATTGCCGACGAGGAACTTTGGGCGTTGCGCTATCGGTTGCGGCGGGAATTGATTGATTTTGTGCGCAGTCGCCTCATTGACACTCCACCCTCCCGCGAAGGCGACTTTATCAGTTATGATCATTTGCTCGATGCCGACACGCTTACCATTGGCTTCGCCCGGCGCTTTGCCACTTACAAACGCGCGCCGTTGATTTTTGATCACTTTGAAGAAGTCGTGAAACTCGCTAAAAACGCCGACCGTCCGGTACAATTTATTTTCGCCGGCAAAGCGCATCCGGCCGATGAGGAAGGTAAAAGATTCATTCAAAAAATCGCGCATCTGGCCAAGCACAGCGAATTGCAGGGGCACTTGGTGTTCATTGAAAACTACGATATTCAAATTGGCCGAATGCTCGTGGGCGGCTGCGACGTGTGGCTCAACAACCCCCGGCGCCCGCTTGAGGCCAGCGGAACGAGCGGTATGAAAACCGCCGCGCACGGAGGGCTCAACTGCAGTATTATGGACGGCTGGTGGCGCGAGATTTATGATGGCGAAAACGGCTTTTCCATTGGCGACGATTCACATCCGGATAACCTCGAAGAACAGGACCGCGTCGATAGTGAGAATTTATTCCGCGTGCTGTCGGATGAAGTGATCCCCACTTTTTACAATCGCGACGCCTCGGGTTTGCCGCGCCAATGGATTCACAAAATGCGCCACGCGATGGCGACGGTGACCCCAAAGTACAACACGTGGCGAATGGTGCAGGATTATTCGCGCAACTATTATTTAGGGAGCTAACGTGCGTCTGCCCATCTCATCGCAAACTCCAGAAACCCTCCGTACGTGGCTGGACGAACGGGGCGAGAAACCATACCGCGCTTCGCAAATCCTCAAATGGGTGCATCAACATTTTGCCGTCGATTGGGCGGCGATGACGAATCTCGGCGAATCGCTACAAATCAGCCTCGCCGAATCCTTCAATTTTTCTACTGTCGAACTTGCCCGCAAACAAGGCGACGCCGACACCACTCAAAAATTTCTCTGGAAATTGCGCGATGGGCAACTAGTCGAGAGCGTCCTCATCCCCGCCAGCCCCGCGCTTTATGGCGAGCCCAGCGATCGCCACACGTTATGCATCTCCACGCAAGTGGGCTGCGCGTACGGCTGCACTTTTTGCGCCAGCGGATTGGACGGATTCAAGCGCAACCTCGAACCCGCCGAAATCATCGACCAAGTGCTTGCGGTCGAACGCGCGCAGGGCAGGGCAGGGCAACGCGCCATCAATAATCTCGTCATCATGGGAATGGGTGAGCCAATGGCGAACTACGATAACCTGATGTTGGCGCTGGAATCGTTAAATGCTGATTGGGGTGCAAATATCGGCGCACGTAAAATCACCATCTCGACCAGCGGACTCGTGCCGCAAATCCAAAAACTCGCCGCTCAACCACGCCAATATCGCCTGGCCATCAGCCTTCACGGGGCCACCGACGAAGTCCGCGATCGCATTATGCCCATCAACCGGAAATATCCATTGGCAAAACTAGCGGCTGCCGCCGAAGAATATCAGCAAGCCAAAAGCGGCAAGCTCACACTTGAGTACATCCTCATCGCCGGTGTAAATGACGCCCTCGACCAAGTCGCCCCGCTCGCGGAACTCGCCCATCGCCTTCGCGCCAAAGTCAACCTCATCCCCTACAATCATGTCGACGGTCTCGAATGGGGCCGACCGGACCGCGCCATCCAAGATGCCTTTCACGAGGCATTAGTTTCCCGCGGAACGCTCACCACTCTTCGCCGTGAAAAAGGCCACGATATTGACGCCGCCTGCGGGCAATTACGATTAAGGACCGAAAAGGAATTGGCCGCGACGTGAAGTTTGCATTCAACAATTTGATCGCTAAGGTCTCCCCGTGATTGCCTTACTTGATTATGGCGCGGGGAATGTCCGCAGTGTACAGAAGGCGCTAACGGCGGCTGGTGCTGAGGTCGCATTGGTGGCTAATCCGGAGGACGTCGCGCGGGCGGATGCAATGGTGCTGCCGGGCGTGGGGGCGTTTGACGATTGCGTGAATGCGATGCAGCGGCAGGAGTTGTTTGCTGCAGCGAAGGATTTCATTGGCACGGGCAAGCCGTTCCTTGGGATTTGCGTGGGCTATCAGGCGTTGTTCGAGAAGAGTGAGGAGTTTAATTCGTGCGCGACAGGCTTGGGAATTTTTGGTGGCAGCGTGGTGCGGTTTGCGGAGAATGAAATTAAAGTGCCACAGATTGGCTGGAACGAAGTGGAATTTGAAAAACCGGAGTGCCCCATTCTGAAAGGCATCGAATCGGGGAGTCATTTTTATTTCGTACACAGTTATTTCCCGAAACCCACGGACGAATCCATTGTCGCCACGCGCACCAATTATGGCAAACCCTTTGCCTCAGCCGTCTGGCGCGACAACGTTTTTGCCACGCAATTCCACCCGGAAAAAAGCCAAAAGGTGGGTCTGAAATTACTAGAAAACTTTGTCCAGTTGGCAGATTCTTAACGCGGGCTTGCCGAAAGCAGGCGGGATTGTTACCGTTTCGCCGAACCAAAAATTATGGCCTACGAACTCCCTGAACTCCCGTACGCGCACGACGCGTTGGAACCCCACATAGATGCACAGACGATGGAAATCCATCACGGCAAGCATCACGCCACTTACATCGCCAAGCTCAATGCGGCGCTAGAAGGTCACGACGATCTTGCCGCCAAAAGCATCGACGATCTTGTCAGTGATCTCAATGCCCTTCCTGAAGGCATTCGCGGTGCCGTACGCAACCATGGCGGCGGCCATGCCAACCATTCGTTATTCTGGACCATCATGGGTCCCGGCGGTGGCGGCGAACCCACGGGCGCACTGGCCGATGCCATCGAGGCAGAATTCGGCAGCTTGGATTCCTTTAAAGAAAAATTTGAAGCCGCTGGGGCCACGCAGTTTGGCAGTGGTTGGGCTTGGCTGTGCGTTAAATCCGATGGCGGACTTTGCGTTTGCAGCACAGCCAATCAAGATACGCCGTTGATGGAGGGCCGCACGCCCATCGTCGGCTGTGACGTATGGGAGCACGCTTATTATTTGAAATACCAAAATCGCCGCCCGGATTACTTGAAGGCGTTTTGGAGTGTAGTAAACTGGGACGCGGTCGCCGCGAATTACGATGCCGCCAAAAGCTGATCCCGATCTTAAAATATTTCAGCGCGCCTCCGGGCGCGTTTTTTATTGCGTATATTTCAGCGGGATTTGTGCTCCGGCGACAAAGCTTAATTTGGCGATGTTGACCATTTGGTAGACGTTGATGCGAAAGTCCGGGCAGGTACTGACCAGACAATAGGCGTCGGTCGGGCTGAAATGGTAATCGGAGACGAGCCACTCGATGAGATGCTTGGTGGCGGTATCGACCGCTTGCTCGAGCGGGCGCGCAGCTTGAATGGCGATCAGGAGATCGGGGGTCTCGATGCGCATGAAGGGCAGGGGGGCTTGCTTCTTCAGCTCGAAGCGTAGCCGCACAGTAGCGCAGGTTTCCGCAGCCGTGCCGGTGTATTCAGTATCGCCCTGGCTCGCATGAACATCGCCAAGGTAAAACAATGCGCCGGGGTGGCTGACCGGAAGGTGGATGCGATTGCCAACCGTGACATCACGGATGTCAAGATTGCCTCCCCACGTCCCTTGGCCGTCGATACTGGTGGTTACTTCGCGGTCTGGGGCGGTGCCGATGGTCCCGATGAAGGGCGTGATCGGCCATGAGATTTCTTCGCTGAAATGCAGCGTGCCATCGCGCATCGTGCCGCTGGGACCGAGGCTGTGCTTAAAAATTTTTGTGGTGTATTCGCTGGAAAGTTCTGGCCAGCGGGTGGATTGGCCGAAGGGCCCGCGGTTGGGGCCGGTGGCCACCCATGAGTAATCAGCCACTTCGATGTCCTCAATGCATGCCACGAGCACGTCGCCGCGTTCTGCGCCCTCAACAAAGACGGGGCCGCCAATGGGATTGGCCATGGGCGGGTTGCGATCGAAACCGGGCCGGTTGCCGGGGATCGCTTTGTCGTCGGGGGTTTTAAAATAGCCGGCACTCGCATCCCAAGTTTCAACTTCAAAACTCTCATCGATCTGCACGTGCAGCAACGGCTCGTCATGCCAATCAAAGGCATATTTTCTTGCGTCGTCTCGGAGGATTTTCTGCATGATGATGGGGGTGGATACGCTAATACGGTGCCCTAATGAATTGGCTTCGGTCGTTTGTTATATTTTTCATAAAGACGGGTGTGCCGGCTTTGGAGGTCGATTTTTTGCCCGGCAATCCACATATGCTTTACGTTGGCGCGGATATCAAAGATGTCGCCGTTCACCGCGATGAAGGTGGCTTCTTTTTTGGGTGTGAGTGAGCCAAGGCGATCGGCCACGCCGAGCATTTGAGCGGGGTGCAGTGTGAGGCTGCGCAGAGCGATTTCGCGAGGCAAACCGTAGGCCATGGATTGCGCGGCGGCGTAGACGATATTGCGCACCCGGGATGCACCCCAGGAACCGATTGGCTCGCTGTGAGCGATTTGAACGCCGGCTTTATGGAGGATGCCAGCGGCGCGAAAGTGAATATCGTGCGGGTCGATGTCGCGCTGGGGCAGGGTGAAGACATTATCGTAAATCACCGGCACTTTTTCTTTCGCCAACAAATCGGCCACTTGCCACGCATCGCGCGAGGCAGCCAGGACAATCTTGAATTTCCGACCCTTGGCCCACGCGACGGCAGATTTGATTTGTCGGACTTCATTGGCGTGCACGATAATCGGTTGTTGGCCCGAAAGCGTGCCGAGCATCCCCTCCCATGCGGGGACTTTTTTGAAACTTGCAGCACCAGCCTTTCGTGCGCGCGCGTATGCCTCGGCGTCATCGAAAAACTGATCGATCGTTTTTAATTTCTTGTTGCGTGACTCAGTTTGTTCTTTCGGTGATTTATATTTGGATGGGTCGCGCAACGATTCTTTCGGAAGCGTGTTGAGCTTCATCACGGGCCACCAGAGATGCAGGGCCGCGTGTGATTTTAGCGTCATCTCTTCAACTCCCCAACCGGATAGTTTGATTAGGCCAGATGTGCCGGTAATCGTACCGCCCATGGGCGCCACCAGCGCGTGGGTGAAGCCGTTGGCGCGGGCGACGGGAATGAGTTCGGAATCGGGGTTGACAGAAACCCACGCTTCCACGTCAGGCGTAAATTCGCCCACTTCCGTGGTATCTTGCGTGGCGCGCACGGCGTTAATTTCGGTCAGGCCGAGTGAAGTGGCTGCGGCAATCAGGCCGGGGTACAACTGCAGGTTTCCAAGGTCGACAACTTTGGTTTGGCGTGTGGCTCGAAGGTTCGGCCCGATCGCTTGAATGATCCCATCAGTGACAAGCATTTGGCCGTTTTTTACCGTGCCTTTGTCCGCCGTATGGATTGCAGCGGCTTTGTACAATACAGTTTGCGGTTGTCCTTGCGGCTGCGCCTGCAGCGTTGCGGCGGTAAATAGAATCAGAATCAGCTTGTTCACGGTTTAACCTTTCGACATTCGTAACAGTTGTTTAGGGCGTGTGCCTTTTCGAGTGCACGAAAAAAGAAAGCGGATCGCGCGGCTACGCCGGCGTTTTCTTTGCCGTTATTTTTACGGGCCTTGGCAAGGAGCGCTGTGCGCTCGGCGGCGAGTGTCTTTGTGCGGGCGGCGGCTTTTGCGCGGTCGTAGTATTGGGCCCCTTCGATCCACGTTTGTTCGCAGATCGTTTGAGTGGAAAGTGGATGGCCGCTCCACAATACAATATCGGCGTCCTTGCCGACTTCAAGTGAGCCGACCCATTGATCGATGCGAAGCTGTTTGGCAGGATTGAGCGTCACAAATTTGAGCGCGTCTTCCTCGCTGGTGCCGCCGTATTTTACCGCTTTTGCCGCCTCGAGATTCAATCGGCGGGCGAGATCGCTTGAATCGGAGTTAAAACTCACCAGTGCACCGCGCGCGTGCATCAGGGAGCCGGCGTACGGGATGGCATCGTACACTTCAAATTTATACGCCCACCAATCGCTGAAGGTGGAGGCGCCCGCTCCGTGTGCAGCAATTTCATCGGCGATTTTGTACCCCTCCAATACGTGTTGCAGTGTGCCAATTTTTACACCAAAACGTTCCATCGTGCGTATGAAAATGAGTATCTCATCCTGCCGGTACGAATGGCAGTGGATGAGGCGTTTGCCATTGATGATTTCGCCAATCGCTTCGAGTTCGAGATTGCGGCGGATTGGCGCAACGTCTTCGCGCAATTGATCGGCAAGATACTGACGAGCGGCGGTGAAGCGATTGTTGAAGAATGTTTTCACGCCCATTCGTGTTTGCGGGAAACGCGTGGTTTTGTCATCGCCCCAGTTGGATTGCTTTACATTTTCGCCAAGAGCGAACTTGATGCCGGCCGGTGCGTTCGCAAATTTCAACGCATCCGGCGGGGCGCCGTGGCGTAGCTTGATGACTTGGTTTTGACCGCCGATAGGATTGGCCGAGCCGTGTAAAAGATTAGCCGTTGTCAGTCCGCCGGCGAGTTGGCGGTAAATGTTTCCTGTCTCGGAATTCACCACATCACCGATGCGCACCATGGCGGTAGAGGGCAGTGTGCCTTCGTTGACGCCGCCGAGAATCATGCTGTGGCTGTGGCAATCGATCAGCCCGGGCGTGACGTGCATCCCCTTGGCGCCGATCACAATGCCATCGAAGGATTCGGGCGGGTTTAAGGCGCGGCCCACTTCGGCAATACGGCCATTGGCGATACGAATCGAGCCGTTGGTGATGACGCCTTCGGGGCCGCAGGTCCAAATCGTGGCGTTTTGGATTATCACATTTTTCGGTGAAAGCAGCGGTCCTCGAAAGGCGTCGGGTGATTGGGCGATGCGCGGGGAGGGTTTGGTTTTTTCTTTTCCCTTACCAACCATTCCGTTTTTCGGTTTAGTGTCAGATTTTTTAGATGCGGGGTTGTCGTTGATGAAATGACGGCCTTCGATCCACACGGAATCAATTTCATTGTCAGGATCAAACCAACTCCCCCCATCAACAACAGTGAGATTGGCAAGCTTGCCTTTTTCAATCGTTCCGATTTGTTTGTCCGCACTCATCAATCGCGCAGGTTCGGTGGTGAGTGCGGCAAGCGCCTGTTGTTCGGTGAGGCCTCGCTCAATGGCGCGTGCAATATTTTTACGGAAAGATTTGTAGTCTGCCAGGCCGTGGGTCGTGAGGGTGATTGCGTGGTCGCGGCGGAGCAGGGCGGGGATTTCCGGTGCCCAATCCCAAGCACGCAATTGATCAAGTGAAATTTGATTCCAATCTTCCTCCTCCGGCAGCTCGGGGATTGCGGGAAACACCACAGGCACGATGAATGCCGCCTTAATTTGTTTTAGCATTTCTGGGCGCCGCCATTCCTGACCGGTGGCAACGAGAATGGGATCAAACCCGAGTTCGGCGCTGAGCACTTGGGCGCGACTGAGCATCAAGACGCTTCCGGGTTCGATGATGATGCGTTGTTTGTACGCCTTGGCCAGCACGGGGCGCAATGCTTCGAGGGAAGGATTGTACTCTGGGCGTGCATCGGTCGGGTGCGTTTTGTGCCACGATTGCATCGCGAAATAATGCTGTGCATCGAACACGGTTTGGCGAATGACAGCGATCGCGCCCATCAGCGAATTGGGGTATCCTTCAGCGCGTTCGCCCGTGGTGGAAAAAGCCAGATGCTGTACCGTGTCCGGCTTCAGGATGAGTTGATTGGGGTTGCCGGTGCCCAGCAACGCCAACGTGCCGGTGCCACGATAAATGCCTTTAGTGGGTATCACGTTGGCTGCGGTGAACCCGAGCGCCCGCAGTGTGACGAGTTCTTTTGGGTCGGGCGAAAATTGCGCTGCCACGCGATGCTCCGGCCGCACACCAGCAATTTCGTAACCGGGTCCTTTACGCCCCATATCGGTTTTGGTGGTGGGCAGACCTGTGAAGCTCACGCCCGCGCGGGCGTCGATGGGCACCGTCCATCGGTTGGAAATCGGCTTGGCCTTGTCCTCGCCCAACGAAAGATACGGATCAATGAAGCCGGCGTAAATCGTTTTACCCTTCATCGACCAAACGCGAGCATCGGCGGGAATGCCTTTCTTCCCTGCAGGCAACACTGCCTCAATTCGTCCGTTGCGGATGAGAATAGTCGCGCCTTCCAAAGCCGTTCCTGGCTTGACGATCACCCGAGCCCCCATCAACGCGTGCGCCCCCAACGGCTGCGGCCGCTGGCCCGGCGGCAGAATTTCAGCAGCTGGAAGTAATGAGGGGGCAATCAATTGCCCTGTCAATAATGCCAATGCCGTCAGGGCGATGAAAATTGATTTCATACGCGAAGCGTAGGAGGCGTTTGACTAATGACCAAGCCCCAAATCCTGTGGAGACAATTGGATTTAAGAAATGGATCCCTGATGTTTTGAAAATTCCATTAGCCAAGGGAATTGAGTTTGCGATGGGGGCGCGGCTTTGGTAATCTACTGTTTTATGGCTGAATTTGTTCCGTTTCGATTGGGTGTGCTCGGTTCGGGCGGGGGCTCGAACTTTGGGGCAATTGTGGAATCGTGCCAAAACGGGGCCCTTTCAACCGTGCAGGCAAGCGTGGCGGTGGTATTAAGCGATGTGGAAAAGGCGTTAATTTTGGAACGGGCGCGGGATGTGGAGGTGAATTGCACGCACATTGCGCCGGGGAATTTTCGCACCAAGCTGGATGACGCAGCGGAAGCCGCTTATATAAAGGCGCTTAATGATGTGGAGGTGGACTTGGTGGTGCTCGCGGGGTTTATGCGGGTTTTGAAGGGGGAGTTTTTGCGGGCGTTTGAGGGGCGGGTGGTAAATGTGCATCCGTCGCTGCTGCCGGCATTTCCGGGGTTGGAAGCGTGGAAACAGGCACTGGATCACGGGGTGAAGGTGACGGGGGCAACGGTCCATTTTGTGGATCAGGGGGTGGATAGCGGCGCAATTATTGCCCAAAAATCGGTGCCGGTGCTGGATGATGACACACCGGGAACCTTGCATAAACGCATTCACGGCGCGGAACATCGGATTTACCCCGAGGCCATTGCGGCGATTGCGCGGGGGGAAATCGCATTGCGCGGGCGCGGCACGATCAAGGTTGCGCGATGAAAAATCGGGTTAAAAAATCAAAGAAAAAGATCGCTTTTCCGCGGCGACGGTGGCAGATCAACCCGTCCACGCGAGTGGAGGAGTCTTCCAAGCGCTATTCCCGCCCGAAAGCGAAAGTGCAAGCTCGGCGATTATTAGATGACTAAAAGCAACAAAAACAAAATTTTGAAATTCGGTTTACCGAAAGGCAGCTTGCAAGATGCCACGGTTGAAAAGCTGGCGAAGGCGGGTTGGAATGTATCCATCAGCAGCCGCTCGTACATTCCCGTAGTGGACGACAGCGAGTTGGAAATCCGCACCATCCGCGCACAGGAGATGAGCGTTTATGTGGAGCGCGGCTATTTGGATTGCGGCATCACGGGGCTGGATTGGATTGAGGAAAACAATTCCAAGGTGCACGAGGTGGGCGAGTTTTTGTTTAGCAAAGCCACGCGTCGTCCGGCGCGCTGGGTTTTGGCGGTGCCGGATAAATCCAAAATCAAATCGGTCAAGGATCTGCAAGGCAAACGCATCGCCACAGAAGTAGTGGGGCTCACCAAGCGTTGGCTGAAAAAGAACGGCGTCAAAGCCGAGGTGGAATTTTCCTGGGGCGCCACCGAAGTGAAGGCACACGAATTAGTGGACGCGATCGTGGAGGTAACCGAAACCGGCAGCAGCCTCCGCGCGAATAATCTACGCATCGTGGAGGAATTAATGAGCAGCACGCCGCGATTGATCGCCAACAAAAATGCTTGGAAAAACAAGTGGAAGCGCCAGAAGATTGAAACGATGGCGATGCTGCTGCGCGGCGCACTGGATGCCGAGGCGATGGTGGGCTTAAAGTTGAACATCAAACAGGCCAACCTCTCCAAAGTTTTAGGAAAATTGCCCGCGCTACGAAATCCAACCATCAACGAACTCAGCCAAACCGGCTGGGTAGCGGTGGACACGGTGATCGAAGAACACGTGGCCCGCGAAATAATTCCCAGCCTCAAAGCGGCTGGCGCAGAAGGAATTATTGAATATCCACTGAATAAAGTGGTATATTAACCCTTCTCACAGACAGACAAGAAGAGACAAAAACATGGGATCGTTAAAGAAACGACGCAAATCCAAAATCAACAAGCACAAGCGGCGCAAGGCCTCACGGGCCAACCGTCACAAGAAGCGTAAGTGGCAAAAGTAGGTTAACCCCTGCGCCCTTGCAATTCGCCCAACCGGGCGTGCTCCAATTGCCCTAATATAACGGGTCTGATTAACATGATGAATCGAAACCAATTCATGGTCTTCGCAGGTACACTCGTGCTTGCAGCCTGCGCCGGCCCCGTCAAGATGCCCAGCGAAGAAGCCCCCCCTTCAACCGCAGAGCTGCAGCCAAGCCAACTGATTGCCGAACCTGCCCCGCCAACGGCGAAACCCGATGCCGAAGCGAAGCGGATCGCCGAAGATGCGGCTATTGAACGCCGGATCCGTTCGATGGCGCATTACGCAGCCGCCACAGCCGCAATGGAGCGGGGCGAAAGCGCGGTGGCGATGGAAGAATTTGAACAGGCTGCCTTGGCAGATCCCGCAAACGAAAAAATTGTGCTCGAAGTGGTGCGCATGTTGCTGGCCCAAAAGAAATTCGACAAGGTGCTCGCGCTCTTGGTTAAAGCGACTGCTAACCCAGACGCGTCCGCCAAGGTGCACACACTGCTCGCAGTGACCTACGCACAAAAAGGGAAACTTGACTTGGCCCGCATAGCCGCCGAAGGCGCTATTCGCATGGCCCCGGATTCCATCCTCGGCTACAAAACATTAATTCAAGTTTACCAAAAAGAAATGAATGGTGGCGCCAAGCGCCTGCCTCAAATCCGCAAGACCCTCGATCAGGCCTTTGCCCAAAAGAAACCCGACATCACATTTCAGGTCGAACTGGCACTCATGGCCGGCGGTTATTTACAAATCGATAAAACTGCTGCGGAAGAACTCAAGCCACGCATCCGCAAGCTGCTGGATGCGGCGTGGGCCAGTAAACCGACTGTCCCCTTGATGATTGAGCAAATCGGCCGAGGTTACCGTATGATCGATGCCCGTAAAGAAGCGGCGGTGGTGACTCAAGAATTACTAAAAGCCTTACCCGGCAACCCGGCCGTGCTAATGCAGTTGGCACAGGATTTAATTATCGCAGGCAAGATTAAGGAAGGCCGAATGCACCTTGAGGCAATTCTTAAGAAGAACCCCAATTCATGGCGTGCCCACCAACTGCTTGCCGCGGTGGCAATGGATGAAGACGAATTCGCAACAGCCGCCCAACATTATCGTGCGGCAATCAAGCTCAATTCCCGAATCGAGCAACTGTATTTTGATCTGATTTCCGCATTGCTCTCGGACGACAAAAGTGATGAGGGGCAAAAGGTGTTGGATATGGTGAAACGGAAATTTAAGCCGAATTTTTTGCAGGCTTATTTCGCGGCGATGATCGCTTTGGAAAAACGGGATTTCAATCAAGCATTGGATGACTTGCGCCGTGCCGAATCGATCGCAAAAAATGCTGATCCCACACGCCTCAATCACATTCTTTATTTCCAATTGGGAACCACTGCCGAGCGTGCCGGAAAAATTGAAATTGCCGAAAAATATTTCCGGCAATCAATTGAGAAAAATCCGGAATATGCAACCGCGTTAAATTATCTCGGATATATGTGGGCCGATCGCGGTGAAAAACTTGATGAAGCAATCGAACTGATTGATCGAGCACTCAAGCTCAGCCCCGATAACGGTGCATATCTTGACAGCCGTGCGTGGGCACTCTTCAAGCAGGGCAAATTCAAGGAAGCGCTCACGTGGCAACTCAAGGCGCTCAAACACACCGAGGGCGATGATGCTGAAATTTTCCTTCACCTTGGCGAAATGTATTTGAAATTGAAGCAGCCAAAAGAGGCCCGCGGATACCTTGAGAAAGCCGCTGCCATTAAAGACACTGAACCAGACGTGAAACAGCGCATTCAGGATGTGCTTAAACAACTTCCCTAACGCAGACTGATGCCTCTGCAGTTTACCCGGCACTATACTCTGCCCGAAGCTCGCGAAATGCTCCCCACACTTCGTGAGTGGTTTGCGGAACTCGATGAGGTGACTCCCCTTATTCATCAATCCGAACAATCCTTTGAGCCCCGCTTGGCCGCCGGCGAAGATCTCGGAGGGCAGGGGGTTGTTGAATGGGCCAAAAACCTACGGCGCGTTCATGAAGTGCTGCGTGAATTTCAAGCGCGCGAAATTCAATTGAAGGATGTGGCGCGCGGGCTCGTCGATTTCCCTGCGATTCTTGACGAACGCGAGGTCTTTCTCTGCTGGGAAAAACCGAAATGAACATTACCCACTGGCACGACATCGACACGGGTTTTGCCGGGCGAAAACCATTGTGGGAGGTCCGCGAGGATTGACACAAGGGCGGGTAACGTATAAAAGGCCTCCCGATTTTTTCCGACATCGCAGATACTATGATTAAGGTAAAAAACCTCCGCAAAACTTTTGGCGCCAACGTCGCCGTGGACAGCATCAGCTTCAACGTGAAGCAGGGCGAAGTGCTTGGCTTTCTCGGCCCCAATGGCGCGGGGAAATCCACTACGATGCGCATGATTACCGGTTACCTTGTGCCCGATGAAGGCAGTGTGACGGTTGGCGAATTCGACATCGTCGAATCCCCCGCAAGCGCCAAGTCGCTCATTGGTTATCTGCCGGAAAATGCACCCAGCTACCCGGACATGACCGTGCAGGCTTTCCTGCGCTTCACAGCGGAAATCCGCGCCCTCACAGGCATGGCGCGAGACAAGGCAGTGGACGGCGCCATCGATACGTGCTCGTTGCAGCCTGTTCGGCATCAGAGCATTGACACGCTTTCCAAAGGCTTCCGCCACCGCACTTGCCTTGCGCAATCTCTACTGCACGAACCCGAAGTGCTGGTGCTCGATGAACCGACTGACGGCCTCGACCCCAACCAAAAACGCGAAGCCCGCCAACTCATCAAGCGATTGGGTGAAACGAAGGCGGTGATTTTTTCCACGCATATTTTGGAGGAAGTGGACGCCGCCTGCTCGCGCGCCATCATCATCAACAACGGTGGGATCGTAGCCAACGGCACGCCGGACGAATTAAAACAAAAAACCAAGTCCGGTCGGCTGGATGACCTGTTCCGTGAACTCACCATGAGCGACACCCAAACAAAGGAGGCAGCTTAAATGAACTCCCCTTTTCGAAATGTTCTCACCCTCGCCAAGCGCGAGTTCACCGGGTACTTCGCTACGCCGGTGGCTTATGTGTTCCTCGTCATCTTTTTGCTGATGACCGGTTTCTTCACGTTCATGCTGGGCATGGATTTGTTCGACCGTAATCAAGCCTCGCTGGAATCCTTTTTCACCTGGCATCCTTGGCTGTATTTATTTCTCGTGCCCGCAGTGGCAATGCGGTTGTGGTCGGAAGAAAAACGGACCGGCACCCTTGAGCTGCTACTCACACTCCCGATTACCGCCTGGCAGGCGGTGCTGGCAAAATTCCTGGCCTCGTGGGCATTCCTCGTTTTGGCGTTGGCATTAACATTCCCGGTTTGGATAACGGTTAACAAGCTCGGCTCGCCAGACAACGGTGCGATTTTTTGTGCCTACGTGGGCAGCGCATTAATGGCCGGCGCATATCTCGCCATCGGTTGCATGACCTCCGCCCTTACGCGCAATCAAGTGGTTAGCTTTATCCTGTCGGTGGTGGTTTGCCTCTTTACCATTTTGGCCGGCTTTGCGCCGGTAACCAACTTTATGACCGGCTTGTTTCCCAACAGCCCGGGCGTCGTGGAGTTCGTGGCCAATCTTAGTGTCATCACTCATTTCGAATATTTCCAACGGGGCGTGCTCGATTTTCGTGACCTGGTATTTTTTGGTTCGGTGATTATTTTCGCCCTGTTTGTCACAGGCATCATTGTCCGCAACGCGCAAGAGTCGCGAACGGCAGGTAATTTTTCCTACTCCCTTGGTTTCTGTGGGCTAGGGGCACTCATCCTGATCGCGGCCAACGCGATGACGGCGCAACTCCGCTGGAAGGCTGATCTGACTGAGGGGAATATTTATTCATTGTCCAAAGGCACCGAGCGGATTCTGTTGCGCCTAAACGATGATCGTGGCGGGGAGCCGGACGCCTTCAAGTTGGAGATGCGTTTATATCAAACCAGCGACCAGCGAGTACCCAACAATTTGTCCCGCTACGCAAAGCGCGTGGAGGATATGCTAAAGGAATACGTGGGGCTTGCGAGTAACATGTCGAAAGGCGGCAACGAGTCCCTGATTCTTCATCGGATCAATGTGCAGCCCGATTCTCCCGAGGAAGATCAGGCCATGAAGGATAATATCGAGAAATTTCCTATCGGCCCGGAAGAATTTGCTTATCTTGGGCTATCACTCAGCTATGCCGACCGCACCGAAAAAGTAGAATTACTAGTCTCCACTCAAACTCAAAGTGGGCGCTCCATGTCGCTTCGTTCTGAAGTAACGTTGGAATATGAAATTTCCCACGCGATTACCCGTTTATTAAAATCAGAAGACGTCCGGGTGGTCATTGGAGTTATGGCGCCACCCACTGTTCAGGTGATGGGCGGCTTACCGCATGGCATCCCGCCACAAATGGCCATGCAACGCGGTATGGAGCCAAGACCGCCGTGGGCACTAATCCGCTTGTTGCAACGTGAATACGATGAAGTGCGCGCCGTAGATTTTAACTCCGGCATTTCACGCAACGATCAAAGCGAAGAGCAATCGCTCGTTGAGAGCGACATCGACATGCTGTTGGTCATTCATCCGCAAAACATCAGCGAACGAGCGCAATTCGCTATCGACCAATACGTGCTTAATGGCGGAAAGGTGGTCGCCTTTCTCGATCCTTTTTATGGGCTTTCCGCCGGAGCGATGGGCGGTCGCGGCCCTGCGGACAGCTCTTCCACGCTCAGTAAGTTGCTCCCCGCGTGGGGACTGAATTTTGATAATTCACACATCTTGGCTGATATGGATAACCCGTTTCGACCGGATCCACGTGAATCAGAAGTGTGGCCAACATTGGTGGAGTTGTCCGGGAAAAGCCACAGCCAATCTGAAGTTATCACACAGAATTTGGGCACAGTGAGCGTGCTGCACGTTGGCTCGTTTACCGGCAAGGCGGCAGACAAGGGGCTAACCCAGGTCAACCTCTTGAACAGCTCGACCAACGCCATGCAGCTCAACACAAAGACACCCGCCGGCACTGCCACTAATGCCACGGCCATCCTTCCAAGAGCCCCATTTACCGCCGCCCAAAACAAGATTGCCCGCACGTTTAAAGGCGGCGGGAAATCCAGCGTGTTGGCCGTGAAACTCACGGGCAATTTTACCACCGCTTTCCCGCAAGGCGATCCTGAAGCCATACCGCCCGCAGATGCCAACGCGACTGTGCCGAAAGATGCCTCCCTGAAATCCGTGCGCGAAAACGCTTTGCCGGTGGTCGTGTTGGTGGGAGATGTGGATTTGCTGAATGACCAATTAGCAGCCCAACCGATGAGGGATGCCTTCGGCCAGTTCGTCGGATTTCGCTACAGCAACCTCACTTTTGTGATGAATCTGGCAGATTACCTTACCGGCGATGAGGATCTCATCCGCGTCCGCAGTCAATCCCAGCGAGATCGGCCATTGGAGTTGCTCGATCGTATGCTAGAAAAGGCTACTCGCCGCGTGCAAAAAGACATTGATTTGCTGCAGAAAGAACTCGAAACCGCCAAAAAGAAAGTTCGGGAAATTGAAGAAAAAGTTAATGAACAGGTTCGCCAACTCATGGCGAGCGGCGGCGGTCAATTGCAGATTAGCGAAGCTGACGTTAAAAAATTAAAGGACATGGAGACCGAAGAGAAAGCGGCTGAAGACAAAGCGCGCAAAACAATTCGCGAAAAAAAACGTGAGTTGCGGGAGGAAATCAACGCGCTGAAATTCCGCATCAAGTGGGCCAATATTCTCATCATGCCGGCGCTTGTAGCGCTTTTTGGCTTGTTCGTTGCCGTCACCCAGTCCAAACGTTCTAAACGTTCGGTAACTTTATCATGAAGACCAAACAATTAATTTCAATGGTGGCGCTATTGGTCGTCACGATTGCGGGCTATCTGATTTTCAGCCCCAGTAGCGAGTCCGCCTCGGCTATTGACAGCAACGTAGGCGACGAACCAATGGCTGACTTAAATATCGGCAGCATCGCCGCAATCTCCATTGCGGCCGACGGAGAAAACGGAATTTCCACATTACGCGTGGAGAAAAAACTGGGCAATTGGGTGGTTGCCCAACGGGGTGGATATCCCGCGGACACCAGTCGCATAGAAGGATTGGTTAAAAATCTGATCGCAATGAAAATTCTGCGGCGCGTTCCTGCGAGTAAAAGTCAACTGGACCGACTGCACCTTAAGGAGCCCGGCACGGGCAAAACGGCGGCTACCCGGATTGAGTTTTTCGCGGCGGATGGCAAATCCATCAAAATCGTTCACCTTGGCAAAGAGTTGAGCGCTCCGGGCGGCGAGGAGAACACTTCAGCTCTGGGAGGTGGCGGCAATTATCCGGATCGCCGTTTCATCATGCTTGATGCCAAGCCGGCAAGCGCGGCGGTTGTCGATCAAACATTCAGCAACGCAAACGCCGTCCCTTCAGACTGGATTAACCGTACGGATTTTTTTGATGTAAAGAACGTGCTCACACTCGCCGTGGATTACCCCGGAACCGAAGCCACCAATTCCTGGAAACTCACTCGGGAAAACACCGCCACCAATTGGACGCTCGTGGCCGCCCGCGAAGGGGAGGCGCTGGATCAAAGCAAGCTCAATTCTTTGGGCCAGCCATTTCAGTCGCCCACGTTTAATGATGTCCTTATTGGCGACGCGGCCGCTGCCTCGATTAGCACGAATGCCACCCGCATCACATTAGGCACTGAAGATCACTTCACCTACACCATCTCCCTTGGCAAACCAAATGAAGGCGGGGATTTCCCGATGCGGCTTGCGGTTTCCGCTAAACTTCCCGAGAAACGCATCCCCACCAAAGATGAAAAGCCCAACGCCGCCGCCAACCTCGATCTTCAATGGCTTAACCAACAACGACAACTCAAAATCCGGCTGGCCCTTCACCAATCTTACTCCGGCGAATACTGGACATATCTTGTCCCCGGCTACACAATTACTGACTTGCTGAAAAAACGCAGCGAATTGATGGCTCCTAAGCCCACCCTGCCGCCACTTGGACCGTTACTGCCCGGGCCGCCAAGCCTAACGCCAATTCCCCCGAACGATCCTTAAACGTTAACATTTTTCTTCGATGCCCGCATTGACAGGCGGTACATTTAGTGGTTTATTTGTGAAGCAGAGGAACGCGATATGGCCAATCTAACAAAAATCATTCTCGGGTTGAACATCCTCGCCGCGGGCGCAGGAATTTTCTTTGGAATCACAGTTTCTGGCAAAACCGGGAAACTCGTGGAAGATGCCGCCACGGCCAAGGGGGAAGCCAGCCAGGCCAAGGGGAAGCTCACCCAACTGGAAACTGAAAAAGCTGATCTTGTTCAAAAATTCGCCGCTGCCGATAGTGAAAAGAAATCCATCAAAGCTCAGTACGATCAATTGACTGGGAATGCCAGCGGTAAAGATGCTCAACTCGCAACTCTCCAACAGGAGAACAGCACCCTGAAAGCAAATGCAACAAGCTGGGCAACGGAGCGCCAGAATCTTCAAGCCAAGGCTAACGAGGCTGGAACATACAAAACCCAACTCGCAAGTGCTGAAGCGCAGGTGGCATCTCTAACCACCGAATTGAACAAACTCAAAAACCCTCCCGCAGCCGTCAAACCGGTGGCACCTAAGGTGGACAGCGGGGGCAAGGTCGGCAAAATCGCAAATGTGGACCCAAAGACTGGGTCAATAATTTTAAACCGCGGATCCGCTCATGGATTTAAAATCGGTGATCAATTCAATATATTTCGAAATAACACGCTAATTGGCCGGATTAAAGTAACCCGATTGAGCAGCACAAACACGGGATTATCAATCGCCCAGCGGGAAGAGGGTCTCGGCGTTCCGACTGGCGCGCAGTTTCAAGTGAATGACGATTTGATCAAGTTTCAATAACCATGAAGAAATCAGCCACCATCATATTGGTCGTTTTGCTCATGGGCTCTGTTGCCGCCAGCGTGTATCTGCTCCTCGATCAAAAAACAAAACAGGAACTGATCGCCAGCAAAGATGCCTCAATTGCCGGACGCGATCAATCAATCGCTGATATCACGGGTAAGTACAAAGAGCTCACCAACTCACTTACTCAAGCAACTCAGGCAGTTGCAAAAAATGAAAAGAACTACAGCGCCCTGAAATCCAAAAACGAACTTCTCCTAGTAAAAATCACCTCTGCAGAATCAAAGTTAACGACCCAGGCTGATGGATTGAACGAGGCCAACGAAAAGCTGCAGGAAGAGTTAACCGCACTAAAATCTGAGGCTACGACAAACGCAACTCAACGGGCCGCTTTGGAAGCAGAAAATTCATCCCTCAAAGTTCAGGTGACCGACCACCTCAAGCAACTCCAAAACCAGAGCAATGCCCTCGCAAAAGCAGAGGCCGATTTGAAGCCTTTCGAGGAATTAGGGAAAACCCCGGACGAAATTACACGGGGCCTCATGAAGCGGCCGGTGAGCATTTCCCAGCCCCTGCCACCTCGCCCCGCCAGCCAGGCAGGCAAAATCACCCAGCCTATTCGTCCCCCTAAACCCGCACCGGATCCGGCGCCTGAAACCGCACCCGCTCCTGCCCCGCCCGCGCCCCCTATTCTGCAGAAACAACCATGAAAAAAAACATCTCCACTTTTATGTTCGCCGGCCTATTATTCATAGCCGGTTTGATAATGCTCACCACCGGTGGTTGCGGGTCTATGTCTCCCAATGATTCTGACCGGCCATGGAGCGAGACTCGCGGCTTTCAAAATCAAGGTGGCTCGCGCCTCGACCGTTAATTTTCGGCTCCAGCTGTAAGCCAGCGCCCGGGGGTCACCACGCTGTCAAGTTTCACATCGTGCAACTCGCATGGCACGGCATCAATGAGTTGATGGTCGAAGCCTACCCCTATTTTGTGTCCTGCAATATCGATCAGCCAACGATCATAGAATCCTCGTCCGCGACCCAGTCGGCGGCAATTTTCGTCAAAGGCGACCCCAGGCAAAATCACCAGCGCAATTTCGCCCGCCAATATTTCAGTTGCGTCAGAAGGCGGTTCGAGGATTCCAAACTTTCCGGGAATCAACTCCCTTTTCGACGCAACCTGAGCTGCTACGTATAAACGGTTGGCTTGGTATCGCGGGAAACAAAATCGTTTCTCATCGGTCATCAACGGCGATACATCCAACTCATCCGGCAACGGTGCATAAATGAGAATTGTGTCGGCAGAACGAAACTCCTTTGAGTCGCGCAACCGGTTACAAGCCGCCGCCGAGGCTGCCGTGCGTTCTTCAGGGCGGATTCGGATGGCGCTCATTTCAGCGCGTACAGCGGATTTGCGCTCTTTAATCTCCATGCTACTTTTTAGCTTTAGATTGCAATGAGCGCCAGTGCAACACTCGGGCTTTGATTTTTTGCTCCACACCTTCTTCGGTCGGATTGTAAAAAGTGCGGTCCACCCCCAGATAATCCTGAGCCACAAAATGGCCGTCGTAGTCGTGTGCGTATTTGTAATTGTCACCATTGCCAAGCTGTTCTGCGCCTTTGTAATGCGAATCGCGGAGATGTTTTGGGACTGGAACAGTGCGGCCATTTTTCACTACCTCCAACGCGGCATCAATGGCGACATATGAGCTGTTGCTTTTGTGGGCGGTGGCGAGATACACGGCGGCCTCGGCAAGGGGAATGCGCGCTTCGGGCCAACCAACAAATTCTGAGGCCGTGTGCGCTGAAGTGGCCAGCACCAAAGCCATCGGATCCGCGAGGCCAATGTCTTCGGCGGCACTGATCATCAATCGCCGTGAAATAAAGCGCGGGTCCTCACCTGCGTGGATCATTTTTGCGAGCCAATACAGCGCCGCATCAGGATCGCTGCCGCGGATACTTTTAATGAAGGCCGAGATAGTATCGTAATGCTGGTCACCATCAGCGTCGTAAACCACGGATTTTTTTTGGATGCATTCCTCGGCCACGGCGAGCGTAAGGTGGATCGCGCCGTCTTTGCCCGGTGGCGTGGTGAGCGCGGCAATCTCCAACGAGTTGAGCGCCTTGCGCGCATCGCCATCGGAAATTATCGAGAGATGATCGAGTGCTTCGGCATCCACATTCATTTTAATGTGACCCACGCCGCGCTCTTTGTCGACCAAGGCACGATCGAGCAACGTGCGGATGTCAGTTTGGTTGAGCGGTTGCAGCTCGAAGATCTGCGAGCGCGACACGAGCGGGGAGTTGACGAAGAAAAACGGGTTGTGCGTGGTCGCGCCAATCAATTTCACCGTGCCACCTTCCACATCCGGTAGCAGCACGTCTTGTTGTGCTTTATTGAAGCGATGGATTTCATCGATGAACAGCACGGTGGCGCGGCCTGTGTTTTCGAGCCGATTGGCTGCGCCGGAAAGCACGCGGCGCATTTCGGCCACATTACTTTCTACGCCGCTGAGTCGTTCAAATTTACTTTCCGTGCGGTTGGCAATAATTTGCGCGAGGGTGGTTTTGCCGGTACCGGGTGGGCCGTAAAAAATCAGCGATTGGATCCGGTCCGCCTCAATGGCTCGGCGCAAGAGCATGCCGCTTTTGAGGATGTGCTGTTGCCCGGCGTATTCATCGAGCGTACGCGGGCGCATTCGTGCAGCGAGAGGCGCCTGCCGGTTGCCCGCCGCGCGATCGGCTTTTGGCCCATCGTGCTCCTCCGGTGCATTGAATAAATCCTGTCCCGCCACGAGCGAATGGTGGCACAGTCCCAAAAAATACCCAACCCAAACCGCGCAAACTGGCCCAAGGAACGATGATTCCTAGGTGGGACCCAATCGATGCCTTAAGACTTCCAGTCAAGGCCTGACGGCCAGCATCGAAGGCAAGGCCCCATTTTATTTTGATTACCTTCCGGGGCGATAAACGTTGCGCGGCCCGGGTGGGCTGAGGTCAATTTAGCCCAAAAGAATGTTTTCCTCAAGTTGCATTGCTTGCGCCGCCACAAAACTTGTTGCATCCTCCGGGCATGCAACGTGTACTTTTTTTACTTGCCGCCATCGCCGCTGTTTCCAACACCGTTTCCGCCGCGGCCAAGCCGCCCAATATCGTGTTTATCATTTCTGATGATCAAACCTGGACGGACTACAGTTTTATGGGGCACAAAATAATTGAGACCCCGAAAATCGATCGGCTTGCCGCGCAAAGCCTCACCTTTACGCACGGTTATGTGCCGAGCAGTTTGTGCTGCCCTTCATTGGCCACGATGATCACGGGGCTTTATCCGCACCAAACACGCATCACCGGCAACGAACCGCCCATCCCCGTTGGCGGAAAACGTACGCCCGAATACGCGCGGCGTTTTGCGGAACACGTGGCACTCATTGACGCTGTGCCGACGCTCCCGCGAATGCTCGCCCAGCGCGGCTATGTAAGTCATCAAAGCGGCAAGTGGTGGCACGGCAATTTTAAACGCGGCGGCTTTACCCACGGTATGACTCACGGCGACCCCAAGCGCGGAGGCCGGCATGGTGATGTGGGGCTCAAAATCGGGCGCCAGGGCATGAAGCCCATTTTTGATTTTGTGAAACAGGCGAACGACAAACCGTTTTTTATTTGGTACGCGCCCTTCCTGCCACACACGCCTCACACGCCACCCAAGCGGTTGTTCGACAAGTATGCAGCGAAGGTCGATTCGCCGCACGTCGCCCGCTATTTTGCGATGGTGGAATGGTTCGACGAAACGGTGGGCGAGCTCGTGAACCACATCGATAAGCACGCGCCGGATACGATCATCATTTATGTGACCGACAACGGATGGATTCAGGAACCCGGCAATCGGGGTTATGCCCTCAAAAGCAAACGCTCCCAGTACGATGGCGGCACCCGCACGCCCATTATGGTGCGTTGGCCGGGCAAGGTGAAGCCGGGCGCATCAACGACTCCTGTTTCCAGTATCGACATCGCGCCGACGGTCCTCAAGGCAGTTGGTTTGAAACCGACCAAAGATATGCACGGGCTGGATTTACTGGTTACCGATGCCGTGAACGCACGCAAATTTCTTTACGGAGAAATTTTCTTGCATAACGCGGTGAACCTGAGCAAGCCCGCCACAAATTTGACCTATCGCTGGGGCATCCAAGACGGCTGGAAACTCATTCTTCCGCATAAAGAGAATGTCACCACTCGCGCTGCTAAAGGAGCCAATGGTACCGGCCAAATTGAATTGTATCATTTGACAAAGGATCCCTTCGAGACCAAGAACCTCGCCGCGACGAATGCGGAAAGGGTCGCGCAACTCCGAAAACAAATAAATGCCGCCTGGCCAGCCAAGTAAGGCCATCCCAAACCGCGGTTACCCCAACTTCTGACGCCAATTTTCGGCTGCATGCCGACATGACATCGAGGCTCGCAGTCGAGGGTAGGGCGGGGTGTCCCATCCCGCCTATTTGTCGCGGCGGGGGAAGAGGGCTTCGGGTTGGCCGGTTTGGTGGCCCTCGGGGAGTTCGCCCCAGTTGGATTCGGCGATGTTTTGCAAGTGGGTGGGGAGATTGAGTTGCTCGCGGATGCGTTGGCTGGTGGTGGGGAGGTAGGGCTGGAGCCAGAGGGCGAGGTGGCGGCACCCTTCGGCGAGGTTGTAGAGGACTTGGCCGAGGCGTTCGGCATGGGCTTCGTCTTTGGCCAGCTTGAAGGGGGCGGTTTCGTCGACGTATTGGTTCAGGCGGGCGACAAAGGTCCAGATGGTCTGGAGGCCCGCCTGGAGTTGGTTGGCTTTTAAATCGGAGATGAGCTGGTCGCGGGTGGCGTTGGCCTCGGCGGCAAGGTCGTCGTGGGGTGGCGGCACGATGCCTTCGCGGTAGCGGGAGAGCATGGAGAGTGAGCGGTTGACGAGGTTACCCAATCCATTGGCCAGCTCGGCGTGATAACGGCTGGCGAAGCTTTCGTCGGTCCAATTTCCATCAGGACCAATGGCGAGTTCGCGCACGACATAGTAGCGAAAGGCATCCAACCCCCAATTGTCGATGACGGCTACGGGGTCTACGACGTTGCCGATGCTTTTGCTCATCTTCTGATTATCCTTTTGCCACCAGCCGTGCACGAGCACTTGCTTGGGCAACGCGAGCCCGGCGGCTTTGAGCATGATGGGCCAGTAGACGGCGTGGAACTTGAGGATGTCTTTGCCGATGACGTGGATGTCAGCGGGCCAAAGGGCAGATTCGTCGCCGCGCGCGCGTGGGATGCTGAGGTAATTGGTGAGCGCATCGAACCACACGTAGGTGACGTAATCCGGATCGAAGGGCAGGGGGATACCCCATTCGAGGCGCTCTTTGGGGCGACTGATGCAAAGATCCTCGAGGGTGTTGTTTTTGAGGAATCCGAGCACCTCGTTGCGGCGATAATCGGGTGCGATAAATTCAGGGTTAGCCTCAATGTAATCGATGAGCCATTGCTGGTGTCGGCCGAGCTTGAAGTAATAGTTCTTCTCTCGCAGTTCCTGCACTTCGCCATAGAGCGGATCAAAATGACCATCGGCGTCACGATCTTTGTCGGTTAAAAAACTTTCCTGCTTGGCTGAGTAGAAGCCGACATATTCATCCTGGTAAAATTCGTCCGCGTCATAAAGCTGCTGCAATATTTCGCAAACAACGGTTTGATGACGCGCGTCGGTGGTGCGGACGAAATCATTGTTTGAGATACCCAGTTTTTTGACAAACGCCTGCCAGTCGTCAGCTAGTTCGTCGGTGTAAGTTTGCGTATCCTTACCGGCAGCTTCGGCAGCTTGCTGAACTTTCTGGCCATGCTCATCGAGGCCGGTGAGGTAAAATGCCTCTTCGCCAAGGCAGCGTCGTGTGCGCGCGATGACATCGGTGATTACCTTTTCGTAGGCATGCCCAAGATGCGGTTGGCCATTCACGTAATCAATGGCGGTGGTGATGTAGAATTGCTTGCTCAACGGGCGGCCTGTTGTAGCTGAGACAAGCGTAACACGCAAGACAGCACTATTTTATCGCTATTTGACCACAAATTTGGCAAGGAATGCCGATGCGATTTTTGGGGTTAATGGTGTTGGCGTCTTGGGCACTTGGTTTAACCACGCTGTCCGCGGCGCAAAAGAAGCGCACAAAATGGGACGAAATGGACATCGGCCCATTTCAGGCTTATGGTTTGGAGACTCAACTGAATGGCAAACTTTGGCGTCCGGCGCTCAAGGGGCTCAACATCAAGCTCGGCCCGAATGCCTCAGTTTGTTTCGACACCGAACGCCTGCGAATGGCTGCGGGGTGGACTGGCGGGTTTCTCGATCTCCCCACCGGTCGTGACGGTTTGGAAGGCGTGCCGAAAATTAACGGAGAACTGGCATTCCACACGCCGATGACGCCCGGTTGGGCTGGGCCCAAAGGCGAATGGGTCGAACCCACGCCACCCACCATCAATGGCAAGGACGTCTATTCAATGGGACCACTTCCGCGTCAATGGGCAAAATGGCGGGGGCATTACACGCATGGTGACCAGGTTGTTTTGTCTTATAGTGTTGGGGCATCGGGCGTGCTCGAGGTTCCCGGCTTTGCCAATGGAATTTTCACACGTCAATTTGAAATCACTCGCAGCCCGGCTAAAAGCCCAATGAGCCTGATGCTCTGCAAGCTGAGCGACGCCATTGGCTCGGTGAATGGCAATGTGGCCACGCTTGAAAAAGAGGGGGTCGTCACCGCCGTGGCAGTGATGGGTACGGGCGTGGAACTAAAAATTAAAAATGCCCGAATCATCGCTGAAGTTAAATCGCTCCTCCCCACCAATCATTTTAAAATTGGCATCTGGCACGGCCCAAAAGCGGGCCTCAATAAATTAATAAATTTCTCGAAACAACCCATCAATGCCGTGTCGCTCAGCAAACTCATCACTGGGGGGGAATCAAATTGGAACCAACCTGTCACCACAGTCGGTCGGCTGGGAGTGTTGCCGGGGGCATACGCGGTTGACACAATTACCGTGCCCGAGAAAAACCCTTGGAACTCGTGGATCCGCTGCAGCGGATTTGATTTTTTTAAGGACGGCACAACCGCTGCGGTGTGTTCCGTAACCGGGGATGTCTGGGTCGTGAGCGGAATCAACCAGACACTCAAAAAGCTGGAATGGCGCCGATATGCCACAGGATTGTTTCAGCCGCTTGGTCTCAAAATCGTGGACGAACAAATTTACGTACTTGGCCGGGATCAAATCACGCGCTTTCACGATTTAAACAAGGATGGTGAAGCGGATTTTTATGAAAATTTTAACAACGACATTTCCATCAGCAACCATTATCACGAGTTTTGCCTGAACCTCAGCACCGACCCCGCGGGTAATTTTTATTTCATTAAAGGGGGCAACCTCCGCCAAGCCACCGTGCCGCATCACGGCTGCCTTGTGAAAGTTAGTAAAGACGGCAGCCAGCTTGAAATTGTGGCTACTGGCCATCGCGCCCCAAATGGAATGAGTGTGGGGCCCAAAGGCGAGCTGACTAGTTCCGATAATGAAGGCAATTGGGTGCCTGCCTCCCGAGTGAATCTCGTGAAGCCCGGTGGCTTTTATGGGCACGTTCACACGGCGCATCATGAAAAAGCGCCAACCGATTACGATAAGCCGCTTTTCTGGCTTCCGCACCAAGTGGATAATTCCAGCGGTGGCCAAATCTGGATTGCCAGTGAAAAATGGGGCCCCTTTGAAGGCGACTTGCTGCATCTTTCCTACGGAAAAAGCAGTCTTTTTAAAGTAATGAAAGAAGAGATCAACGGCCAATGGCAAGGGGGGGCAGTTCGCTTCCCGTTAAGTTTTGATTCCGGCATCATGCGCGGCCGCTTCAATAATCACGATGGTCAGCTATATGTGGTTGGCTTGCGTGTGTGGCAGAGCAATGGCGCAAGGTTTGGTGCTTTCCATCGCGTCCGCTACACCGGCAAACCGGTCCACATGCCCACCTCAATCAAGGTTCAAAAGAACCAACTTGCGGTGACCTTCACCAATCCACTCGACGCAGCCACCGCCGTAGATGATCAAAACTGGGCAATTGACCAATGGAATTACCAGTGGACCGGCGCTTATGGATCCAAAATGTATTCCATCAAAGATCCGACCAAAGTGGTGGGCGACAAAAAACAAGGCGAGTTTGGAGGGGACACCATCCCTATCGAGAGCATTAAGCTTTCCGGTGACAAAAAAACGGTGTTCATTCAAATCGGCGGCCTCAAACCTGTCATGCAGTCCCGCATTCGTTTCAACATTAAGGCGGCCGATGGCACGTTTTTGAAACAGGAACTTTTCCACACCATCAACCGGGTCCCTTCGAAGTAATGAGTGAGCCTTCACCTCTCACTGGCCGGAAAATCCGCCAGGATTTCCTGGATTTTTTCAAAGCCAAACAGCACACCCTCGTGCCTTCCGCGAGCCTGATGCCCGATGCACCTAATCTGCTTTTCACAAATGCAGGTATGAACCAGTTTGTGCCGATTTTTCTCGGCGAACATAATTGCCCGTACACGCCCGGCCGCGCCGCTGACACCCAAAAGTGTATCCGCGCCGGCGGCAAACACAACGACCTTGAAGACGTCGGGATGGATACATATCACCACACGTTTTTTGAGATGCTCGGCAACTGGTCCTTCGGCGATTATTTCAAAAAAGAAGCCACCCAGTGGTCTTGGGAATTACTCACCGAAACGTGGGGGTTTCCTAAAGAGCGGCTGTACGCCACCGTTTACCAACCCGGCGAGGGCGACCCCGGCGAATTTGATCAAGAGGCACACGATTATTGGGCCGAAATTTTTTCCGACGCCGGTCTTGACCCCGCCGTGCACATTGTCAACGGCAACAAAAAAGACAATTTTTGGATGATGGGCGACACCGGTCCGTGTGGCCCGTGCAGTGAACTGCATATTGACCTCACCCCAAAGGGAGACACCAAGGGCAGCCTTGTCAATGCCGACAGTGGTCAATGCATCGAAATCTGGAATCTGGTATTCATTCAATATAACGCCAATGCAGACGGCACATTTCCACCGCTTGCAGCCCGACACGTGGACACCGGCATGGGCTTCGAACGCGTCGCGGCCATCATCCAAACGACGAGTAATTTCACTAATTTCAACAAACCGGTTTCCAATTACGACACGGATGTTTTTAGCCCGATCTTTGCCGAATTGGAAAAGCTCAGTGGCCACCTATACACTGCCACGCTCCCCGTCCCGGGCCAGACGGAGTTGAGCGAACAGGAGAAAATCGATATCGCGTTTCGCGTGATTGGCGACCACATTCGGACGCTCAGCTTCTCCATTGCTGACGGAATTCTCCCCGGCAACAACGACCGTAACTATGTCCTTCGCCGTATCCTTCGTCGTGCAGTTCGTTACGGCCGCACGCTTGGTTTCAATCAACCTTTTTTCTACCAGCTCGTGGATGTGCTCGTTGAGTCTATGGGCGATATTTTCCCGGAACTCCGAAAACGTAGAGAGACCATTCAGCAAGTTATTCGCACCGAAGAAGAATCATTTAACAAAACCCTCGACCGAGGCCTTGAACTGTTCCGCAATGAGGTAATAAGCCTCGATAACACAAAAAAGCTCACTGGTGATTTTGCCTTTAAGCTGTACGATACTTACGGATTTCCGCGGGACCTCACAGAGCTCATGGCGCGCGAAGCCGGGCTCACGGTGGATCCCATTGGATTTGACGCGTTAATGGAGCAACAACGTGATCGCGCGCGGGCGGCTCAAAAAAAGTCAATCATCAGCGTCAGCAACATTTCCCCGGATACGTTCACAAAATTTGTTGGTTTCGATCAACTCACTTCTAGCGCGACGGTTTTGGGGGTCGTCGAGGAAAAAACCCGATCCGCTATCATCTTTGACCGCTCGCCATTTTACGCCGAAATGGGAGGCCAAGTCGGGGACACAGGATCTCTTTCCGTTAACGGAAAAACCTGGGACATCACGGAAACCCAGAAAACTGGCGATGCTTTTTTGCATTTCATAAAAGGAAACGGAGCGCCCGAGACGGGCACCACAGGTCAACTTCAGGTTGATCAGGCCCGCCGTGCCGCCATTCAACGCCATCACACCGCCACCCATCTTTTCCACTGGGCACTCCACGAAATTACCAGCAGCGACGCGTCCCAAAAAGGTTCGTACGTTGGCCCAGATAAGTTAACCTTTGATTTCAACAGCCAAGCCCTCACCCCGCAACAACTGATCGACATTGAGCAACTGGTCAATGAACGCATCATTGAAAACTCAACGGTGAGCTGGACGGAAACCTCCCACGCCGATGTCGCCAATCGAACGGATATCCTTCAATTCTTTGGGGATAAATACGGCGACACAGTTCGAGTGGTGCAAATCGGCGGAGAGGCAAATACGCTTGACGGGTTTTCAATGGAGCTCTGCGGCGGCACACATACAAACGCCACGGGCCAAATTGGCCTCTTTCGAATCACTGGCGAGTCGGCCATCGCTGCCGGCGTTCGCCGCGTTGAAGCTGCGGCCGGGTTTGTCGCTGCCGAACAGGCACGCAACGATGCCGACCGCCTCCTCGCCTTAGCCGAATCTCTCAATTCCCCAATTAAGGACATTGAAAAAAAACTGGGGCAAATATTGGAGCAATCCAAGCAACTCCAGAAACAAATGAAAACCCTCCAGCAAAGCCGCGCGGCCGACATCGCCAAAGGACTACTCGGGCAGGCGACCCGCGCAGGGAATATAAACTGCATCACTGCACATCTCGGTGAGTCCGACGGTAATTTTGCTCAAGCTGTGGCGGATGCGCTCAAGGGCCAATTTGAAGGTGTGGTGGTTTTGGGTGCGACCAGCAACGGCAACGTCGTGCTGGTGGCTACCGTTTCCGATTCGCTTACCGACCAGACTCAAGCGGGCAAATTGATTCAAGCCATCGCCCCCATCGTAGGCGGCAAAGGCGGGGGCAAGCCCACACAAGCACGCGGCGGCGGCAACGATGCCGGCAAACTTGACGAAGCCTTGGCCAAAGTGCTCAATATTTTAGTCCATTAAAATGCCCGGAAGGAAAACTACCGTAAAACAGAATAGGGCGCCCAAATCGCCCTTTGATTCCATCGAATCAGTCATCACCGACATTCGACGCGGCAAAATGGTGATTGTGGTGGATGATGAGGACCGCGAAAACGAGGGCGACCTCATCATGGCCGGCGAACACGCCAACGCCAAGGCCATCAATTTTATGGCCAAATACGGGCGCGGCCTCATTTGTGTGCCCACCTCCGGTGATCGATTGCGTCAGCTCGGTATCGAGCGAATGGTGCCGAGTAATCAGGAAACGTTCAAAACAGATTTTCAAGTCAGCGTCGATGCGGCAACCGGAATCACTACCGGCATTAGTGCCAAAGATCGCGCCCGCACCATTCAGGTCATGTCCGATCCCACTGCCTTGCCTGAGGCGCTTGCCCAACCCGGGCATATTTTCCCGTTGCGTGCTTGCCCCGGCGGCGTCCTCCAGCGAGCCGGCCACACTGAAGCGGCGGTGGATCTTGCCAAACTTGCAGAATGCCGCCCCATCGGAATCATCTGCGAAATCATGAATGACAACGGCACGATGGCCCGGCTGCCACATCTCAAGCGTTTTGCCAAAAAACATGGGCTCAAAATTTGCAGCATTGAAGCCCTCATCAAACATCGCCGCGAGCGGGAAAAGCTCATTGAGAAAATCGAGGTCGTGGAAATGCCCACCGAATTTGGTGACTTCAAATTGCATTTGTATCGCAGCGCATTGGACGACCAACATCATTTGGCGCTCGTCATGGGCGAGGTGGACTCAGTGGAAAATGTAATGGTTCGAGTTCATAGCGAATGCCTCACCGGTGACGTATTTGGCAGTATGCGCTGCGATTGCGGTCCGCAACTAAATCATGCCATGCAACAAATTGCCGATGTCGGCGCAGGCGTCATCGTCTACATGCGGCAGGAAGGGCGGGGTATTGGGCTGGCACCCAAAATGCACGCCTATAAATTACAGGAAAAAGGGTTGGACACCGTGGAGGCCAATCAGCAACTCGGTTACGCGATGGACTTGCGCGAGTATGGTTTGGGCGCCCAGATTTTGGTAGACCTTGGCGTGCGACACATTAGGCTACTCACCAACAATCCCAAAAAAGTCGTGGGCCTCGAAGGATACGGCCTCGACATCACCGAACAACTGCCCATCCGCGTGCCGCCCAACAAACATAACAAAAAATACCTCGCCACCAAGCGCACCAAAATGGGCCACAAAATTTAGCGATGCTCAAACCCACACAACGCAAACCTGCTAAAAGCGCAGCCAAACAATCCACCCGCATCGCCATCGTAGCCTCGGCGTACAATGCAGAATTTGTCGATGGAATGATTGATGGCGCTCTGGAGGTGTTATCTGGCAAAGTGGAGTTGATCCGTGTCCCGGGTGCGTTTGAAATCCCAATCGCGGCAGCAGCCTTGGGGCGACGCAAACGGCTACGGCCGGCGGCAGTCATTTGCCTTGGCGTCATTTTGCGCGGCCAAACAACGCACGCGGAAAATGTGGGGCAAGCAGTAACCCAACAACTCGCAGAGCTGGCGGTGGAGACGGGCATCCCAATGGTTCATGAAGTACTTTTGCTAGAAAATAAGACTCAAGCCAAAGCCCGCTGCCTCGCCCCAAAAACCAATCGCGGAACCGAAGCAGCTTTCACCGCATTAGAAATGGCGCAGTTAATGGCTGAAATTAGCTAAAAAAAGCCTTTTACGGCCAATTCGCAATCTAAACGCTGCCTTGTGAATTGTTTCACAAAGGGCTTGATTGAGGCTTAAGCCGGTGCTAATTTCCCGCGCGAAGGGAGTGAGGTCAGCGTTTCCGGGGGTTCCAACCACTATTCCGGCGCTTTTCCATTTCACTTTCCGCTAATGGCTACCGAAAAACACAACCCTTGGCTGCACCGATTATCTGTGTTCGCCGCAGCGTGCACGCTCCTCCTGATTGGCTTGGGGGCGATTGTCACCAGTAAAGAAGCAGGGATGGCCGTCCCTGATTGGCCACAGACGCTGGGGCACAATATGTTTCTCGTTCCATTCAATCTTTGGGTGGGTGTCTCGGGTATTTTCGAAGAACACGCACATCGGCTCTTTGCTTCGTTCGTCGGATTACTCACCACTATTTTGGCGGTTTGGTTGTGGTTGCGCGATGACCGTAAATGGGTCCGTCGTCTTGGTGTATTTGCATTTTTTCTCGTAGTGGGGCAGGGCGTCATGGGCGGTTTGCGGGTCACTGAAATGAATCAAAATTTTGGGATTGTTCACGGCATAACGGCTCAAATTTTCTTGCTGATGATGCTTTGCCTCGCATTGGCAACAAGTCGTTGGTGGATGCGAACTCCTTCTGCTGGAAACGATGAGCAACGAGCACCTCGCGTAGTGCGAATGCATTTCATTATGGCGTCAGTTTTGATTTTCCTCCAGTTAGCCTTGGGCGCCACAATGCGACATCAACACGCAGGGTTATCAGCTTGGGATTTCCCAAAAGCACACGGACAATGGTGGCCCGCCACGGATACGGAATCGATTGCCCGCTATAACGCCGAACGCACCACGCTGAACAATCAATTGCACCACGAAGGTCAGCAGGTTTTCCTGATGACGGGCCGCGATATTCTTCCATTTCATCTGACCCTGCAAATGGTGCATCGCGTGCTGGCGGTGTTAATCATAGCATTGGTCATCGGCACACTTATGGTGGCGCGAAAACGATTGGGCGCAGCACATTCGCTGAGTCGGCTCAGCCTCGTATGGTTTGGATTAATTGCAGTCCAAGTAGCGCTCGGGATTTTAACGGTGATCAAATATAAACCGGCCGATATCGCAACGTTGCACGTGGTGTGTGGCGCGCTCGCTTTAGGCGTGGGAGCAATGGGCACATTCATTTCACAGCGCAAACACCTCCCCTCACTCATTAAGGAAGCCGCGCCTGAAAATAGTGCCGATGAAGCGAACATAGAGGCAGTCGTTTGATGAAAGGGAACGAATCCATTGCTCAATCAGGGTCGGGCGTCTTGCGCGCGCAGTGGGCGGTGTGGTCCGAGTTGGTCAAACTGCGCCTCACCACGATGGTGCTAATCACTGCGGCGATGGGATTTCACCTCGCCTCGCCCGCAGCCGCGCCGATGAATTGGGCCTTATTATTTCATGCATTGCTGGGCACGGGTTTGGTGGCGTGTGGGGCGGCGGTTTTGAATCAATATCTTGAAAAAGAATTTGATGCCAAAATGCCCCGCACAGCAGAACGCCCGATTCCCTCCGGTCGCATTCGGCCGGAGACAGCGTTGCTCGCAGGCGGCGCGATGGGCGCAGGCGGATTGGTTTATCTAGCCATTCTCGTCAATCCCCTCACCAGCGTGATTGGGGCGGTGACACTCGTTTCCTACATCGCGGTGTACACGCCGCTCAAGCGCGTGACCTCACTCAACACCCTCATCGGCGCTGTGCCCGGCGCATTGCCGCCGCTCATGGGGTGGACTGCCGCGCGAACGAACGCCACAGGAATTGCTCCCGAAGCATGGTCGTTGGTGGCGATTTTGTTCTTTTGGCAACTCCCACATTTTCTGGCTATCGCCTGGATGTACCGTGAAGACTACGAGGGGGCGGGATTTCGTATGATTTCAGAGGGATCACAGGGCCGCGAACACACAGGCCGGTTTGCGGTGATCAGCTGCTTGGCGTTGTTACCCGCAGCCTTGTCGCCGTTTTTCCTAACCATTTCAGGCTCAATGTATCTTGGAGGGGCATTGGCAATGAGCCTCGGTTTCGCATGGCTGAGTTTGCAATTTTCACGCGAAATGACTTTGGAATCCGCCAAGCGTTTGTTTTACTATTCGCTCCTTTACCTGCCGCTGTTGCTGGGGTTGATGGTTTGTGATCGCGCGACCTGAATGAATTTTAGATTTTAATAATGGAAACAACGACCCAACCCGAGACGGAACAGGACGAGCATGGTGATGATCACGGTCACGGCCACGCCGAGCAGAGCTTTCTCACCAAATACATTTTCTCGACTGATCACAAAGTGATCGGCATCCAGTACGGCGTCGGGTCGCTAGTGTTTTTATTAATGGGCTTTATTCTCATTATGGGGATGCGCTGGCAGATGGCAAAACCGGATACACCGGTGCCGGTGCTCGGGCCAATTCTTGAGAAAGTTTACGCCCACGAAATCGCATTGGATGGCGAGGGCAAGACGGTTCCAATTTTCAAGGACGGCAAAATCACCGCAAGCGGGTACAATCAATTCGGCGCGATGCACGGGACGATCATGGTGTTTCTTGCAATTGTGCCGCTTGGCTTTGCGGCGTTTGGCAACTACGTGGTGCCCCTGCAAATCGGTGCACCGGACATGTGTTTCCCGCGGATGAACATGGCCAGTTTCTGGGCATTCTTCGCTGGCTGTACCGTGATGACTGTTAGTTTCTTTATTCCGGGCGGAGCTGCGCAGGCAGGGTGGACTTCGTATTCGCCGTTAGCCTCGGTGATCCCCACTGATGGCCAAAGTTATTGGCTCGTGGGAATGGTGCTTCTGATCACCTCTTCACTGCTGGGTGCGGTGAATTTTATCGCCACCATCATTCAATTACGCGCACCGGGGATGACTTGGTTTCGTCTGCCATTTTTTGTGTGGGCGCAGTTTGTAACCGCGTTCCTACTATTGCTCGCGTTCCCGCCACTCGAAGCCGCGGGCATTATGCAGCTAATGGATCGCGTTTGTGACACGAGCTTCTTCCTGCCCTCCGGCGTGTTCGCGGCCGGCACAGAGCCCATGAGTGTCAGCGGCGGCGGCAGCCCCTTGCTGTGGCAGCATTTGTTTTGGTTTCTCGGCCACCCCGAAGTGTACGTGCTCCTTCTGCCGGCCATCGGCATGGTAACGGAAATCGTCTCCAATAACACGCGCCGTCCTATTTGGGGCTACAAACTAATGGTCGGCGGCGTGCTGGTATTGGGCTTTTTGTCCTTCATTGTTTGGGCGCACCACATGTACCTCACGGGCATGAGTAGCAAAATCGCCACATTTTTCCAGACAACCACAATGATTATTTCGATACCGTCGGTGATTCTATTGACGTGTCTGTTTATGAGTTTGTGGCGAGGGGCAATACGATTTAACACGCCCTCAATGTTCGCTTTAGCTTTTCTGCCAATGTTTGGCATTGGGGGTCTCACCGGTTTGCCCCTGGGCTTTAACTTCACCGATTTGCACTTACACGATTCCTATTACGTGATTGCACACTTCCATTATGTGGTGGCCCCGGGGACAATTTTCGCACTGTTCGCCGGCCTTTATTACTGGTTCCCGAAAATGACCGGGCGGCGCATGAGCGAGTACTGGGGTAAAGTCCATTTCTGGGGTTCGCTGATTTTTATGAACATCATTTTTATGCCGATGTTCATCCAGGGCTTTGCCGGAATGAGCCGCCGCATGAGTGATGGCGGCGCAACCTATTCCATGATCAACAACCCGGACATCACCTCCGGCGCGCTCACTGATTCGGTTATGAACATGAACTCACTCATCACTATGGGCGCCTTTGGCATGGGGCTCGTGCAGGTTGTGTTTATCGTGAACTTCTTCTGGAGTATTCGTAATGGTGAGAAAGTTAACAGCGACAACCCGTGGAGAGCCACCACGCTGGAATGGCAAACCCCCACGCCCCCACCACACGGCAATTTCCTAACCGAACCGAAAGTCTATCACGGCCCCTATGAATACAGTAATCCGGACGTGGACAATGGTGAAGATTTCCTCACTCAAAATGACCCGCATCAATCCGCAAGCGAAGATACCAGAGAGGCTCAAGCCTAACCCAATTTACTGACCCAATGGAAATCCCATATTACGACAAAGAACGACCCGACACCGGCCTGTACAATGGCAAGGCGGGGATTTGGCTTTTTCTCGCTTCGGAAGTAATGCTCTTCGGCGCGCTGTTTTCTGCTTACGTGCTACTGCGCGTTGGCGCCGAGCCCGGCACCTGGAGCATGGGGTTGATGAATCAATGGGTCGGCGCATTCAACACGCTCATCCTCATCGCCTCCTCCGCAACCATTGTGATGGCGTGGGTTTGCCTGAAACTCAACGACTGGAAAGGGTTTCGCAAATGGAAATGGGCCACCGTCGTTTTTGCCTTCATTTTTCTCGCAGTCAAATGGAGCTACGAATGGCCCGCTAAATTCACCCACTATGATGTGACCTTTGCCACCAACGAATCGGCCAAGAAAGTTTTTTCCGACGTCCTCGGAGAATCCTTTGAGGAACAGCAACAAGGCATTTGGGAAGATCGTTATGACCCCACTAAAGAAAATGCGGACTTAGTGGAATTGAAAGACCGGCCGCTCGATGGGCACATCGTGGCCTATATCGACTCCAATAATATTGAGCATTCAATTGACGAGGCGTGGGGGATCCCTTTTTGGAGCCACGCCTTCGCGTGGCGACATGACCGGAAAAATATTGAAAAAGAAAAAGACAAAAGCATCCGATATGACCAAGACGGCCGGCCGGTTTACAAGCAAGGCCATTATCGGGACACTTTTCGTGACAAGGACATCCAAGCAATTATCCTCGTTCCGGCTCACGGAACATGGGACCGCAAACCTTCAGAAGACAAACACGCGAGCCGCGCCACAGTTAAATATGCTGAAGCAACACACGATGGCAATCATGCGCACAGCGACACGCATGGACACCACCGCATCACCATCGCCCGAGAAGATATCAGCCGGCTTTCAAGCTATGAACCCGCGCACAGTACATTTTTTGCTACTTACTACACCCTCACCGGACTGCACGCGCTACACGTGTTAGGCGGCATTCTCGTAATGCTGTATCATCTTCTCCCCGTGAGTCGACGCGTTTACGAAAAAAACCCTGTGCAATTCACAAACCGTATTGAGATCACTGGCCTGTTCTGGCATTTCGTCGACCTGGTCTGGATCTTCCTGTTCCCCATACTCTATTTATTTTAACCAGCTTATGTCAGACGACCATTCACCCGAGTATTATAAAAAGAAATTCATCCCACTCATTTACTTGGTGGGCGGCATCCTCATTGCCGGTACGATCGTCACCTTTGCCGCAGATTTGATGGGAGTGTTCAAGAATTTCACTCACGCCATGATTTTTGCCCTCACCGTGGCCATTGTGAAAGCCAGCGCGGTCATTTATATTTTCATGCATCTGAAATGGGACATCAACCTGAAAACCATCTCACTAACACTAGCTTGCACGATGATATTCCTCATCGGCATGATGGTCCTTACCGTGGGCAGTGAGATTGACGCAAACAAACCCGGCCATGCTGAAAACACGTGGAATCACGTCAACACACCAGAACCGACGGCGATACCCAAAGATACCCAATAATCAATAATGTCACTTAAAGCATTCCATTTAATTTTTGTAATCGCATCTATCTTTCTCGGTCTGGGTGTAGGTGGTTGGGGAGTACACGAATACCAGTCTTCCGGAGAAATGGCACCATTGGTTATCGGTCTCGCTTTTTTTGCCATGGGAATCGGGTTATTCTTTTATGGTCGGCAAATGCTTAAAAAAACCAAGGACATTGGGTATTTGACGTTGGCAGGAATATTCTTTCTCGAACAAAACGCTAATGCCTGTGCTGCATGTTTTGGCGAATCAGATGCCCCGATGGCTGAAGGCATGAATGCCGGCATTTTCACCCTTCTGATTGTGGTGGGTGGTACGCTGACTGGCATCGCCGGTTTTTTTATTTTCATCATTCGCCGCAGCATGCAGTTAGCCAATTCAAATCTCGAAGAAGATTCCTCAACCATTTAATTTTTCATGAATAAAAAGTATATTGGACTGATTGGCGGCGCCGTTGCGGGTGTGGTCTTGGCTGTGCTGTTGGTCAACTCCGCAAAAACTGAAGGCACCAACTCCTTTACGAAACTTGATGACACGGTGGCCTACACCATGACGGAATTGTTCAAGTCACCACCGCCCATCACCGAGCACGGATGGAATGTCGACCGAATGATCGTGTTTGTGCATATTCTGATGGGGGTTCTCTTTGTGGGCTGGACAATTTATTTTCTCGTTTGCCTGTTTAAATTTCGCGAATCCAATCATCCAAAGGCAGATTATCACGGAGCAAAGTCCAAACTTTGGACTACATTAGCCGAATATGGCGTGATTGCTGCCGAGGTGGTGTTAATCTTTTGTTTCGCCATACCTCTTTGGGGAGAAGTGATGAATGACGCCAAACTGGCCGAGATTAAAGCGGACGCCAAGGATGGCACCGGTCTTGAAATTCATATTTTGGCAAAACAATTCGACTGGAGCGCCCGCTATGCAGGAAAAGATAAAATTTTTGCCCAGCAGGACATTCGCTTTGCTGACAAATCCAACAATCCGTTTGGCTTAGACCCCAACGACACATCCATTGATGACGTCCTGGTACTGGCAGCCAAAGATCGTAAAGGGGCCATTGTTGTCCCAGCGGACACTGCAGTGGCGCTGAAGATCACATCGATGGACGTGATCCATTCATTTAAGGTGCTGCCGTTACGCGTCTGCAAAGACGCCATTCCCGGCCTTCAATTGCCGATTCATTTCGAAGCCAAAACAGATTATCTAGACTCAAAACAAACTAACAAAGACGGCGAGCACATCTTCCTAATCACCTGTGCCCAACTCTGCGGCGACGGTCACGGATCTATGAATGGTTACCTCAAAATTGTAAGTAAAAAAGATTTCAAAACGTGGCTCGAGGCAAAGAGTACGGACGCTAAAAATTCCCGCAAGAAGAACCTTGCGGCGGCGAAATAACCCGCTACGACAGGTCAGCAATGACCAATCGCGAAACCAGACAAATTATCAAGTGGAGCCTGTTTGGTTTTCTCGCTGCGGTGATGGCAGCTACGCTGATCATTGGAAAGCGTAACCGACAGGAACACCCCAGCCCATCGGAACAACCCGTGCTGCCAGAAATCAGCACAATCCAACCCTTCACACTTACCAACCAATTCGGGGCAGAAATTATTCTCGATGATTTAAAAGGCCAACCGTGGCTGGCGGATATTATATTCACCCGTTGCCCAACCGTATGTCCTCGCATGACCCGAACACTTGCCGAGCTCCAAAAACAACTGCCGGAAAAAATTCGATACGTTTCCCTAACCACCGACCCTGAACATGACACACCCAAGGTATTAAATGCTTTCGCTGAAGTTCACGGCAGTAATGATGGCAAATGGCATTTTCTAACCGGCCGGAAAGCTGACCTCATGCGGCTTGCTGTGGATGATCTCAAACTCATTTCCGTGCCCAAAGAGGCCAGTAAGCGTGACAATCCAAACGATTTATTTGTGCACAGCAGCCTCTATATTCTGGTGGACGCGAATGGGCGTGTTCGGAAATCATTTGAGCACAACTCCACTAATTTACTGCAACAAATTCAAACAGCACTCAAACAATTGGAAAACAAAAATGACCGTTGATCAAATGCCCCTAATCAACGCCTCCCTTAACAGCTTGGCTTCTCTGTTTCTATTGATGGGGTTCATTTTTATCAAAAAAGGAAACCGTGCTGCTCACAAACGTTGCATGATCGCGGCTTTTACCACCTCGGCGGTTTTTCTTGCGTGCTATCTTTGGTACCACTACGCCTCGCACGCGCACACCGTATTGAAGCACCCATCTGACTGGGTTAATTATCTGTATTATTTTATCCTGATTACACACATCATTCTTGCCGTGGTAATCTTGCCGCTGGTATTCATCACCATTAACCATGCCCTGCGCGATCGCTTTGATAAGCATCGCCACATTGCGCGTTGGACGTGGCCGATTTGGATGTATGTTTCGCTTACAGGCGTGGTGGTGTATTTGTTTCTTTATGTTTTTTTTGCTGAACACACGGAAAAGAAATTGAAAATTGGAGGCACCGTAAAGCCGCCCGTGGAAGAACCCCAAAAAGGCCAATGAAGGCCATCATCCACCCAAGCCAATCGTCCGCGCAAGTAGACAGCCAGCGCGCAGAATGCTTGCGGCAACGCATCGTCGCCGCAAAATTTCTTTACGAAACACCACGCCAAGCCGATCTGTGGTTAAAATTGCATGCGCAATGTGCGCCTTCCAGCGATATTGCGGCCCCTTACCAAGCCGTGGCGGTGGCGCTGGCGGAACAGTGGGCGCATGTAAGCGGCACTCTTATTGCGCTCGGCTGTGGTGGTGGCGAAAAGGATCGAATCATTTTGAATGCGCTCCCGTCCGGCACGCATTTTGTGCCCACGGATGTAAGCGAGCCGTTGGCGCTCAAAGCCGCAGAGGCAGTTCCCGATTCCAAGCCGTTAATATTTGACCTCGCCGCCGCAGAAAACTTATCAGGTTTTATTGATCAACACGCTGGCCCTAATCGCATTTTCACTTTTTTCGGCATCATTCCGAATTTTCCACCAAGTGAAATTTTGCCGCAATTGCGAGCAATTTTAAAATCCGAAGACCGGCTTTTACTTAGCGCCAATCTCGCCCCTAATGGCATGGCAGCCATTCTGTCGCAATACGACAACGCACCCACGCGCGATTGGCTTGCCGAATTTCCCCGCACGCATGGAGCGGGTGAGGGTACGGTGATAATTAACATTGAACAGGACGGCTCGCTCGAGCATATCGCAGCTCGTTTTACTTTCGAGGAGGCTTGCTTGATGAAAACGAATGGCGAGCAGTTTAGTTTTCAGCCAGGCGATGATCTGCGACTGTTTGTTTCGTACCGCTACACGCAACAGTCATTGAGCAAAATCTTGTCTCTATACGGCATCATCATTGAGCGCTCTTTTTTGTCCGCCAATCGGGAAGAGGGCGTTTTCCTGTGCGCGCTTCAATAAATATTGAGCGTCTCAAGCACTGCACGCGTTCGTGGCACCTCGTGCGTGCGAAACAATGACGTTTTTCCAAGCGCAGCCAACAGCGCGAAGAACGGCTCAGCACAGCGCACTTCATCTTTGAAAATCTCCGCTGCGTGGGGCAGGGCGTGGCACACTGGCCAGCCGAGTTGACGCATTCGAAAGGTATTTAAAAACACCTCCATTTGGCGGCGCACGCGCACTGTACTGTCATCGAGGTTTTGATAATAAAACCCAAGACCGGGATCAATGATGATTTTTCGGACCCCCGCTAATTGTGCTCGATCAATTTCACCCGCAAAAAATTCAACCATTCGAGGGATCGCATCTACTTCCAAATCCACATCATTCACCTCGCGAACATTCTGACCCTGCACGAAACAGATGATCACGGCCGCCTCGTGCTTCGCACACAGTTGGTAGATTTCATTTGCCTCACCCGGGCCGGTAAGATTAACCACTCCCGCCCCTGCTTTGAGGCAAGCCTCAGCGACGGGGGGCTCGTATGTTTCCGCACTCACCAAAACGCCTGACTGGACCAGCCCGCTGATAACGGGAACCAAACGGGCTATTTGTTCGCTTGCGGGCACGCGCTCGGCATTCAGCACAGAAGATTCCCCACCCACATCGACCATCGCAGCGCCTTGGGCCGTCAATTGTTCGCCGCGTTTGACGGCGTCATTCGTGGAAAGACAAACGCTTTCCTGGTACCAGGAATCGGGCGAAAGGTTGACCACGCCCATCAAATACGGCGTGGTGTTAAAATTAAACGGCTTGCCTCCAATCGAGAACTCCCGCACTTCAGTTTTTAAATCTGCATGGTGCGTGCGCGTCAATTCAGCCAAGTATTCAAGAGAAAGCACACGCGCAAAACAACATGCCCGGCGTTTGTTGGCAATGAAAATGGCACTCCCGGCTGGACTCGAACCAGCGACCAGCGGTTTAGAAAACCGCTGCTCTATCCAACTGAGCTACGGGAGCCCGCTCCAATTTATGGTTCAATTCGTAATGCGGCAAGCCAATCCGGTTGCCCTCAATGACATCGTGTGATACCAACGCGTGTGGATTGGTTGCGCTTAATGCTGATGATCGGGCTTCCGTTTCTGACGGGGTGCAGCACTATTTCGTATTACGTCCAAGCTGTGCGCGGGCAGGGAGAAATGGTTTTCAAACGCCAACGCATTGAGGCGGTGATAGCGGATCCTGACCAATCGGAGTCCCTTAAATCCCGCTTGCGGCTGGTGACTGCTCTACGCCAGTTCGCTGATGAAGAATTAAATTTATCGGCGGGCAGCAGTTACACGCACTACGTTGCGCTCGACCGCTCAATGGCGTTGTGGGTGGTGAATGCCGCACCGGAATTTTCTCTGGAACTCAAATCGTGGTGGTATCCATTTGTGGGGCGATTCGAAGGAAGAGGGTTTTTTAACAAACAGCAAGCAGAGGGCTTGGCAGGCAAATTGCGGAAGCAAGGCTATGATGTCGCAGTGTCCGGCGCGCCCGCGTATTCTACTTTGGGCTGGTTTGCGGATCCCGTGCTAAGCACGTTTGTGAATTTTAATGATGCGGATTTGGCGGAACTCATTTTCCACGAACTCACTCACCAACGACTTTACATTTCCGGTGACACCACATTCAACGAAAGCTTCGCCACCGCCACAGCTCAAGCGGCAACCCTGAAATGGTTAGCCGCTCGCGGAAATGAAGAGGCGGTCAATTTATATACTGCTTCGATCAGGCGCCTGGATCGCACCACTCATAAACTACGCAACACACGCAGCGAATTAGACGTCCTGTTTTCGAAACCGAACAGAAATATTGCCACCCGGCGGAAGTTCAAGGCGGAGATTTATCAGTCCCTGCGGGCCGAACTACAACTTTTAAAGAGTGAGATCGACTTTTCCGGCGTCAAAACCCGCCGAACGGCTCCGATGAATAACGCCACATTGGGCTCAATCGCGGTATACCACAAATTTGTGCCCGCATTCCGTCAATTATTCCAAAACTGCGACCAAAAATTCCCTGACTATTTCGAAGCCGTGGAGCGGTTAGGGAAACTCCCGCGCGTTGAGCGCCAGCGTGCGCTTGATGCTCTGTGCATTCCCACTCCTTGAGTTTGCGATTAGCGGACGGTACACTTTACGCATGCAACGATTTCTTGCCTTACTGCTCGGGATCCCTTTGGGGGCTCTTGCCGCCAGTGCGCCGCCGGCGGGTGTTCCTATTTCCCAAAAAGACCGAGCTGAACTCAGCGCCGCCGCCAATGCGCTTAAATCGGGCATTGACGATTATAAGGGCGGGCAACACCAACTGCTGCCGGATGTCATCATTTTCTATAATGCCGTCCGATATGCATTGGATGACCAGATGTTTTATCAGACAAAGGATGTGGATTCAGCGCGCAAATTACTCGCTCTCGGCAATGAACGCCTTGCGCAGTTGAAATTAGGCAAGCATCCTTGGACCACTACCATAGGGCTCGTGCCGCGCGGATATCGCTCGCGATTGGATGATTCGGTGATTCCGTACGGCTTGGAAGTGCCCGCCAATTATCATCCGAAAGCACACCAAAAATGGCGTTTAGATATTTGGCTTCATGGCCGCAATAATACGCTGAGTGAAGTGCGTTTTCTCACGGACCGGCTTTACCGCAAAAGTACGTTTGCGCCGAAAGACACGATTGTGCTGCATCCGTACGGTCGATTTTGCAATGCCTATAAATTTGCCGGGGAAGTGGATGTGATGGAGGCGTTGCGGCATGTGCAACTTCACTATGGGATCGACCGTCAACGCATTAGCGTGCGCGGTTTTTCAATGGGCGGCGCCGGCGCGTGGCACATCGGCGCGCACCACGCCGGTCATTGGGCCGCCATTGCACCGGGTGCGGGGTTCGTCGAAACGGCAGTGTATCAAAATATTTTCGCAAAGAAACCAGCGCCGACTTGGTGGGAACAGAAATTGTGGAATCTGTACGATGTGCCCCCTATCGCGGCAAATTTTGCAAACACGACGACTGTGGCTTACAGCGGGGAAATTGATAAACAAAAACAAGCCGCCGACTTGATGGCTTCGGCGTTCAAGCGCGAAGGAATGGAATTGACCCACCTCATCGGCCCCAAGGTGGGCCACAAATATGAACCAAAAACCAAGCTGGAAGTTGCTCGCCGAGTGGATGCTGCCGCGAACAAGGGCGCAATTTCGCATGCACGCAAAGTCCGCCTAACCACATTCACGCTCCGGCAAAACCGGATGAAATGGCTTTCAGTTTGGGGGTTGGAGCAACACTGGAAAGAAGCGCGCGTGGAGGCGGAGTATGTGGATGATTGGCAGTATCGCGTTAAAACACAAAATGTAACCGCGTTGAAGCTTGGACAATTGGAAGTTCCGAACCAGGGCACAACTAATTATGTGATAAAAATTGATGGCCAAACACTGAAAACAAAACCGAAACGCAATGCGCCGATTCTGTTGCGCAAGTTTGAAAACCGTTGGGAGGTCGTGCTCAGTCTGCAGCAGAATTCACTTGTGAAATTGCCCGGCTTACAGGGACCAATTGATGATGCGTTTCTGGATCGATTTTTGATCGTGAAGCCGAGCGGCAAACCGATGAATGCCGTGCTTGGCAAATGGGTGGATCGTGAAATGAACGAAGCCATTACGCAGTGGCATCGACAATTCCGGGGCAACGCGCGCGTGATTTCTGACACCCATCTCACGCAAAAAGATTTTTCGCAAAACCTGATTCTATGGGGCGACCCAAAAAGCAATTCGATGATCGCCAAAATTGCCGGCCACTTGCCAATCGTTTGGACTCAAAAAGGAATCCAACTCAAAGATAAATCATGGCCCGCCGATAAATTTGTGCCGGTCTTGATTTACCCAAACCCGTTTAACCTCCGGCATTACATAGTGATCAACAGCGGTTTTACGTTTTCAGAATACGGGCACTTGAGCAATTCCATGCAAAATGCGAAGCTCCCCGATTACGCCGTGTTGGACATGCGCGTGCCGATTGCCAAACGCATCCCAAAAGGTATCGCGCATGCAGGGTTTTTTGGCGAACGCTGGGAGCTGACCCGTTCAGAAGGAAAAGATTAACCACAGAAATATAGAAATGAAAAATTGGATTTTTTTATTCCTCGTTTCGCCTTTTGTCTGGGGCGCGCCAAAGCAGCTCCCGCCTGTCTTCGATCCGCCTGATCAACTTTTCCGGATGGCGCCAATGCCACAGAGCAGTCGGAGTGTAGTCGTGCCTTTATCCAAAACACTGCATTTGGCATTTGATACTCAGCTGTGCCGCATCCACAGCGTTTGGCAGGGTGGAGGATTGAAGTTATTTGGGCCCGCTTATCACGGCGGAAAACGCCCGTTTATCTGCCAGCCGAATGGGCAGAGTCTTTGGGGTAACCCGCCGATTGCTCCCTGGCGATTTTCGGAGAATGGGGAACTCACGGGACAATACAAATCCTGTAAAACTAAATTTATTGGCATCAACACAGACGCAGGAAAGGTGACGTTTGTTTATGAATTGCTGATTCCCAAAACCCCGCCGGTGGAAATCCGGGAATCTGTCTTTGCCATTAAAGACAGCGTAGTGCGTCAGATTGAAGTTGGGCCTTGCCCGCATGCTTTGATGTATCTGGCCCACGTTGAAAAAGGGAAGGTGCCACAGAGCTGGGATGAAAATCGCGCCCGCCTTGAGCGGCTCAACAACAAAACGATTGCGACCAATTTTCTGCAACCGGTTGGTACGATCGGCGTGCTGAGCTTTTCCCAGCATCAGGGAAATATTACTGTGGAAACTTTCACAGAGGAAGGAACCTTGAAGGGCAACCTTTTTCATCTTGTAGAAGGCAGCATCGTTGAAATGCAACTTAAGTTCCCCAAGAGCAAGAATCCCTTCACATTTTATTTTTCATCCACGATAGAGCAGGAGAAACGATTCAATCTTGTTCATGAATTGAAAAACCCGGCAATCAAACAACTCGTCCCAGCACAAAAACCACTCATCCTCAAAGCGAACCCCCGCGCGCGGAGAAGTTTTGCCCTGAGCCCCTATTATAAAACAGAGGCGTTTACGTTACCGGAAAAAATGAATTTAATGGTGACGGGCATGGATTGGTTGTCGGAAGATCAGCTGGCTATTTGTACATACGCCGGTGAAGTTTGGGTGGTGGAAGGCGCCACGGGGCCGATTGAAAAAATGAAGTTCCGCCGATTTGCCCGTGGCATGAATGAGCCGATGGGGGTGCTGGTGAAAGACGGGAGCATCCACCTTAGCAACAAGGCTGAGCTGACGCGCTTAAGCGATACTAACAATGACGGCATCGCCAATTTTTTTGAATGCCTCAACCGTGATTGGGATTATACCGGCAGCTACAACGCATTTTCATATGGACCGATACTCGACCGAAAAGACAACTTCGTCGTCGCCAACGCCGGTCACGCGGGGCGCTGGAGCGCGCGGCATATGGGCTGGGCGTTGCGAATGGCACCAGGCTCCGCCAAGGCGATTCCATTTGCCAGTGGATTTCGGGAACCAAATGGCATCGGCACTTTCGGAGCGGATAAAGATATTTTTGTGACCGATAATCAAGGCGCGTGGATCGGGGCGTGCCGGTTGAACCATTTACAGGACGGCGGCTTTTTCGGGCATCCCGCTTCGATTCCAGCCCGGAAAGAAATGTATGCGGGACGAAAAACTCAAACGTGGCCAGCAATTTGGTTCCCCTATAAATTAGCCCGCTCCACCAGCGGATTCTGTGAAATCACCGATGATCGATTTGGCCCCTTCAAAGGGCAAATGTTAGTGGGTGATTTTCAAAACGCAATTGTCACGCGCGTGCAGCTTGAAAAAGTTAACGGCGAATGGCAGGGCGCGGTGTGGCCGTTTTTGAAGGGGTTTCAATCTGGCGTGAATCGGCTTGTGATGGGATCCGATGGCCATCTTTATGTGGGTGGCTGCAAGACCGTGGCGTGGGCGGCGAATGCTCCTTTTTCGCAGGGACTTGAGCGGGTAAAGTTTAACGGCAAGATTCCGTTTGAAATTAAAACAGTCCGCACCATGCCGGATGGGTTTGAGTTAAGTTTCACAAAATCGGTTGACCCCAAAGCCGCTGGCAATGCGGCAGGGTACGATGTGTGGCAATACAAGTACGAATACCACAAAAAATATGGCTCACCGGAATTCGATCACGACGGTAAAAAAGACAGCTTCACGGTTATCGATGTCACCAGCGCAACAGTATCTAAAGATGGCTTGAAGGTGCGGCTCCGCCTCAAAGGTTGGAAAGCGGGTTACGTCACCGCGGTGCGCGGCTTAGATGCCAGCAGCACCACCGGCGAAAAACTGTGGCATGATACGTTTTATTACACGCTAAACCGAATCCCCAAAAACTGACGTATCGCCGACTCCAGTCGGCCAACGTATGAATCCTCACCTTGTTTCCTGTGTCTAATTCCTTTAGGCTCATCGCGATGATTTTTTGGCGGTTAATTTTCTGCAGTTTGGCGCTCGGCACGATTGCCCTAGAAGGTGGGGAAGGGGAGCATTGGGCATTTCTCAAACCACAACGTCACGCGCTGCCAAAAGTGGAGCAAGCAAACTGGCCACGTAATGCGATCGACCATTTCATTCTTGCTGAACTCGAAAAAGCAAAACTTCGGCCTTCAGTTCAGGCAACCAAAGCCACACTGCTGCGACGGATCCATTTGGATCTAATCGGACTGCCTCCTACGCCGGACGAGATTGAATCGTTCCTCGCAGACAAACGCCCGGATGCCTACGGACGCGTTGTCGATCGGTTACTCGCGTCGCCACATTACGGAGAACGATGGGGGCGCTTCTGGCTCGATGCCGCGCGGTATGCGGACAGTGATGGCTACAGCCACGACGCACCGCGCGTGATGTGGCGTTATCGCGATTGGGTAATTGAAGCATTCAACGCCGACCAACCTTTTGACCAATTTGTCATCGAGCAACTTGCCGGCGATATGCTGCCCGGCGCCACGCAAGCTCAACGCATTGCAACTGGTTTCCATCGTAACACACAAATCAACACCGAGGGCGGCGTGGACAAGGAGCAATTTCGCATCGACTCCATCATCGACCGTATCGCGACCACGGGCGAGGTAATGTTCGGCCTCACCTTCGGCTGCGCACAATGCCACGATCATAAATTCGACCCGTTGAAACAAGTTGAATTTTATCGGATGTTCGCCTTTTTCAACCAAGCCGATGAACCGCGCATAGAAACCCCCACCGCCGCCGAGGCCGCCGCACGCGCAGCGCACGACCTCAAACTAAAAACCCTGCAGGCAAAAATAAATGGCGCTGAAAAAAACAGCGATGCACAGAAAAAGCTGGTGAAAGAATTGGCCGCATTGACAAAGAAACGGCCCAAATCAACAACTGCATTAGTAATGCGCCAACGCAATTCGCCGCGCAAAACATTCCGACTGGTGAAAGGAGATTTTACGCGGCCATCCGAAGAAGTGAAACCAGGCGTCCCGGCCGTGCTGCATCCGTTCCCTGATCAGGAAAAAGCCGACCGGCTGCAATTTGCACGTTGGGTGGCCAGCCGCGAAAACCCACTGCTCGCGCGCGTAACCGTGAATCGGATGTGGCAGCACCACTTTGGCGTGGGCTTGGTGCAAACAGAAAATGACTTCGGAACGCAAGGCACACGGCCCTCGAACTATGCATTGCTCGATTGGCTTGCCACGGAATTTGTGCGATTGAAATGGAGTCGCAAAGCGATGCATCGACTGATGGTCACATCGGCCACGTACCGCCAATCTTCAACACAACGCGCGGATTTGCGGCAACTCGATCCATACAATCGACTGCTTGGCCGACAGGTGCGGATGCGGTTGGAAGGCGAGATTATTCGCGACAACGCGCTTGCCATCAGCGGATTGCTCAGTCGCAAGCGGGGCGGCCCCGGCGTGTTTCCACCGCAACCGGACGGATGCATGAACTTGGGGCAACACTCACGAAGCTGGAAAGCCAGTGTTGGCGAAGAACGTTTTCGACGCGCAATCTACACGTTTCGCTGGCGCGCGACACCGCATCCAGCGTTAAAAATTTTTGACACGCCCGACGCCTTCGCCGCTTGTACGCGGCGTCTCCGTTCCAACACCCCGTTGCAGGCGCTTACGTTGCTGAATGATCCGGCGTACTTTGAAATCAATATCGGTTTTGCGCGACGGATCCTTAATCACGAAGGGAAGGGGAGCGATCTCGAAAAACTACGATTCGCCTTTCATCTGTGCCTCGCCCGAAACCCCGATGCAGATGAAACCAAAATCCTATCCAGTTTATTGAAACAAGAAATGACTGCATTCACCAAAGACCCGACCCAAGCGGAGACTTTGCTAAAGGGACGCGAAACCGGCGGGCTCCCCGTGATTGAATTGGCCGCATGGACAATTGTTGCGCGGGTGCTGATGAATATTGACGAAACGATCACACGAGAATGACGCCCAATACCCATAACCTGCAAGCCGCCACCCGCCGACATTTCTTCAGCCGATGCGGAATGGGGCTCGGCTCCATTGCATTGGCGTCCTTAATGGGCGAGCAGGCATCAGCAAAACAAACGAACCCGTTTGCGCCAAAACAGCCGCATTTTCTGCCCAAGGCGAAGAACGTAATCTTTCTCTTCATGGCCGGCGGGCCGTCACATTTGGATTTGTTTGACTGGAAACCGGAACTCAAAAAACGACACGGACAGCCCATCCCCGAGTCGTTTACCAAAGGCAAACGGTTTGCGTTTATGAACAGTTCGTTCAAAGACGCAAACAAATTGCAGGGCACCATTCGTGATTTCAAACAACACGGTCAATGCGGAATGTGGGTGAGTGAATGCTTCCCGCACATCGGCACAGTAGCAGATGAGTTGACGCTGGTGCGCACCTGCAAAACTGAACTATTCAACCACGCGCCAGCCAAACTATTCATGAACACCGGCACCGGACTCTTCGGCCGCCCAAGTATGGGTTCGTGGGTGACGTACGGCATCGGTACCGAATCGCGCGATTTGCCAGGATTCATGGTGCTGCAATCAGGCCCGCGCGGACCGCGGGGTGGGGGAGTCAATTGGGCCAGCGGCTTCCTGCCCACAACATTTCAGGGCGTACCATTGCGCGGAAATGGCGACCCCATCCTTAATCTGGCTAGCCCCAAAGGCATCAGTGACACCCGCCAGCGAGAATCAATTGATGCAGTGCGCGCGTTGAATCTCAAACGCGCGATCGAGACGGGTGATTCGGAAATTCAAACGCGCATCGCCAGCTACGAGATGGCGTACCGTATGCAAAGCAGCGCGCCGGAGCTCATTGATATTAAGAGCGAAAGCAAAGCCACGCTCGACCTTTACGGCGCGCAACCCGGCAAGGCTAGTTTTGCCAACAATTGCCTGCTCGCACGCCGACTCGTCGAGCGCGGGGTTCGCTTCGTGCAGCTTTACCACACCAACTGGGATTCACACGGCGGCCCATCCCAAACACTCACGAAGGATTTCGATAAGGTCACCAAAGATGTCGATCAACCGTGCGCCGCGCTCATCCGCGACCTCAAGGCGCGCGGACTACTTGACGACACATTAGTCATCTGGGGCGGAGAGTTCGGGCGCACGCCGATGAGTGAAAAACGCGAAACACCCGGTCGCAACCACCACATCGACGCCTTTAGCATGTGGTTCGCCGGGGGCGGCATCAAGCCCGGCAATCTAGTGGGCGAGACTGACGAGTTTGGCTTTGGCGCAGCTTCCGACGAATGCCATGTCCATGACCTCCACGCCACCATCCTTCACCAACTCGGCATTGACCACGAACGCCTCACATTTCGTTTCCAAGGCCGCGACTTTCGCCTCACTGACGTCGAAGGCAAGGTCATTAAACAAATGCTGGCGTGATGAGCGCAATCGCCCAAAGTGTTGCAGGGTGCTCATTGCCGACAAGTGAACCCGTGTTGGTCGCCGTTTCAGGCGGGGCGGATTCGATGGTACTGCTCCATGCATTGCGAAACCATCGAATTGTGGTGGCGCACTTTAATCATCAGTTACGCGACGGCGCCTCGGATGCTGACCAGCAACTAGTAGAACAAACCGCTGATGATTTTAACGTTCCAATTGTGATCGGCAATTGGGAACCGAATAAAGAAAGCATTCGGCGCCACGGCCTTGAAAAAGCCGCTCGCGATGCGCGACTCAATTTTCTTTCCAAAACGGCGCGACAATATCAATGCCGCTGGGTGGCCATGGGGCATCACGCGGATGATCAGGTGGAAACATTTTTCTGGAGACTGCTGCGCGGGGCCGGAGGGCGCGGCTTGGGAGGGATGAAGGCAGTCGCGCCGTTCCCAAAACAACCGAGCCTGCAGATTGTTCGACCGCTACTCAAGCATCGGAAAACTGAAATTCTGGCGCACGCCAACACGGAAGGTGTTTTGTTTTGCGAAGACGACAGCAATATGGATTCCGCACATTTACGCAATCGCATTCGCAATAAACTACTGCCATTGTTGCGTGATGAATTTCATTTGCAAACGGATTCGGCCGTCCTCCAATCCCAGAATTTGGTGAGTGAGGACGCAGATTGCATCAAAATTATAGCGGCGGAATGGTTAGCCGCGAAGGCACCTCAACCCTTTGATGCACTTCATCCTGCGCTGCAACGCCAAGTGATTTGGCATCAGCTCATTGCGTTTGGTGTGGAGCCGGGGCATCAGTTGATTGAACACCTGCGCCTCAGCCCCGGCCAATCACAATCCATCAATTCTGCAGAACGGTTAACGCGGGACATCGCAGGCCGTTTGCATTCAAAAAAATCTGAAACAGACAAACACTTTCTCGAATCATCAGAATGGACATTTCATTCAGGCTGGAATGAATCTGAATTTGGTGGGGCGACACTCCGCTGTCGCTCGGGCACTGATAAATTGGCTGTCCCTGGATTCGGCGTTGAGTGCTTCGATGCAGACCGAGTAGGGCCGAGTGTGGTGTTGAGACATTGGCAGGCAGGCGATCGCTTTCATCCGATCGGCTTGGAGCGATCGACCAAGCTCCAAGATTTATTTACGAACGCCAAAGTCCCCTCACCGGAAAAACACCGCCGCATCATTGCTTGCTCGGCAAAAGGCGAAATCTTCTGGGTCCAAGGCCTGCGCATCGGGGATTGGGCCAAAATTCGGCCGAATACACGGCGTTTTTTGGAATGGCGGTGGATGCCTGTCTAAGGGTTTGCCCAAACCTAATTTCTGTGATAGGATGCCCTTTCGCGAATGAAAGAAAAAGACCCCGATACGACCGAACGCTCGATGAAGCCGTGGATTATTTACCTCGTCATCTTCGGCGCAATTTTTGTGCTGCTTACGCTTAACACGGATCCCAAAAAAGGCGCAGAGCAACAAATGGATTATCGTGAGTTTAAGGAGCTGCTTGATAAGGGGCATATTGTTGAGGCGAAAATCAAATACTCGCAGACTACTGATTTACGCGAGTTCAGCGGGATCATTGCCAAAACAGATTCAAACGGGGACCCCATCCCCGAACCCGGACGTGATGGCCACAAACATGGCGAGCATTTTAGTTTTGAGTCGTATATTCCAAAAGACCACGAGGTTCAATTACTCACCGCACCCAACATCACTCAAGAACGCGAGAGCACGCTGCTAATGAGTTTTTTGGTTACAATCCTACCGTTTTTGATCATCGTTTTCATCATCTACTTTTTCTTCATTCGCCAAATCAAAATGGCGGGCAAAGGCGCAATGAACTTTGGCAAAAGCAAAGCGCGGATGATGGATAAGGACAAAAATAAAATTACATTCAAAGATGTCGCCGGCGTGGAGGAAGCCAAAGATGAAGTCAGCGAATTGGTTGAATTTTTAAAGGACCCGAAAAAATTCCAAAAACTCGGCGGACGCATTCCCAAAGGCATCCTGATGATTGGCGCACCGGGCACCGGAAAAACGCTGCTGGCTAGGGCCATCGCTGGTGAGGCAGATTCAGGGTTTTTCAACATCAGCGGCTCAGACTTCGTGGAAATGTTTGTGGGTGTGGGAGCGAGTCGCGTGCGTGACATGTTTGAACAGGCACGCAAAAGCACGCCTTGCCTGGTTTTTATTGACGAAATAGACGCTGTCGGTCGCCACCGTGGTCACGGTCTCGGTGGAGGTAACGATGAGCGCGAGCAAACGCTAAATGCATTGTTGGTTGAGATGGATGGTTTTGATTCGCAGGAGGGGATCATTATTATTGCCGCCACAAACCGACCGGATGTATTGGATCCTGCACTGTTGCGGCCCGGGCGTTTCGATCGACAAATCACCGTGAGCCTTCCTGATGTGCGCGGCCGCGAATCAATTCTTAAAGTGCACGCCAAAAAAGTGAAGCTCGCAAAGAAAGTGGATCTCTCCATCATCGCGCGTGGCACACCTGGTTATTCCGGAGCTGAGTTGGCTAATTTGCTCAACGAGGCGGCACTGCTCGCCGCGCGCCGAAATAAAAAACGCATCGGTATGGTTGAGCTTGAGGAGTCGCGTGACAAAGTCCGTTGGGGCCGTGAGCGACGGAGCATGGCGATGACCGAAGAAGATAAAAAACGCACCGCCTGGCACGAGGCCGGTCACGCAATCATCAATGTGATTCTGGAGCACTGTCATCCGCTGCACAAAGTCACCATTATTCCCCGCGGACAATCGCTCGGTTCCACAATGAGTTTACCCAAAGATGATGTGCTCAATTATCATCGCCTGGAAATGCTCGACACCATTTGCATGACAATGGGAGGGCGCATTGCTGAGGAGATGTATTCAGGCGACGTCTCCTCCGGTGCAGCGGGTGACATTCAGCAAGCCACGAAAATGGCCCGCGCGATGGTTTGCCAATTCGGCATGAGCGACAAACTGGGGATGGTGATGTACGGGGGCGATAACGAATACGTCTTCCTCGGGCGCGACATGGCTAAAGGCAAAGACTACAGCGAAGATACCGCACAATTAATTGATACCGAGATGATGCGCATCACGCGAGAATCCTACGAACGCGCCGAAACAATTATTAAAGACAACCGCGACAAACTAGAAATTATTGCCGAATGTCTGTTGGAGTATGAGACGCTTGACGGGAAGCAAGTGGAAGAAATTGTGCGCACGGGAAAATTTAACCCGCCTAATGATCAGAAAAAAGGTGGAGACGGGCCCGAAGGACAGGAAGCTGCCACGCCTCTATCCGACCCGCCTAAAAACAAAACCTCCGAGGATGACGGCGACCTCGGCAGCGCGCCTGCACCCGCGCCCGCCTAGAACCTATGAAAATTGCCCCCTCGCTTCTAGCGGCGGATTTCGGAAAATTCCAACAAGAGGCAGCACGAGCCGAGCGAGCCGGCGGCGACTGGCTACACCTCGATGTGATGGACGGGCATTTTGTGCCGAATATTTCCTTTGGGCCCGATGTGGTGAAGGCATTGCGGCCAAAAAGCAAAATGTTTTTTGACATCCACTTGATGTGTTCACGTCCGGAAATTCTCATCGAACCCTTCGCTAAGGCGGGCGGCGAACAGATTATTATTCACGCCGAACTCGACGATAAGGTGAACAACCTCATTTGGCAGATTCGCAATTTCAATCTCAAAGTCGGCCTAGCCGTGAATCCGCCCACTCCCATCGCCGCCACTGAACCCTATCTTGACAAAATCAATTTACTGCTCGTGATGACTGTGAATCCCGGCTTTGGAGGCCAATCCTTTATGAGCGAATGTCTCCCTAAAGTGGAACAAGCCTGGGAATGGCGCCGCACGCGCGGGCTGGGCTATCGCATTGAAGTCGACGGCGGTGTGAACCAAGCCACCGCCGCAGAATGCGCACGCGCGGGAGCAGATACCTTTGTGAGCGGCACTGCGCTCTTCAGTAAGCGCAATATGAAACAAGCCGTAAAGCGAATGCGTGAGGCCGCGGAGAACAACCGCAAATTCAACTGATGTCGGCACCGTATTCGAACATTAGATTTGGCACCGACGGGTGGCGCGCGGTGATGGCCGAGGAATTCACTTTCGCCAACGTGCGCGCCGTGGCGCAGGCCACTGCGGAATACTTTCGGCGCCGCAAAACCCGCACCACCCGCAAGCGAATAGTTGTGGGTTATGACCGGCGCTTTTTGTCGGATGAATTCGCGATGAGCGTGGCCGAGGTGTTGGCCGGGAATGGTTATGAAGTGATGCTCACAAATACACCCACTCCAACACCGGCGGTTTCGTGGATGGTAAAAGCAGGGCAGGGGAGGGCCGGAGTGATGCTCACCGCCAGCCACAACCCGGCCCGCTTCAACGGTTACAAACTCAAGCTCGAGCATGGCGGCCCGGCGGACCCGGAAACGTGTCGTGGCGTGGAGGCGCTCATCGGAAAACATCCCGTGCGTTCGATGCCGTTTAAAATGGCGCACTCGAGGAAACTCATTCGCGTGGAAGATATTCGCCCGCGCTATTATCGGGCCTTGCGAAAGTTGGTGAATTTTAAACTCATTGCCAAGAGCGGCTTGCGATTCGGGCACGAAGCTCTGTTCGGCGTTGGAGCCGGATGCTTTGAGGAGCTGCTCGAAGGCACTAATTGCGAAGTCACCACCTTCAACAGTGCGCACGATCCTAATTTCGGCGGCATCTGCCCCGAACCCATTGAACGCAATTACACAGCCACCGCGGAAGCGCTTCGACGTAAGCCGGTCGATTTTTGCCTCGTCACTGATGGTGACGCAGACCGCATCGGAGGCATGGACGGCCGCGGCAATGCGCTCACCACGCACCAAATTATTTGCCTGTTGCTTGAGCATTTTATTGTGCGCCGACAGGGGCAGGGGAGGGTGGTGAAAGCGCTCACGACCACCTCGATGGTTGATGTGATCTGCCGTCGATACGATCTGGAGCTCACCGAAACGGGTGTGGGCTTCAAATACATTTGCGAAGAAATGCTGCGCGACGATGTGTTGCTTGGCTTCGAGGAAAGCGGTGGTGTGGGATTCCCGAATCACATTCCTGAACGAGACGGTTTGCTGGCAGGCCTTATGATGCTCGAATTGCTCGCGACGGAAAAGCAGCCACTTAGAAAACTGCTCTCTCGATTGGACAGTGATTTTTCACCTCACCGTTATGGTCGGCTCGACACCCATTTCCCCCTCGATAAACGCAACGATCTCATGGGCCAATGCGCGGTGCATCCACCCAAGCAATTACTCGGTTCGCCAGTGGAGCGAATGCAAACTTTTGATGGCGTAAAATACACCGCCCGCAATGGCTGCTGGTTGATGTTGCGGGGTTCGGGCACCGAACCGGTACTCCGCATTTACGCCGAAGCCCCCACCGAGGCCGGGGTCGATCAGCTGCTTATGCTGGGGCAAAAACTTGCACGGGCCGCTTTGCGATAGCTTTTATCTTTTAACCCCGCCGTTTGTGGGTATCTTCTCGCGGACGCGTTTAAGCAAACGCTTTTTATAAATCAGGGATGGACCCCAAATACATACGAAATTTCAGCATTATTGCCCATATCGACCACGGGAAAACCACGTTGTCGGATCGGTTGCTTTCGTGCACAAATACAGTGAGCGATCGCGAAATGGAAGAGCAGTTACTCGACTCCATGGACCTCGAACGCGAGCGAGGCATTACGATCAAGGCGCACCCGGTGACAATGATGTATTCAGCCAAGGATGGCCACGACTATGAATTAAACCTCATCGACACACCGGGGCACGTGGATTTTTCCTATGAAGTTTCCCGCAGCCTCAGCGCGTGCGAGGGCGCGCTGCTCATCGTCGATGCCGCACAAGGCGTTGAGGCGCAAACGGTCGCCAACGTTCATCTCGCCAACCGGCAAGGGCTTGAGGTCATTCCGGTGATCAATAAAATCGACTTACCGCACGCCGACGTCCCCAACGCCATCAAGCAAATCGAAGATGTGCTAACCATCCCCGGCGACCACGCCATCCCTTGCAGTGCCAAGGAAGGCATCGGCATCGAAGATATTTTGGAGGCCATCGTGGAGCTCGTGCCACCGCCGAAGCCGACTGCGAACGGAAAACTGCAGGCACTCGGATACGATTCGGTATACGACCCTTACAAAGGCGTAATCATTCACGTACGGGTTTTCGATGGCGAGCTGCGGCCCGGCGTTCGCGTGCACATGCACCATTCGCAAAAAAACATCGAAATCAAAGAGGTCGGCAGCTTCAATCCCAAGCCATATACGCGCGACTGTCTTGGCCCGGGTGAGACGGGATATATTACCGCCAACATCCGCAGCCCGCGTGATGTGAAAATGGGCGACACCATCACAGACACCACCGATTCCGCGCCTGTGCTGCCCGGCTTCAAAGAAGTACAACCGATGGTGTTCAGCGGCATTTACCCGATCAACTCTGTGGATTTCGAAAGCCTCAAGGGCAGCCTCGCCAAACTCCAGCTCAACGATCCCGCATTTGTCTATCAACCGGAAAGCTCCGTCGCGCTTGGTTTTGGCTTTCGCTGCGGATTTCTCGGCCTGCTGCATTTGGAGATTATTCAGGAACGACTGCGGCGGGAGTTCGACATGGACATCATTGCAACCTATCCCAGCGTGATTTACCAAGTGGTGCTCACCGACGGCAGCAAAGAAGACGTGGACAACCCCGCGCACATGCCCGACCCCTCTGTTATTAATTGGATCGAAGAACCAATCGTTCGCTTCTACATCATTTGCCCAAACGAAAATATCGGCGACATGATGAATCTCATCAGTGATAAACGCGGACAACTGGAACACACTGAAACCCTAGACGTCACCCGTGTGATGCTCGAAGGCACGCTGCCGCTAAACGAAATCCTCATTGACTTTCACGACCGCATCAAGAGCATCACCCGTGGCTACGGCAGCATGGATTATGAAACAGCCGGATACCAGCAAGCCGATATGGTGAAGCTGGATATGATGGTGAACGGGGAAGGAGTAGACGCCTTTTCCAGTATCGTGCATCGCGAAAAAGCCACGGTCCGCGGTCGCTCACTGGCCGCCAAATTAAAAGAAGTGATCCCGCGACAACAATACAAGGTTGCCATTCAGGGCGCAATTGGCGGAAACGTCATCGCGCGCGAAACCATCGGTGCGATGCGCAAAGACGTCACCGCCAAATGTTACGGCGGCGATATCAGCCGCAAACGCAAATTATTGGATAAGCAAAAAAAGGGCAAAAAACGCATGAAAGCCATCGGATCAGTCAATATCCCGCAGGACGCTTTCATCAAAGTACTCAAAGCATAAGGCAAAAGTATGACGAAAAACTGGCGCTGGTTCATTTCTAAAACACTCCGCGACGCCGTGGAGTTGCACAAGCAAGTGGTTAAACTGCTCGCCGCCCAAAACGATCTCCTGAAGCCATCGCGCGTGGACGAACTGCAAGTCGCGATTGACGCACTCAAAAGCAAACTCACCGGCCCTATAGACAAAGCCGCACTTCAGGATGAAATGGACGCGATGATGGTCGTCGCCGACCGCGTGCTCATACCATTCCCTGACTCCACGGCGCGCGATTGGTCTGAAATGTGCCTCGTCGTCATGGTGCTCGTGCTGGCGTTCCGTACCTTTTTTTTCCAACCCTTCAAAATCCCCACCGGTTCGATGCAACCCACACTCTACGGCATCACTATTGAAAACCTAAAAGATCGCACCAGCACCGGGAAAGTGGAGCAGGGGGTGCTCACCGCCAACGTGCCCACTTTTGAACCCCAAGATCTCGGCCGGACCGTCACATTTGCCAACGATAAACAGGCCGTGATTACTCAGTTCACGGACAACCAACGCGTGAGCCTTTCACCGACCGACGCGATTGATGAGCAGGAATTTACGATTTCTTTTAAGTTGCCGAGTGCACCTGACAAAGTCGCTGATAAGCTCAGAGGATTTACCTACCACTCACTGAAAGCAGAAGGCCACTGGAAACTCACCCAAATCAACCCGCCAAAAACAGTTTTCCCATTCATCCGTAAACAGAACCTTGTGTTTAAAGATTTGGACACCGGCAAAACAGTTAAAAAAACTGTTTGGTTTCCACCATTTGACTCTCATCAACAACCGATAATTGGTGGAGTCTCGGCAAATCACGGTCAACCTCGGATTGGCAGTGAGTTTTTAAAAGGCGAATTCGCCTACAAGCTGAGAGTTAAAACTGGCGATCATTTGTTTGTCAACCGAGTCACCTTCAACTTCCGGCGGCCGCAGCGGGGAGACATTTGCGTGTTCACCACCAAAAATGTACCCGTTCCCCGTGACCCAAATGGGAGGCCGCTTTTCTACATTAAGAGATTAGTTGCACTTGGTAATGAAACCGTTTCCATCGGTCGCGACCGCCATATCCGTATCAATGGCAGACGCCTTGACGCCAATGATTCCGGGTTTGAATTCCTGTATGATTTCCCTGTGGACTACGCCTCCATTCATCGTGACCATATCCGCATTAACGGTCGTCGCATTGACACTGGTCATTCATCATTTCAAAATTTCCTTAACACCGAACCGGAAATCGATTTCCAATCCGCTACGGGCCAAATCATCCCCATACCAAGATATTTTGCTGTTAACTCAGCTAATTCTGGTCACATAAATAACAGTCACCCGACAGCCTCCCAAGCCCCGCCAACCGCACCGAAATTTCAACATTCCGGGATTTCCATGAAGATGCTTCCAGATCATTATTTAATGTTTGGGGACAACACCACCAACAGCGCCGACTCTCGCGACTGGGGCCAGCTACCAATGAAAGACGTCATCGGCAAATCCTCTTTCGTGTATTGGCCGCCACTTTCACCTAGATTCGGCTGGAGCCACCGATAGCCCCGCAACCCCACACAGTCTGGTTATTCGCACAATATATGTTATATGCAGTTCGCTTGGGGCGGGTGGTTTGGTGCGCAGGTTCGTTCAGGGTTGTTGGCTGTAAATTGAGACATATTTCCCGGCTGCAATCGGCCAGGAGAAATCTTGCGTCATCCCGGTACGGCGCACTTTGTTCATCCTCTTGGGGTGTTGAAATAAATCAAGGGCACGATGAATTGCGGCGGTGAGTTGGGGTACTTGAAATTGCTCATAGCGGATCCCGTTCCCTCCGGGATCTTGGATATCAGTGATGCTGTCCTTTAGTCCACCTACAGCATGGACGATTGGAATCGTGCCGTAGCGGAGGCTATAAAGTTGGTTGAGGCCGCATGGCTCAAATCGGGATGGCATCAGGAAAAAATCCGCGCCAGCCTCAATTTTGTGCGAAAGGGATTGATCGTACCCGATCTCCACTCCAACACAATTAGGAAATGCAGTTTTCAATTGAAGTAGCATGTCTGCCATAGCCTCATCCCCGGAACCCAACAAGACAAACTGAAATTGATTGTCCGCCAATAATTCCGATAACGCTTCGACCATTTGCCCGATGCCTTTTTGTTCCGCCAGGCGTGAAACCACCGCCACCAGTGGCATTCCCTTATCGGGAAGCCCGAATATGTTCAGCAACTGTTCTTTGCACGATGCTTTGCCTGATAGGTTTTCATAATCATATTCGGCGGCCAAATGCGGATTGCCGCGCGTGCACCACTCGACGTAATCCACGCCATTGAGAATGCCGGTGAGGCGATCCTGATATTTTAGCAATTCCCCGCTGAGACCTTCGCCAAATTCTTCAGTGACTATCTCCCGCGCATATTGAGGGCTCACAGTGGTGATGGCATCGGCATAGTGCAGACCGGCCTTCATGAAGTTAAGGCTCCCAAAATGCTCCGGACCCCGTTCGTGAAAGAGTTTTGCGTCAAGATTGGTAAAGCTGAATCGATTCGGGTCACAGGAACCCTGATACGCGAGATTGTGGATGGTAAACACCGTGCGCGGCGTGCTCTTCCCTGCCCCTTCCGTTAAGAGCATCGGCACGATGGCCGTTTGCCAATCGTGCAAATGAACCACGTCAAAATCCGGAGCCAATCGTGCGATGGCTTTGCTGAAAAAAATGAATCGTTCCGGGTTATCCCCATACCCTTCCCCGTGTTCCATATACAATCCAGAACGATCAAAGAATTGATCGTTTTCCAACAGCAACACGGTGAGGTTGGGTGACGGTTGATGACGCCACCAACGGCCAACAAATTTCGCATCACCCAAGGGCAAATCAAACTCCTCGCCGATGGCATCCATATCAGGGAATTGCTCCCGGATGCCTCGATACAAAGGCGTGGCTACGGTCACTTCATGGTTTTGCGATAAAGCACCGGAAAGCCCTGCAACCATATCGGCCAAGCCGCCGGTTTTGGAGTACGGGAAAAATTCACTAACCGCCTGAAGAATGCGCATCGTTAATTAGGCGGGAATGGAATCGGCGCGCAAGTAAGATTGCAGTGGTTCTGGAATGGCGATGGAACCATCCGGCTGTTGATATGTTTCGATCAGCGCCACAAACAATCGCGCGAGCGCCACACCGCTGCCGTTCAAAATATGCGGCAATTGATTACCGCCCTGCTCTGCCTTGAATCGGGTTTTCATTCGGCGCGCCTGAAAATCTTCGGTGTTGGAAACGCTGCTCACTTCGAGATAGCTTCCCTGCCCCGGCGCCCACACTTCAATGTCGTAAGTTTTGGCGGCAGCAAAACCCATGTCGCCACTGCTCAAAAGCAGCACGCGATAATGCAGCCCAAGCAGTTGCAAAACTTTTTCCGCGTTAGCAAGCATGGCTTCAAGTTCGTCGTATCCGGTTTCAGGCTTCACCACTTTGATGAGTTCCACTTTGTCGAATTGATGCACGCGAATCATCCCCCGGGTAGCCACGCCGGCCGCACCCGCCTCGGCGCGGAAGCAGGGACTGTACGCGCAGTATTTCTTAGGCAGCTCATCTTCATCTAAAATTTCGCCGCGATGCAAATTCGCCACGGGCGCTTCGGCGGTGGGAATGAGGTAACGTTTGCCAAGCGTTTCGCCGTCGAGTCCTTCTTGCACAGCGTAGGCTTGGTCGAGAAATTTTGGGAATTGCCCCACCCCTTCCATGCATTCCGCCTGGACCATAAAGGGCGGACTCACCTCGGTGTACCCGTGCTCGTGAATATGAAGGTCGAGCAGAAATTGAATCATGGCCCGTTCCAATCGTGCGCCCCAACCGGTGTAGAGCAGAAAACCGCTGCCGGCCAGTTTCGCGCCGCGCTCGAAATCAATGAGCTTCAGCGAATCGCACAAATCCAAATGACTCTTCGGCTCGAAATCAAACGTCGGTTTTCTGCCTTCAATTTTCACTTCAGCGTTGGCGCTTTCATCTCCGACGGGCACGCTGTCATGAGCAAGGTTGGGAAGCGTAAGAATCAAATGATTAAACGCATCATCAGCGTCAACCCGTTGTGCATTGAGAGAATCAATCTGATCGCCCAATTCACGGGTTTCAGTTTTCCTGGCCTCGGCTTCTTTCTTTTTGCCTTGGCCCATTAACGCGCCGATTTCTTTGGAAATGGCATTACGGGTAGCCTGTAAAGTTTCCGCTTCGGTGACCAACGCACGCCGTTGCTCGTCCAACGTCAGCAGTTCATCGATGCGGCTCGCGCCTTCGCCACGCGCGGCCAGTCGCTCCTTGGCAGCATCGGGCTCTTGACGGATATATTTAATGTCCAACACGGCGCGGATTATAATGACGGCGAGCCGGAGAGCAAGGCTGGTCAGTGCATCTCCACTTCGCAGGTGCCGAGACCGCCACGAAAGAAATTGAATTGAACGTTGGGATGATCCGCCAACAGACTCATCGGCACGGCGCTGTCGGCTATGCCTTTGGAGATCATCAACGTGGTCAGGCGTTGGCCGAAGGGGCTGTCGTGGGTACCCGCTTGCCAAATGCTGACCTTCTCCGCCTGCCACGTTTCGCGTGGCCCCACGGTGATAGCTTGTTGGGGAACAAGGCTGATATTGCCGCCGCCGCTGGTACGGGCGTTCTGCGCGAGCGTCACCGGATGCAAATCCACAATGCGCGTGCCGAGCTTGCGATATTCCTTGGCGGACGGCGGATTGTTCTTCCATTTCCCTTTACGCGGCAGTGGATCGTTAAATGCCCAATGTTTGATGTCGCCCTGTCCGCCTTGCATTACGGCGCAACGCACGCTGCCCCAACTCTCAATGAAGGGCTGGGGATCAGCTTTTGGGAAATGTAAATTTTCATCAGCCATACGCAGGCGTTTGTCGATTTGATTGAAACACAGCTCGCGGTCGGCCTTTTCGAACGAAAGCGGATGCTTCACCGAGACTTCGCGCCTGCCGTCATACCACTCGTCCATCCCCCAGAAATGGGCCGAACGAATACTCAACCCTAACGCATTCACCAGGCGCGCCACGAGCGGGAGTTGTTCAGTGGGGCCGATGGGGCCGCAGATGCCCACCGGATTGTCCAGCGTGGAAGCACGCCACGCATCGATGTATTCGAGTGCCTCGGCGAGATAAAAATCCTCCAGCGTATCGTACATCACCACGCGAAAGCCCGGCCGCCCAAGCTTCTCAATTTGGCGCGGCGTGAGTTTGGCGGCATCGCGGATGAGGTCGTTTTCCAGCGTGGTGTAATCCCACCAATCGGGGGCAATGGTGCTGAGTTTGCGTGGCATGCTAGTTTTCTTTTCCGAGTGCTCGCTCGTATTTTTGATTGATTAAATAATTTTTCCCGAGAGCATCCTTAAGCGGGTCCAATTGTTCCGAGCTTAATCCAAAATGTAAATGTCGCCGCCAACCTTCGGCAAACTTAAACTTGCCCGATAGGTTGCCCAACATTCGCGCGAAGTCTTCACCTGTCTTGATGTATGAATTCATCCCCTGACTCACATCCAGCCAATCTTGTTGGCTCGCGTGTGCGGCAAGCGCCCTCACTTGTTGTGCCCGGACTGACACAGTATTTACATAAGCGCCGGCCATCACGCGTTGACGCAAGGGGTCAAGCAAGCCATGCGGCATCGCATGATACACGGTAACATTGTGCGCATAAGGCTTAGCTGGAGGCGTGCACTTGAAATTCGGCATACCATGCGCGAACGCCGCAGTCACCGCCAGGCGACAAGTGTTGGTGTGGTCCTCCATATAATCAACCGGCGAATGCGTGAGCACCACCGAGGCTTTGGATTTCCGAATGACCGCCGCTACTTTGCGCAGCGTGGGCACGTCATACACAATTTCCAAATCATGACAAATGCTCGCATGATAATTGGCCCCTAAAACTTTTGCTGCAGCTTTCGCTTCGCGCGCGCGGGTTCGGATGGCCTGGGCAGCATTTAATTTAACGCTGCCCAAATTGCCGCTGGAAAGATTGAAATAATGAATCTCCCACCCCGCAGCCTGCAACTGCAGTAGTGTGCCGGCCATGGCGAACTCAATGTCATCCGGGTGTGCCCCAATGGCTATGGCCGAAGGTTTGGGCATGGTTACTTAATGCGAACGGGCTTGCCGGTGGCCGCGGATTGATCGGCGGCGAAAATAATTTTGTGCGTACGCGCTGCGTCCGAGAGATTGGTGTGTGGCATTTCCTTGCCCGCACGCAACGCGGTGAAAAACGCCTCAAATTGTGTTTGATACGGATGATCGCTCACATCCCCGGAATCCACCAATTGCGTGGCCAGCGTGCTCCATTCGTTTTTGTTGAGCGCCCCCATTTTGCTGGAGTAAAACTTATTATCCAAAACACTGCCCTCGCTGCCAACCAGATGGGTGTGGAAGTAATATGGCTGCAAGCAGTCAATGACGCTGGCAACTTTCCCGATACGACCATCCTTGAATTTCAGAATTGTGACGCTGGTGGTGTCGTATTCGTATTTTTTGAAAATTTTATTTTTCGATTGCGTGGAATGACTGGTTACTTCCACCACATCCGTGGAGCCCATAAAATACAAAAGCGCGTCCATCGCGTGGCAACCGGCCGAAAGCAAGCTGCTGCCGCCGGCATCCTTTTTAGTGTTCCAACGATACTGGCCGTACCACGGACCCACGCCGTGATAATAATCGACTTCGCCGTAGTGAATTTTGCCGATGAGTCCCTGATCGACAACGGATTTAATCGTAAGAAATTGAGATGCAAATCGGCACTCAAAACACACACAAACTTTCACACGCGCCTTCTTCACCGCCGCCAGCATCCGCCGCAAATTCGGCTGAGTCAGGGTGAGGGGTTTTTCAATAATGAGATGCTTGCCTGCCTTGGCCGCAGCGACCACTTGATCAGCGTGTTGGTAAGGGTAACTGGTCACATCCACCACGTCCACATTTGGGTCGTTGAGCATGGACTGAAGGTTAGTGGTGCTTTTAATGCGACTGCCGTGGCGCGAGCTGAGTTCATCATCGTCCAAAAGGCGTGATGAATACACACGAGTGACCTGGGCCATGCCCGAGGCGTTGATGGCGTCAATGTGAGCGGTAGCCGCCCAACCGTAACCGATAATTCCGACGTTGTATTTTTTCACAATAATGGCGAGTTGAATGCGAGGACCGATGGCACAATGAATACCCTCGAATGTCAAGAATGCCTGAATACCACATTAAATTTTTTTGAAAGCCACTTGCCCCGGGTTCATGCAACCAAACTGTCCGCCGCCATCGCGAACGAAGCGGCGTGCCAAGTCTAATTGAAGAGACCAAAGAGCAGAGTTGACTGCAGAACCGCTACGAGAGTCGGCCAATTGAAAACTGGAGCGGGTGGCGAGAATCGAACTCGCGTTATCAGCTTGGAAGGCTGGAGTAATACCATTATACGACACCCGCGCGGGCAGAATGGTAGCAATTTGAACGGGTTTGTCAATTCACAGAGCGCCTCTTCTGTATCACGCTTGGCATCATTCCCGCGAGCGGGTATGCTGCGGGCCGATGAGTTCTGTTCTCTTACAAGGCGGGCGTGTGATTGATCCGGCCAATGATCGCGATGAAGCGACGGACGTGTTTTTGTCCGACGGCAAAATCAAGGCGGTGGGTAATGGGTTGGAGACACCGCCGGACACCGAGGTGATTGATTGCACCGGCCAAGTGGTTTGTCCGGGATTGATTGATCTGCACGTTCATTTTCGCGAACCGGGCCAAACGGCCAAGGAAAATATCGCCACCGGTTCGGCGGCAGCTGCGATGGGCGGATTCACTTCCGTGGTGTGCATGCCCAACACGTCGCCTGCGATTGACAGTCCCGCGACGGTGGCGCTCATTCAAGATCAAGCGGAACGCGAAGCAGTGGTGAATGTGTACCTCACCGGCACGCTCACGCTGAACATCGCCGGGGAAGAGCTCGCGCCCATCGGCTCACTCAAACAAGCGGGCGTTGTGGCGATTACCGATGATGGCCATTGCGTGCAAAACAATGACCTGATGCGACGCGCGCTTGAATACGCCAAAATGTTTGACCTCCCGGTGATGGATCATTGCCAGGATTATTCCATTGTGACCGACGGCGTGATGCACGAGGGCTACTGGAGCACTAATCTTGGGTTAAAAGGCTGGCCCGCGACGGGCGAAGATTTAATCGTGGCGCGGAATATTGAATTGGCCGAATTAACCGGCACGCACATTCACTGCCAACATGTGAGCAGCGCAAAATCCGTGGACTTGATCCGACAGGCGAAAGCGCGTGGGATATGCATTTCTGGCGAGGCGTGCGCGCATCATTTCACGCTCACCGATGCGGCCATCGGCGGCAGCGAACATTTCTGGGCCGAGGATGGCCGCGATCTGCAAACCGAAACGCAGCGCACTGAATGGCCTTCGTTTGATACTAACTGCAAAATGAACCCGCCGCTGCGCGCGGCCGAAGACCGCAAGGCCATCATCGCCGGACTTACCGATGGCACGCTGGAAATCCTCGCCAGCGACCACGCGCCGCATTGCGCGCATGAAAAAGAGGTGGAGTTTGACTATGCCCCCTTCGGCATCACGGGCTTGGAAACGGAACTTGCCCTGTCACTAATGCAGCTTTATCACGCGGGCCACCTCGATTTATCGGCGACCATTTCCAAATACACAGTCAACCCCGCCAAATTGCTCAAGCTTGAAAAGGGCACGCTAAACGAAGGCGCGGATGCGGATGTGACGGTGTTCGACCCCGATGCCGAGTGGGTGTACGACGCGGCCACGAGCCCCAGCAAATCTGCCAATACCCCCTTCCACGGCTGGACGCTCAAGGGGCGCCCAACGATGACAGTCGTCGCCGGAAAAATTGTGTGGCGCGAAAGTGGCGTTGCGGCGTAAACTTAACGCATCGAAATTAACCCTAAACCCAAAAGGTTTTGAACATGAAAAAAGTAATCGCATTAACAACCTTGTTTGCCTTGAGCCTCAGCCTTACCGCCGGCGAAGGTTGGCTAACCAACATTGAAAAAGCCAAAGAAACAGCTAAAAAAGAAGGTAAAACTGTGCTCGTGGAGTTCACCGGCTCGGACTGGTGCCCACCGTGCAAGGCCTTGAAAAAGAATGTCTTCAACACGGATGAGTTCAAGGCATACGCCAAAAAGAACCTCGTGTTGGTGGAGCTGGACTTCCCTCGCGACAAAACAAAGGTGACCAAAGAACAGGCGGCTTATAACCGCGAGCAAGCGAAAGCATTCTCGATCCGCGGCTATCCGACCATCATTTTGATGGATGCTGAAGGAAAAGAACTCACCAAGAAAGTGGGTTACGGCCGCACCTCAGCCGCGAAGTACATTGAGTCGTTGAAGAAAGCGGCCAAATAACTGCAAGCGAATTCACGGCGCGACCTTCGGGTCGCGCCTTTTTTGTGTCACCGCTTGACGGGGTGGCGGACGCTCCCTAGACTCGCGCGGCTTCACGGCCCACCCAACAAAATGGCAATCCTCGCTCTCGAAGACGGAACAGTTTTTCATGGCCAAGGTTTTGGCGCGCACGCCACGGCCTGTGGTGAAGTATGTTTTAATACATCGATGACGGGCTACCAGGAAATCCTCACGGACCCATCATACAAAGGGCAGATTGTGACGATGACTTATCCGGAGATCGGCAATTACGGCGTGAACCCGGACGATATCGAAAGCTATCAGCCGCATGTCTCCGGCTTTGTGGTGCGCGAGCTTTCGCCGGTGGTGAGCAATTGGCGCGCGAGGCAGTCGCTCGATGACTACCTGAAAGAAAACGGTATCCCCGGCATGGAAGGCATCGACACACGCGCGCTCACCAAAAAACTCCGGGTGCGCGGCGCTATGAATGGCGTGATTTCGACTGAAGTAATTTCAGAAGCCGCCGCCAAACAACGAGCCGCCGAATGGCCCGGATTGGTGGGTGCTGACTACGCGAAAGAAGTCACACACGCCGAGGCATTCGATTGGGAGACTCACGAACAATCCAGCGAAGAGTTTGCAATCCCAATCGGGAACGACCCCGCGCCACACCCCCCTGCCCTGCCCCCGGCAGATGTGCCGATTGTGGCGTACGATTTTGGCATCAAATATAATATCCTGCGCTGCCTTCGACGGCATGGTTTCCGGGTGCACGTTGTACCCGCGAGCACGACCGCGGAAGCAGTGTTGAAGCTCAACCCTGCCGGCGTATTCCTTTCCAACGGCCCGGGAGATCCTGCTGCACTGGATTATGCGGTGAAAGCAGTGGCCGATTTAGTACGTCACGGAATCCCTATTTTCGGCATTTGCCTCGGCCATCAAATCCTCGGACAGGCATTAGGCGGCAGCACCTTCAAACTCAAGTTCGGCCATCGCGGGGCAAATCAACCGGTGAAAGATTTGGAATCGGGTCAGATCGAGATTACCTCCCAAAACCATGGTTTTGCAGTGGATTCTTTGACACTTCCCGAAGAAATTCAAGCCGACCGCATCAATCTCAACGATCAAACCATTGAGGGGTTGCGCCACCGTTCCAAGCCAATTTTCAGTGTGCAATACCACCCCGAAGCTTCGCCGGGCCCCCATGATTCCAACGGACTATTCGGTCGTTTCCGGGAAATGACCACCCAAGCCTAATTGCTTGACACCACTGAATAAGTTAGTAAGTTCGACAGACCCGACCGTTAGGGTAGCATGTTTCGAGGCATGGCTACGCTGTTATACATCATCACCGAAGGGATCCAAGGCGGTCCATTCGAGTTAACCGAAGGGACTCACATTCTTGGGTCCGCTGAAGGGTCTTCTATTTTCATTTCAGATTCCACCATCTCTGCGCAACACGGACAGTTCACCATTACTGACGGACAGATTGTCTATCAGGATTTGGGTTCCCAAAATGGCAGCTTCGTGGAGCAACAGCCCGTCACTTCTGTGACTCTCGTGGCGGGCCACATCATTCAAGTCGGAAACATACACGTGCAGTTGGTTGATGACCCGAATGTGCTTGAATCGATGAAACGGGAAACCGCTGTCATACAAACCGGCCCCAAAGCAATCCAGCCTGGCGACTTTGGTGGCAGTGAGGAAGTGAAATCACCCTTCCAAGCCAAGAAATCCGGTTGGGTAAAAATTTACATTATCGCCATCACCATCATTGGGGTCTTGGCTGTGGGAGCACTCATCATGCTACTTTTCTTCCCGCAAGTGCTTAGCCCTTCCTCATAACCAAAAGGGCACCATCAAAATACAAAGGGTTGCACTTTCGCCGCCAATCCGTATTGATATCCGCCGCGTGGATGACACTAATCAATTAATCGAGCAACGCCGCGAAAATCTGGCTGCCTTGAATGAAGCGGGCATCAACCCCTTTGCCAACAAATTTATCCCCAGCGAAAGCTGCGGTGACGCCAAGGCCAATTATACCGAAGATCGCATCGTGGCGGTGGCCGGCCGTCTTGTTTCCAAGCGTGAAATGGGGAAAACAATTTTTGCGCACATTCGCGACGTTTCGGGCACCCTCCAGCTCTTCATTCGCAAAAATGATATTGGTGACGAGGCATTCGCGATGTTTAAGGGGCTAGACCTCGCAGATTTCGTGGGCGCAAATGGCGCGATGTTTACGACCAAAACCGGCGAAATCAGCGTCAAAATGACTGACTTTGTCGTGCTCGCCAAAGCCCTGCGCCCCCCGCCCGACAAATGGCACGGACTCGCCGATCAAGAAACGCGTTATCGCCAACGCTATCTCGACCTCATCGCCAATGACCAAGTGCGCGACACGTTCCTCAAGCGCAGTGCTATCCTTCACGAGATTCGAAACTTCATGGCCGAGCGCGGGTTTGTGGAAGTAGAAACACCAATCCTGCAAAACATCCCCGGCGGGGCCGCAGCGCGACCTTTTGTGACGCATCACAACACATTTAACCGCGATTTTTTCATGCGCATTGCACTGGAGCTTTCATTGAAAAAACTGCTCGTGGGTGGCATCGACCGCGTGTTCGAGATTGGCCGCATCTTTCGCAACGAAGGTATTTCGCGCCGACACAATCCAGAATTCACGATGCTCGAAGCCTATCAAGCGTACGGCGATTACGAGACGATGATGGAATTGCTCCAATCGATGATTTGTCATCTCGCCGAGAAGGTGCGCGGCACATTGGTCATCGAACAAAAAGACGAGGAAGGCAACGTCACGCAAACAATCGACCTCACCCCCGATTGGCGTCGGGCGAAGTATAAGGATTTGATCCGCGAAAAAGCCGGCGACGACTGGTTTGATCTCACCCCCGACAAACGCCGTGCGCGTGCCACCGAGGAGTTGAAAATTGAAACCGACCCCGATGAACAGGATTTTGAAGTGACCAATGCTGTCTTCGAAAAGCTCGTCGAACCAACGCTCATTCAACCCACCTTCGTGACGCATCTCCCCAAAGAACTCGTACCACTCGCCAAGCTTTCCCCCGATGAACCCGATTGCGTCGAGGTGTTCGAATGCTGCATCAATGGCCAGGAAATTGCCCCCGCGTACACCGAACAAAATAACCCCATCGAACAACGTGAGCGCCTCCAGCAACAAGCCGGTGGCGAACAGCAAAAGCTTGATGAAGATTTCTTAACCGCCCTCGAACACGGAATGCCCCCCGCCGGCGGCATCGGCATCGGCATCGATCGCCTCTGCATTATGCTCCTCGGCCAGGAAAGCATCCGCGACGTGATCCTCTTCCCGCAACTCAAGCCACGTGAGGAATAGGTTAATAAGGCAGGGCGTGTTCTCCGAGCGCGCCAAGGCGGTTTTGGAGAAACCGCCCTACCCTAACGCCCCCCAATTCATCGGCGCATTCAAATCAATCCGCGGCACCTCCGCGCTTACACTCTCCGGATATTTCTGCGCCGCGCCGGTATTGAAAATTAACACGCGATCCTTCAGCTTCACCTTCCCCTGCCCCATCAACTGATCCAACACCCCGAGGCAAACTGAAGTCTCCGGACACACGGCAATGCCCTCCATAGAATTCGCCAGCTGCATCCATTTCGAAATATCCCCCTCCGGCGCGCTCATCGCCATGCCGCCACTTTCACGCACGGCATCGAGGATCATAAAATCCCCCACCGCCTGTGGCACGCGCAACCCACTCGCAATCGTCGCCGCATTCGCCACGCGCTTGGCGTGACGCGCCCCCGTTCTAAACGCCTTTACAATCGGGGCACAGCCATCGCTTTGGCAGGCAACCATCTTCGGCCGCTTGCCGCTTTTCAGCCAACCCAACGCCTCCAACTCGGCGAATGCTTTCCACATTCCAATCAACCCCGTGCCGCCGCCGGTGGGGTACAAAATCCAATCCGGCAGCTCCCATTCAAACTGCTCGGCCAACTCCAGCCCCATTGTCTTTTTGCCTTCGATCCGATACGGCTCCTTCAACGTCGACACATCAAACCAGCCCATCGCCTCCGCCCCTTCGCGCACCAGCCGCCCGCAGTCATCAATCAACCCATCCACCGCAAACACCCTCGCACCGTGCAGCAGACATTCTTTTTGGTTAATCAAGGGCGTGTCCTCCGGCATAAAAACAAAACACTCCATCCCCGCCCGCGCCGCATACGCCGCTAACGCGCCACCGGCATTACCTGCCGTCGGCGCGGCGACTCGTTTAATGCCTAACTCTTTAGCCATCGTCACCGCCATAGCCATCCCACGCGCCTTGAAGCTTCCAGTCGGCAAACGGCTTTCGTCTTTGATCAACAAATTCTCTAAACCAAACTCCGCGCCCAATCGTTTGGCGGGAAGAATAGGCGTGATGGTTTCCGTAAGCGAAACAATGCTCGCCGGATCATCCATCGGTAACAATTCCAAATAACGCCAAAGCGTGGGCGGTCGGCCAAAGAGCGCCTTTTTCGGAAACTCTTTTTTCACCAAATCCAAATCGTACCGCACCCAAAGCGGTCGCTGACAGCGCGTGCACAATCCGTGCACCTCGCCCGCGGGATATTCCGTGCCACAATCAGCACACTCCAAATGCGTCACAAACGGCATTCGCGAAGAAACCCTATTTAGGCGTACGCCGTCAAGGATGTCAGCAACATGCCGTGCACACACCATGAACATCCATGCTGCGATGCAAGCTTGAATCCGCATTCCCAATTCAGGCACAGTCCCCTCCGTTATGGCGCGGAAAATTCGTATGGGCTTTATCGGTGTCGGCTCGATGGGCTTCAGTCATTTACAGCTATTCCACAAGGATTGCGGTAAACAAGCTGAAGCCGTCGCCCTCTCCGCCCGCGATGCCGGACGCATCCAACGTGCCAAGACGATCGCGCCAGAAATGACGCTCTTCAAAAACGAAAAAGACCTCATCCAAAGCGACCTCGACGCCGTAGTGATCTCTTCACCCAACTTCACCCACGTGCCACTCGCGCTAGCAGCTCTCAAAACGGACAAACATGTTTTCCTGGAGAAACCCATCGGTATCACCTCCGCCGAATGCCAAAAACTCCTGCGCGCCTCGCAGCGTAGCGACCGGGTGCTAATGATCGGCCATGAGCTACGCTACTCACCGTATTTTGCAAAATTTAAAACGCTGATCGACGGCGGTGCGATTGGCACGCCGCGGATGACCTGGTGCAAAGAATTTCGCGGGCCATTCCAACCCAAAAGTCGCGATTGGATTCAAGACCGCCGGAAAAGCGGCGGTTGCCTCGTGGACAAAAATTGCCATCATTTTGATTTAATGAATTGGTGGCTCGGCGCGCGCCCCAAACGCGTGTGCGCTTTCGGCAGCAACGCCGTCAACCGCGTCATCCCCGACCCCAACCAAGCGCACGACCACGCGACCGTTAGTTGGGAATACGACAATGGCGCGAAAGGCACACTGCACCTCAGCCTCTTCGCCCACGAACCGCCCAAGGAAACCCTCGAGATGGGCATCGTTGGCGACGCCGGCGTTTTGCAAACCGACCTCGACAACCTGAAAATTCTCCACTGGAAAAAAGGCCACGACAAACCGCGCGCCATTTCCGTAAAAGCCAAGCGCGGCATCGGCTGGGGCGGCCATTTAGGGTTTGCCGAAATGCATCCCGCGTTCATTCGTGCCATTCGGAAAAACGAAACACCGCTGACTTCCGTGGCGAACACCCTCGATGGATCGCTGCTGGCAATTGCCGCTGAGGAATCCATTCGAAAAAAACAAACCATCACCATTAAATAAATGAGCAACCATCCCATCACCGAGCAACTCCTCAACGGCGCCCTCATCCGCGAACCCGTTGGCAACGAACAAGGCTATTGGTCCGGCGCACCCGGTTGGACTTGGGACCAAACCGACCAAGCCGCTTATGTGTGCTACCGCATCCGCCGCCCACGCGAGGTGGAACCGGATCGTGGCGGCGAATCGCGCATCGCCAAGACGACAGACTTTGAGAATTTCGAAGACGTGTGGGCCGTGCAAAAGAGCGATTACAATTCCGCTTCCATCGAAAAGAGCACCCTCAAACGCGGCTCTGACGGGCAATGGCGCTATTTTACCAGCTACGTTGCACCCGAAGACGGCCGTTGGTGCACCACGATCAACACGGCTGAAAACATCGAAGCACTTGATCCCGCAAACACGAAGCGACTTTTCACCGCCACCGATCTTGGCCTCGAAGGCGTGAAAGATCCGTGGCTGATGGAAGTAGATGGCACGTATTATTTATATCTCAGCGTCGCCATCAACACCGCCACCACCAGCGACAGCTCGCACGAATCACTAGATATTTTCAATACCGGCGAATGCAAAAGCGCCACCGCGTTGGCCGCTTCCACCGATCTCGATAATTGGGATTGGCAGGGCATCGTCCTCCAACCCGAAGGCGACACTGCGTGGGACAAATACTGCCGCCGCATCAACAGCGTGCTGCCACTCGATGGGAAATATTACGCCTTCTACGACGGCAGCGAAGGCCACCACCAAAACTACGAAGAACGCACCGGAATCGCCGTTTCGGATGATTTGAGAAATTGGGAAATCTTAACGCCCGATGCGCCTTGCATCACCAGCCCGCACACCACCGGCTCGCTGCGTTACATCGACGCCCAACATCACGGCAACGAAATCATTTTCATGCACGAACTCACCCGCGAAAACGGTGCGCACGAGATGCGGTTGACAAAATTTGCGGCGGATGGGTTTTCATTGGAATAAATTTCAGACACAGATTCACAAACTTTTACGAATGAAAAAACCTGTGTCAAATTACTCTGGCAAATCCTTCCCTTTCGTCTCCGGCAAATAAGCGATCGCCACAAGCCCGAGTAAAAAAGTGGTTCCGAGCAAGCTCAGGGCATCTCGAATTGCGAAGCCTTCAATTGATTTGACAATACCGGAAAGAATTAACATTGGCGCCGCAACAATTCGGCCGACATTGAAACAAAAACTTGTGCCCGTCGCCCGCAGGTGATTTGGGAACAATTCCGGAAAATAAACTGCATATCCCGCGTGCATACAGAGTGTGAAAAACCCAAACACCGGCAGCAACCACAACAGTTGATTGTAATTCTGGGGCAAAAAACAAATGACCGGCACCACCAAAAACGCCCCCAAATGGCCGAGAATGAACGCCTTGTGTCGACCGATGCGCGCACAGATTGGCCCGAAAAGCAGCAGCCCAACTCCGGCCCCGGTTGTCTGCACAATGCCATAGGCGAACTTCGATTGCTTGGCCGCCTCTGCCACACTCGCGCCTTCAGCCAGCAACATTTCTTTCGCCAATCCTTGTGTGGCAATGACCACCGCCCAAAAACTCGCCAAGCCCACCGCCGCCAGCATCATCCCCAGCAGCGCGTGCTTGCGCCATTTGGAATGCTTGAACAATTCACGGTAACTGCCCGCATTAGATTTTGAGTTGTCCGCCGCTTTTTTCCAACGTTCAGGTTCTTTCACTGTCGCGCGCACCCACACGACAAGCAGTGCTGGCAAAATGCCAATTAAATAAGCGTACCGCCATTGCGCGCCCACCGCCATTCCGGCCAGGGCGGCCATCCACGTGCCCAACACGCTGGAGGCGTGAAAAATACTGGCAGCGTGCGTGCGAGCGTGTTTGGGGAAAATCTCCGCCACCAAGCTCGCGGCTACTGCCCATTCGCCGCCCACGCCCATCGCCACAAAAAATCGCAGCGCAGCGATCTGCCACAAGTCAGTTGCAAAATAAGTGAGGCCGGAAAAAAGTGAGTAAGTGAGGATGGTCGCAATCATTATCGGCCGTCGCCCATAACGATCGGCCAGCGAACCAAAAAGCAATCCGCCCGCGGTGCCGCCCAGCAGAAACGCGGCGAGAAACCAGTCACCCCACATATCCACTTTTGCCGCGCGCACCTTGTCGTCGGTGATGCCCGAAAGCAAATCGTTAAGCATCTCCCCACGTGTGAGATTGAAGATCTGCCCTTCGTAGACATCAAAAACCCAACCCGCACAAGCGATGACAAGAATCACCCATTGATACCGCGTGATACCACTGTACCAATGTTTGCCAGCGGGTTCTCCCATTATTCCGTTTCCTCTGGGCGTTGGAGGTGAAAGGTGCCGTGATCTTTGGGGCTGCGATAGTTGAACTGCAGTTGATTGGTGGTGCCGCTGCCGTTGTAGTGATAAAGGCCGCCTGCAAGCTTGCCGAGGTCGGCCTCGCCTCGGAATTGATATTGGTGATTAGACTCGGTGACGGTCATATCCAGCCCGTATCCGAAGCTGATGGGCAGGATGCCCCATTTGTACTTGGCGTGAAAGCGCGTGTGATAAACGCCTCCCTCTTTGCGCGTGATGAGGCAGCGCAGCACGTCGTTGTGTTGATTGGTGTCGCTATGCCAACGGCCAACCCATTGGCCTACGATGCCGCTGCCGGTGCTGGCGGTATTACTGGCAGCCTCCCAATCCCGATCAAACGTGGAGCAACCCGCACCCAACAATGCGAGGCCAAGCGAAAAAATCAATGTGCGCGGGTTCATTTGCGGGAGGTTAGCGGGCGGAATGCTTCGTGGCAATACTCAGGTGAGCGAGGCATCGCAATGCGGGCACGGGCCGGGTTGGTCACTCAGCAATTTTCCACCGCATTGACTGCAGGTGAATCGCTTGGGTTTCAATAAGTGTTTCCCGATTGCCGAAAGCCCAAACCAAAAGATTAGAATAAAAATAACACTGCCCAGAATTTTATCCTTCGGCAAATCCCTCAGGCCGATCACCAGCAACAAAGCAAAAAATGCGACCACGGCAATGAAGCCCTGATACCACGGATTATCACGTGCCTCGATACTGCCCCAACCTGCGGCAGCGATTTTTTCGTGCACGGTGGGCTGGGGGATTTCAAACACCGGCGGTGTGGAATCGTTCCGCGTGGGCACGAGTGGCGGCGGTTCGTCAGAAGGCGCGTGGCCGAGTGTCGAAGGGGTGATTGGCGGCAAGGATGAATCGTCGCTACTGGAAATCCATTCTTCAACAGCAGCGGCACTGGCGGGGCGATGGGCGGGATCTTTGGCAAGGCACGCCATGATCATTGCGCAGACGGCATCGGGCACTTGGTTTTGTAAACCTAATTCGGAGAGGCGCTCGGCGAGCGGCTTGGCTTCGACATTGAGAACCTGATAGGTGACATCGCCGCTGGAGAACGGCGGACGGCTGGTGAGCAGTTCGTAAAAAGTAGAGCCGAGCGCGTAGAGATCATCACTGGCACGTGGAATTTCGCCGCGCATTTGCTGGGGGCTCATATAAAGCGTGGTGCCGCTCACGCTGCCTTGCATTGAGGAACGACTGAGACTATCGGCCATCGAAGCGGCAATGCCAAAATCGGCGAGCTTCAAATTGCCTTCCGCATCAACCATCATATTTGCCGGCTTGAGATCGCGATGGACGATTTTGTTTTGATGCGCGTACTCGAGCGCGTCGCAAAGCTGCGACATCAAAGGCCGCAGTGTTTCCCATTTAAAACAATTGCCGGGTTGACTGAGCCGCATCGTGGCGAGGTCTTGGCCGTTGATAAATTCCAGCGTGACAAAAGCCGGTTCGCCCGGCGGCTGCACGAGATCGTGAATGCGGATGATGTTGTTATGGCTAAGATGGCGGCTCTTTTGCACCTCGCGTCTGAGATCAGAAATCGCCACGGCATCATTGGCCATTTCTGGCGGGAGACGTTTCAGGGCGATTTCTTCACTCAACTCCTCATCACGCGCCAGCCAAACCTCGCCGCGTCCACCGCGACCGATGGGGCGAATGAGCCGATAACGCCGCGCCAACACTTCATCCACCTTAGCCTGGACGCTCGTTGGCGCTTGCAAGGCCAGCCAGCGATCGCCCACTTGGAGGGTTTGGCCGGGGCTCACGCCCAAGCGACCGCGCACGCCCATCCCATCCAGAAAAATACCGGCCGTTGTGCCGAGGTCTTCGATGAAGAGTTCGCCGTTTTGCAAATGCAAGCGCGCGTGCTCCGCCTCCGCGCCTCCGATGAGAATTGCCGACCCCGTTGCCGAGCCAATCGCGTGCACGCCTTCGCCGAGGAGGAATTCGGAAAGCACCACGCCATCCGCACCGGCTATCAGCACTTTGATCGCGTCCGTGGGCATCGCGGCATTTTGAAGAATGGCGGAGAGGGCGGGATTCGAACCCGCGTTACCCGTTATAGGTAAACCAGTTTAGCAAACTAGCGCATTCGACCACTCTGCCACCTCTCCGACCGGTTCGGCGAGGAACTTACCCCCCTTTGGTGAGTGAGTCAAACCCTCGCGCAAATTGGACATCGCCCGCCACCTGTGGCACATTAGGCAACTATGAAACAGCTACAACAAATCGACCCCAAATCCCTCATCATCGGCTTCCTCCTCTGCGCGGTAGTTTTCCTAACCCTCGGCCTCGCCCAAGCCGAAGTCGTCAAAGTCCGCATTATCGGCATCGACAAAGGAACCTTCGAAAGCTGGGATGCCGTCAAGGTAAGTAATTAAGATTACCCAAGATTAGCTCCGAGCTTGCCAACGCCAGTGGAGAGATTAAAACTAGGCGCGATGGATATTCTTTTGCCCGTCGTGCTATTTGTTGTCGGATTTATTCTTGGTGCCTTAATCATTTGGCAGCTCAAAAAGACCGAAGCCGATGCTGCCCGCCGTAGCGCGGAAGAGATCGAAGCCTCCTTTGGGCATTTATCCCGACAAGCCCTCTTCGAAAATCAACACCAATTTCTGGAGCTGGCCCAAAGTGAATTTGCCAAACTTCAAGTCGGTTCTGGACAACAGTTGGATCAAAAAAAAGAACTGATCGATTCAAGCCTTCAAACCATTCACCGCTCATTGAAGGATCTAGGTGAAAGCACTGCGGGGCTTCGTGAACAAATTCAATTATCACGAAACCGAATTGACAACCTCAACGAGACAACCGACCAATTGCGCCTCACCCTTTCCAACAGCCAAGCACGCGGCCAATGGGGCGAACGATTGGTGGAAGATATTTTGAGCTTACTCGGAATGATGGAAGGGAAAAATTATTCCAAACAATCCAAAGAAGGCGATGGCCGACCGGACTTCACGTTTAACCTGCCCAAGGAAAAGCGCTTGAACATGGATGTTAAATTCCCCATCACCCATTATGAAAAATACCTCGCCTCAAAAGATGAAACGATTCAAGCCGGCGAAAAGAAACAATTTCTCACTGATGTGCGCAATCACGTCAACGCCGTGGCTAAGCGTTCTTACATTGACCCCGCCGGCGGCACGGTTGATTTCGTCCTGCTTTTCATTCCCAACGAAAGTATATATAGCTTCATCAATCAGGAAGACCACGAGCTGATCGATTTCGCAATGAAAAAACAAATCGTGCTCTGCTCCCCACTTACGCTCTATGCCATCCTCTCGTTGATCCGCCAATCCGTCGCCAGCTTTGCTGTCGAGAGAAAAGCTGGTGACCTCCAGAAATTAGTGCAGGATTTCAGCATCCAATGGGAGAAATACAGCGAAAAAATTGATGCCTTGGGCAAGACTCTTTTCACTGTAAACAATCATTACGATCAACTCAAAACTACCCGCGCTAGCGCTCTCGAGCGCCCAATGCGAAAAATTTTGGATTTGAAACTAGAGCAGCAGGATGAAAGCCCGCCCGCGATCACTGGAAGCAATTCAGATTGAGACTTCAATTGTTTCGCAATTCTTCTCCAGGCAACTCCGGCCACGGCAATTCGCCTTCGGGTTTGGGGAGGTTGAAACGGTTGCTGAGGGGGAGTTCCTGTTCGGATTCACCTTCCTCTTCCAACATCCGAGCTGCCTCAGCGGCGGTTTTGCCTTGGTGCAAAATGGCCATCACTGCGGAATGAACACAATCCAACGCGCAAATAGCAAACCCTATCGTCGTGAAGATTGCTTCTTCACTCAGGCCGCACTCGGAATCGAAATACAACCGGCTCCGCGTCATCAGGAGGCCCCTGTCGAAGTCCATCTCGAGCCTACACATATTGTTACGCGGCCCGATTCGGACAATCAGTTCCGCGAGTGCCGCACGAGTGTCTTCCGGAATGCGCAGCGGATGATACGCCATCACCTGTAACGCCTCGTCCTCCACCTTCACAAAGGTGTTCCAAGCGCCTTCGTCAGTGGGCAAAACCGCCCAAGCAGCCTCATTTTCCGGATCGGCTTTGAACAACACTTCCGCCTCTTCGAACTGGTTCACGACTCTTTTAAATGTATCACTCATGGTTTTCCTTTTGTTGAATTAATTTCTATACGCACGATGGCATACTCGATGGGTCAAACACTGTCCCACCCGTGATTGCCCGAATACAATTATTATGGTATCGTCAAAGCCGTATGCGGATTTTTGCTTTTGTATTGGGGCTTGTTTTTGTGTGCTTGGGAATGGCAGCAGAGCGATTGCCGGAGGTGGTTCGGTTTAATCAGGACATCCGGCCGATCCTCTCGAATAACTGTTTTTTGTGCCATGGGCCCGACGAAGGACGACGCAAAGAGAAGCTGCGTTTGGACGTAGAAGCCGCAGCCAAAAAAGAAGTCATTGTCGCCGGCAAACTTTTGGAAAGTGAATTGTGGGCGCGGATTACGGCTACCGATGTGGAAGAACGAATGCCGCCGCTTAAGTCCAAGAAAAAACTGACGCCGCATCAAATCGCGCTTATCAAAAAGTGGATTGAACAAGGTGCAAAATACGAAGGCCATTGGGCTTTCATTGCGCCGAAGCCCCCTGCCCTTCCTCAGTTGAAACCCAAATGGGGTCACAACCCCATCGATCGTTTCACCGCTGCAAAACTCGAAGCCAACGGACTGGCCCCTTCACCTGAAGCCAAAAAAGAAATCCTCATTCGGCGTGTGACTTTTGATCTCACGGGCTTGCCGCCGTCATTGCCCGAGGTGGAAGTGTTTGTAAACGACAATAGCCCAAACGCTTATGAAAAAGTCGTCGACCGCCTACTTGGCTCCAAAGCATACGCCGAGCGGATGACGCTGCATTGGATGGACGTCGCCCGCTACGGTGACAGCAGTGTGCATCACGCTGACGGCCCACGCACGATGTGGCCTTGGCGCGATTGGGTGATTAATGCCTACGACACGAACAAGTCGTTCAAAGATTTTACCATCGAACAACTCGCCGGCGACTTGCTGCCGAATGCAACGGTGGCGCAGAAAGTCGCCACCGGTTTCAATCGCAACCACGGGACGACCGACGAAGGCGGGCTCATTGTCGAGGAGTATCGCGTGGAGTACGTGGTGGATCGCGTGAAGACCACCGGCAACGTCTGGCTCGGCCTCAGCGTGGAATGCGCCCAATGCCACAGCCATAAATACGATCCCATTTCCCACAAGGAATACTACCAATTTTTTGCATTCTTTAACAACAACGCCGACAGCGGCAAACAAAGTCGGGGAGGCAACGCGCCGCCGATGGTGAATGTGGTTTCTGATGAACAACAGAAACTGCGCGATGCCGCCCAAGCTCGCCTGAAAGCCGCCACCACAAAATTAGCTGCGCGAAAAAAGGCCGCGCAAGCGGACATCGAAAAATGGGCCATCACCGCCGCGCTCAAAAACCAAGAGCAACCGCCGGAACCGGATGGCCTCATCGCGCATTTGCCATTGGATCAATTCAAAAACAAAATCACAGCCGAATTAATTGGCAAGAAAACCGCTGCCAAATTAGAAGGCGACGCACTGGCGAGTGCAGGAAAATTCAGCGGCGGACTGCGCGTGATTAAGAATGGCTTCGTCAATGTGAAAGGCATCACGCCGCCGGAATGGAATGAGCCGTTCAGCTACGGCTGCTGGGTGAAGCCCGACGCGGCAAATGCCAATGGCGCGGTTTTCAGCAAAATGAATGAGGGCAACGCCTTTCGCGGTTTTGATATTTGGCTGCAACAAGGCGCGCCCGGGACGCATATCATCAACAACTGGCCCAACAACGCGGTGAAAGTTGTCGGCAAAGAAAAAACCAAAGCCAAACAATGGTCGCATATTTTTGTAACTTACGATGGCTCGGGTAAGGCGAGCGGCACACGGGTATATCTCAACGGCAAACGCCTCGAGCACAACATCGAGGCCGATGGCTTGAGTGGCACGATCCAAACACCCGTTGATTTCCGCATCGGCCGCCGGTCCAATTCAGCCCAAGCCAACAACATCGAGATCGATGACGTGCGCCTTTACGAACGCGCACTGACTGACGCCCAAGTCGCTACCTTAGCGGGCAACGACCCCATCGCGCCTATCCTCGCCATCCCGGCCGAAAAGCGGAATACCAAACAACAAGCCGCGCTCGCCAATCATTATCTTAACTCCATCGACAAAGAATACAAAACGCTGACGACCGAAAAACAAAAGGCACAAAGCGATTTATCGGCCCTAAGTAAATCCAAAATCACCACAATGATTATGGGCGATCAAGGCACGATTCGCCCTACTTACGTTCTTGAGCGCGGCCATTATTCGCATCCGCGCAAGGACGAGGTCATCAAACCCGGCGTGCCCGCATTCCTGCCACCGCTGCCAAAGGGCGCACCGCAAAACCGCCTTGGCCTCGCGCAATGGCTTACGCGCCCCGACCATCCACTAACGGCCCGCGTGGCGGTGAATCGTTATTGGTCGCTGCTCTTCGGCAAGGGGCTTGTGAAAACGGTTTCGGATTTGGGCACGCAAGGCGATTGGCCTTCGCATCCGGAGTTGCTTGATTGGCTGGCCACGGATTTTGTGAAGCACGGCTGGGACATCAAACGCACGCTCAAACAAATTGTGATGAGCGCCACGTATCGACAATCCTCGCGCGTCACCCGCGAGTTGTTCGCTCAAGACCGCTCCAACGCCCTGCTTGCGCGCGGCCCGCGCTTTCGTTTGCAAGGCGAGTTTGTACGCGACAACGCGCTCGCGGTGAGTGGATTGCTCGTGCGAAACATCGGCGGACCCAGCGTGAAGCCTTATCAACCGCCCGGCCTTTGGAACGAAGTGAGCCTCGGCGGCAACGTGCGTTTCCGGCAGGACAAAGGCGAGTCGCTCTACCGGCGAAGTATGTATACCTACTGGAAACGCTCCGCGCCTGCGCCCACGATGACCATTTTCGATGCGCCGACACGCGAGAAATGCCTCGTGGAACGCCCCCGCACCAACACGCCATTGCAGGCGCTCGCCACTCTGAATGATCCACAATTTGTTGAAGCCTCGCGGCATTTGGCGGAGCGAATGATGAAGGAAGGCGGTAAATCGCCGAAGGATCGCGTTGCGTTTGGTTATCGAGTGGTCGCGGCGCGTGCGCCTAAGGCGTTGGTTTCGCAAATCCTTTCCAGCGCGTTCAATGAAGAATTTGAGCATTACAAAAAGAATCCCGAAGCCGCCACCAAGTTGTTGGCTGCCGGTGATTCCAAACGCGACGAATCACTCAACGCCACCGAGCACGCAGCGTGGACTATCATCGCCAGCATGTTACTGAACCTGGACGAAGTCATTTCCCGTCTCTAAACATTATGAATCCACTTTACGAAAATGGCCTACTGCAAACCCGGCGGGAACTTATTTTTAATTCCGCCAAATGCCTCGGCGGCGCGGCGCTCGGCTCGCTGATGGCGCCCAACCTCATCGCTGCGCCCCGCGCTAATAATGGCATTGGCGGCTTGTCCGGGCTCCCCCATTTTGCGCCCAAAGCGAAGCGCGTGATTATGCTCTTTTTCTCCGGTGGCCCAAGCCATATCGATATGTTCGATTACAAGCCGGCGATGCGTGGCTTCCACGGCACTGAACTTCCTGACTCCATTCGCAATGGCCAACGCATCACGGGGATGACCAGTGGCCAAAAATCGTTTCCGTGCGTCGCGCCAATGTTCAAATTCAAACGCCACGGCGCGCACGGCACTTGGGTGAGCGAGTTGCTGCCGAACATCGCCGGCATCGTCGACGACGTCACGCTCATCAAAAGCATGCACACCGAGGCGATCAATCACGATCCCGCCATCACTTACATTCTCACCGGCACCCAACAACTCGGCAAACCCAGCTTCGGCTCGTGGATTAGTTATGGGCTCGGCAGTGAAAACAAGGATTTACCCGCGTACCTCGTGATGATTTCCAAAGGACGCGGCCAAAGCCAAGCCCTTTACTCGCGCCTGTGGAGCAGCGGATTTCTGCCCAGTAAACATCAGGGCGTCAACCTCCGCAGCGGACGCGAGCCGGTACTCTTCCTCAAAGACCCCGAAGGCATCGACCGCCCGCTGCGCCGCCGGATGCTCGATGGTATTGCAAAAATTAATCAGGAACAATTTTCCGAGTTCGGCGATCCCGAAACTCAAACCCGCATTTCACAATACGAGATGGCCTTTCGGATGCAGGCGAGCGTGCCGGATTTGATGGATGTTTCCAAAGAACCCAAAGCCGTAAAAGAAATGTACGGCAAAGACACCGCCAAGCCCGGCACCTTTGCCAGCAACTGCATCCTTGCCCGTCGGATGGCCGAGCGCGGCGTGCCGTTCATTCACCTCTTCCATCGCGGCTGGGATCAGCACGGCGCGTTGCCCGTGAAACTGCGCCAGCAATGCGAAGACATCGATCAACCCGTGGCCGCGCTCATCAAAGATTTGAAACAACGCGGGATGCTAGACGAAACCCTCGTCATCGTCGGCGGCGAATTTGGCCGCACCATTTACTCTCAGGGCGCCCTCTCCAAAACCAACCACGGCCGCGATCACCACGGCCGCTGCTTCACCACACTGGTTGCCGGCGGAGGATTCAAAGGCGGCTACGAACACGGCGCCACCGATGATTACAGCTACAACATCACGCGCGACCCCGTGCACATTAACGACCTCAACGCCACCCTCCTCCAACAAATGGGCATCGACCACGAACGCCTCACCTACCGCTTCCTCGGCCTAGACCAACGCCTCACCGGCGTGGAGGGTGCGAAAGTGATTCCGCAGTTGGTTGGCTAACTTTCTTCGCTGGCGTGACAGGCAAAAGTCTGCTTGCCGTCATGCTTACCGCAAGCCGGATTTCGTTTTTCGAACCACGGCACTAGCAGTGTGTCCACGAGTAATTGGAAAAGGTGGTAGAGCACCAGTGGCACTGCGCCGTAGGGGTTGGTGGCGAAGAAATTGCTCCAGACGTAGATGCCGTTGGGAAGGGTTTTTTGGGATCCGTTGAGCATCATCGCAGTGCGATCGGGCCAGTCGAAACGGAGCCAGCCGGAGAGGAGGTAATTCCAGGCGAGTAATGCGAGGTGCAGAATGGCGCACGCGGCTAAGAAACGCAGGACGATATTAGGCGCGCCTTGGAGTTGTTGGGCGCCGGAGGCGAAGCCGGTGTAAACGAACATCAAAATAATAAACTGCGGCACGATGCGAATGAAGGGGCGAATGGGTTCAGTGCGTTCCCAAAGTAATGGGCGAAGCAATTGCCCGGCAGCGATGGGGAGGAGCACCATATAAACCATCCGCAACATCATTTCGCCCACGCGAAAATCGACATCTGCGCCAATGCTAATTTCCAAGATAAATGGCGTGAGCAAAAAGGTGAGGCTATTGGAGGCGAGGGTGCAAATGAGGGCGAGTTCGCGGTTGCCGCCGGCCATCATGGTGAGGGCAATTGCGGAGGCAAGGCTGCCGGCTTGGGCGGCCATAATCATCATTGCGGGGAGGAAATGTTCATTGCCCGCGGGTGCGAACCACACGCCCAACCCAAAAGCCAAAGCGGGCGAAAATAAATAAATACTGAGCAGCACAGGAATGACGGCTTGAAAGTTGGTGGCTTGTTTCACGAGGCTTGAGGTATCCATCGTGAACCCGGCAATGCCCAGCATGATGCCGACGAAGACAGGGATGACCCAGCCGGATTCTTTAAGTGTTAACCCCGCTTGGGGTGCAATAATTCCTACGGGGATGAGCAGGATCAGCGCGGCGAGAAACCAATAACGCCGGACGAAATCGCGATTAAGATCCATCAGCGCACTCCCATCACTTTATGCAAATCGCGCGCCATCATGCCCATGGTGAGGTAGCGTTTCTCGGGGACATACTCAATGCATTTCAGGATTAGTTCTTCCAATAAAACGGGGATGTTCGGATTGAATTTGCGCGGCTTGCGGATGAGATATTTTGGGTTGAGTTGGTTAGTGAGTTTTTCCTTGGAGCTCTGACCCTCGAAGGGTTTCACCTGCGTGAGCATTTCGTACACGGTAACGCCAAAGGAATACACATCGGCGCGCTGATCAAAGCGCCAACCATTCACGACTTCCGGAGCCATATAAAGCGGGGTGCCGGATTTGCGGTCAAACTTCATCGGCGAATCGGGGATGGGTTGCGCGGTATCAAAGTCACACAAATACAACGTACCTCCGCGGCTAATGATGAGGTTCTCCGGTTTCAAATCGAGGTGCATGATCCCCTGTCCGTGGAGGTGCACTAATCCCGCGCAGAGATCGATAATCATATCGCTGAGGATTTCCTCGAGCATCGGATCTTCGCGCACGTTCATTTCGCGCAGGTTTAATCCCTCCACATATTGAAGCACGGCATACTCGCGTCCGCTGATTTTGCCGCTGTCGTGAAAGGTAATTACATTACGATGAGGGGCGAGTTTAGACATAATTTCACAACCATGACGAAACAAGGTGGGTCCATTTGATCCGGACCCGAAAGTGTCATGCATTACCCGCAAGGCAAGGCTCCGACCCTCCGGATCGGCAACCAGCCAAATCGTGGCCAGTCCGCCCTGAGCGATGCGCTCTAACAGGCGGTAGTCACCGAATTTACCATTTTCTACCAGTTGAATCTTTGTCTCCTTTGTATTATGCCGATGAGGCCGCGTACTGGGCAATCCAAACGGGGAACGGGGATTGTTTCAATAAAAATCACTTGGCGCAGCGGGGATTAGACGCTGTACTGCGGCACTTGCGACATACGGTTGCCATCCTAATTTATTTAATCTGCGTGTTTTTGGGCGCGGCACTCCTCTCGCCCCTAGCGTGGAAGGCGGTTTTTTCTGATTGGGCTTTCCTGCAATTCCTGAACGACCACGATGATTTCCACCGCTATTTCAACCGCTGCCTGTTAGGCTTGGCCTTGCTGGGGCTGGGATTGTTGTGCCGGTATTCCGGCATTCAATCTGCATTGGAAATCGGCTGGGCACATCCCCGCAAACATTGGCCGGGGCTGCGCAACGGCCTTCTACTCGGGCTCGCTTCGCTGACGGCCGCGGCTGCCCTGCCCCTCCTCACTGGCGCGCGGGAATGGCTTCCCACACCCGGACTCGCCGAATGGACCCGGCATTTCGCAAACGCTTTGCTAGCTGGAGTTTTAGTGGCAGTGATGGAAGAAACCCTTTTTCGCGGCGTGCTCTTTGGTTTGTTGCGGCGTGATTTGCCGTGGCGTTGGGCGGCGGTGATCGGCTCCCTCTTTTTTGCAGCGATGCATTTTCTGGATCAAAAACCTGAACTGGAATCCATCACTTGGGCCTCCGGTTTCTCGGCACTGCCGGCGATGGTTCACGATTTTGAGGACGACCCGTATTGGGCCGCAAAATTCATCAACCTAACGTTGGCGGGAATTATCCTTTGTGCGCTTTGGCAACACACGGGAAATCTTTTTTGCTCCATCGGCGTACACGCCGGCTGGATTTTTTGCCTGAAGACCAATGGGTTTCTCACAAAATCGACCGCTGAAACCGCATCAACCTTTTGGGGCAACGGCCAAATCAGTGACGGCTGGGCTGCGACACCCTTGCTGGCATTGATGCTTTGGTACATAATACAAAGCAATGAAGAGCGCCCTCCACCTGAATGAGGTTTTGAAGGGGCTTGCCTTCCCGGAGGTTTGCCAAGTGTGCGGCATATCACAAGCTGATGCAGCAAATGGATTCACCTGCCGAAATTGCCGCTCTCAGATTTCCCGGACTAAACCTCCTTGGTGCGAACAATGCGGACTCCCGTTTGGGGGAGCCGTGGGTGAGGCGGTCACCTGCAAAAATTGCTACGAGGCAAAATGGCAATTTGCCTGTGCGCGTTCAATTATGGCTGCCCGCGGATTGGTGCGCGAAGTTATTCATCGCTACAAATACAACCAACACGAATTCTTTGAACCGTTGATGATTCTGTGGCTGCATAGCTGCGGCTCGTTATTTCCTGACCAGCCGCAATGTATTGTTCCAGTTCCATTGCACCCGGTAAAAGAACGGGAGCGCGGCTTCAATCAAGCCGAGCGATTAGCAGCCGGAGTCGCAAAATATTTGGGATTGCCCATGGAAACAAAGTTTTTGCGGCGCGTGAAATACACCAAAACTCAAACGAATCTAACCCGCAAGGAACGCCTAGCCAATATGCACAATGCGTTTGAAGCTCCAGGCCGAATGCCATTTTCGCGCTTATTATTGATCGATGATGTGATGACCACCGGATCCACAGCCAGCGCCTGTGCGGCGGCACTCCGAGGGGCTGGAGCCGCAAGAGTGGATGTGTTGACACTTGCGCGCGGCATGCCCGATTAGTTTTGGCTTGAGGAAGAGGCATGTTTGCCCGACATAATCCCCAACGGCTGCATTGCCGTATTATGGCTGAAAAACCTAAAAAAACTCTCGGACTAGAAACCGTTGAACCGGCGGTCACACCGCCCCCCGCGGAACAGGAACCGGACTTCGAGAAAAAACCTGTAATCACCGGCACCATTCGCAAACGTGAAATCCCGCAAGGACTGTGGACCAAATGTCCCGAATGTGAGGAATTGATTTTCGACAAGGAACTGGAAGAAAATTTGAAGGTGTGCCCGAATTGCGATCACCACTTCCCCACAACCGCCCACGCGCGAATCGCGTCACTCACGGAACCGGATTCGTTCGAAGAATTTGATGCGGATATGATTAGCGTAGACACGCTTGAATTCACCGGCACTGCCGCTTACGCGGACAAGCTCGTGAAGCACCGCGAGAAAACCGGCCTGAAAGACGCGGTCATCACCGGCATCGGGCGCATCGGAAATCACGATGCGGGATTGGCAGTAATGGACTTTAATTTCTTAGGTGGCTCAATGGGGTCGGTGGTTGGCGAAAAAATCACCCGCATCGTAGAAGCCGCCACGGAACGACGATTACCCGCGATTATTATTTCCAGCAGCGGCGGCGCGCGGATGTACGAAGGGATGTTCAGCCTCATGCAGCTGGCCAAAACCAGCGCTGCCATTGCGTATCACGGCCGCCAAAAACTTCCGTACATCAGCGTACTCACCCATCCTACCACGGCGGGGGTGATGGCGAGCTACGCCAGCCTTGGTGATTTGATCATTTCTGAACCCAAAGCGATGATTGGATTTGCCGGGCCCCGCGTGATTAAAGACACCACACAAAGCGAACTGCCCGAAGGATTTCAAACGGCCGAGTTTTTGATGGAACGCGGGTTGATCGACGCAATCGTCCCTCGCACAGAATTGAAAGCACGGTTGAGCGAGTACTTGGATTACCTCTGCGGCGAACTCAACTAAAGCTTAGGCTTCAGTTTAGCATAAATTAAATCCGATGCTTCGCGATCACCAAATACGCCCACCCGAATTGATAGTTGAGTGAGGTCAGTAGATTTGCTTTTCACTTTAAATGTGACGTTCCCGAAATCACTCTGCGCGGTGATCATGCCTGAAAACGCTTTCTTGTCATTCTTCTGAACTTCAAACTTGAGTTCCTTGCATGTTTGCTCCACCGCAGCAAACACTTCATCAAAGGATTTGGATGAATCTACTTCAAGATCACCACCGACAAATTTCACTAAACCCGCACCAACCCCAACGGCGGCCACAACCAGGCAAGCGGTTTGACTCGCAATGATGACCCCGGCGACACAGCTAATTAATAATTGTTTGATTTTCATAAAGCCTCCTTGATGCCGAAGGCATCGCTGCGAAAGTAGAATCAGATTGACCTGCCGTCAAGAGAGAGCGCGAGTGAGTTATTAACACGGCCGATCCACCCAGCCGTCAAAGTCAACGCTTGCGCTGAGCTTTTGGCGATGTAAAAATAAATGCACACCAGTGGCTGACTCAACACCATTTCCCGTACCCGAAAATGAGGCCGCGCGACTTAAACTGTTGCGCGGACTGGAGTTCACACAAACCAATCTTTCGGGAGATGTGTTGACGAATGCAACGGAACTTGCCACCCACATCGCAGGCACACCTCAAGCTTGGATCGCCATGGTTGAGAAGGATTCCACCAACCGCATTGCCTGTTCGGGCTGTGAGCCGGACACCATTCCGCGTGCGGGTTCTCATTGCGCACTGGCCATTATGAATGTTGAACCCACGGTCATCAGCGATGCCACCGTTGGTGAATATGGATTTTACGCAGGGTTCCCCATTCAAATAAACAACCTCATTGTGGGGACCCTTGCAGTGGCCAGCCCGGATTTGCATCAACTTTCCGATTCGCAAATCAATCAACTGCAACTTCTTGCCAATCAATGCGGCTCACACCTGAGCCTGCAATACCGCATGGCCACCTTGGAATCTGAAAATGCCGAGTTGCTCATTCAGGAACTGGGCGTGGAGTTAGCCGAAGAAAAATACCGCAGTATATTTGAAAATGTCCAGGAAGGCATTTTCCAGACCACCGAAGAAGGCCAGTTTATTTCAGCGAATCCAATGTTGGCAAAAATCTATGGATTTGATTCGCCGGAAGATCTGATGGCTAATTTGAACGATATTTCAAGCCAACTTTATCTTGAACCGGACCGACGCAATGAATTTGTAAAGCGCATGAACGTTCAGGATGTCATTCATGATTTCCAATCACCGGTACGTCGCCAGGACGGTGAGTTGATTTGGATTTCCGAAAATGTCCACGCGGTGCGCAATAATGCAAACGAGTTGCTTTATTTTGAGGGAACAGTGGTTGATATCACTGAACAAAAGAAAGCTGAGCAAGCATTACACGCCTCAGAATTGCTGTACCATTCACTGGTCGAAATAATTCCGCAAAATATTTTGCGCAAAGACACTGACGGACGGTTTACTTTTGCCAACCAACGGTTTTGCAAACTGAACAACCGGACATTTGATGAGATTATTGGTAAAACCGATCACGATTTGTTCCCAAAAGAACAAGCGGACAAGTATCGCCGCGATGATATCCGGGTGATGGAGAATGACGAAACCTATGCCACCACTGAAATCCACACTCAACCCGATGGCACCGAACTGCACGTCGAAGCGATCAAAACCCCGCTCCATAATGAGGCCGGGGAAATCACCGGCTTGCAGTGCATGTTTTGGGATGTCACCGAACGCCACCTCATGGAGGAACAATTGGCTTACGAACGCGACTTGTTAAATGCGTTGCTAGAAAATGTTCCGGATCGAATTTACATTAAGGATACCGAGTCGCGGTTCATCCGTGGCAGTGCCGCGCTCGCCCGACGATTGAGTTTGAATTCATCCGAGGAAATCGTCGGCAAAACGGATTACGATTTCCACCCGGAAGAACAAGCGCGGGAATTCCATGAAGACGAACAACGCGTGATTCTCACCGGCAAATCGATCATCAACAAAGTAGAGCAACAAACAAGTGAAGAAGACCGAACCGTTTGGGCTTCAGTCACCAAAGTCCCGTTTCGAAACCGCTCTGGATTAGTCACGGGGATCATTGGCATTTCGCGTGACATCACTGCTTTAAAATTAGCTGAAGAAGAAAGTGCGCGCGCACGGGACCTTGCTTTGGAAGCGGCACAAGTGAAAGCGCAATTTCTTGCTGTGATGAGCCACGAAATCCGGACGCCAATGAACGGGATCATCGGCATGATCGACCTCCTGCTTTCCTCAGAACTATCAGATGATCAACGTGAATATGCCCAAACCGTCCGCACCAGCGCCGATGCGCTGCTCGATATTCTCAATGACATTCTGGACCTCTCGAAAATTGAAGCCGGGCACCTCGAGTTAGAAAAAGCAGAGTTTTCACTTCGAACCGTAATGGAGGAAGCGGTCGAACTTCACGCCCTCCGAGCTGAAACCAACCAAATCGAACTCAATGCCAATGTCTCCCCGGAATGTGAAGGGCGTTACCGTGGCGATGCAGGTCGGCTTCGGCAGGTGTTGCTCAACCTTGTCAGTAATGCCGTAAAATTTACCGAGCAAGGAGAAGTGCAGGTCTCAGTAAACCGTCAGCAGGAAACTGATGCGGGCGTTGAGCTGCATTTTTCGGTTCGCGATACTGGCCTCGGGATCAGCCCCGACGAACAGGAAAAAATATTCGAAGCCTTCCGGCAAGCTGATGGATCGAGTAACCGCCGTTATGGTGGTACCGGGCTCGGCCTTTCCATTTCGCGGCAACTCACCGAAATGATGGGTGGCCGTATGTGGCTTAAAAGCGTGCCGGGCGAAGGATCAATATTTCATTTCACAGTGCACCTAGAACATACGGCGAATGAGCCGCAGATTCCAGATAACGAGCTCGAAGGCCGCAAACTCTTGGTCGTTGTCCCGAATGATTTTGCACGCGAAGCCCTCGCCCAATACGCCAACGATTGGCACATGAACCTCACCACCGCCGCCACCGGCGAAGGCGCACGCCAACGACTCAATGACCACACACGGTTTGATCTTATTTTGGTGGATCTCGCCCTTGATGACGAAGACAGTCTGAACCTGATCCAGGAAATCCAATCCCACGAGACACATCGCGAGGCCAAAACCATTCTCCTCACCTCACGCCGACACAAGGTGGATCCCGGGCTGCTACGCACACTTGGCGTGGCCGGCACGTTATCCAAACCATTGCGCCGCAGCCGCCTGCGTCAAGTTTTGCTTAATGTAATGACGGGAGTGTTGCCTGCCCCAAAATCGGTTAAATCAAATAATGCAGCAAATCATCGTTCTCTACGCATTCTGGTCGCAGAAGACAATCCCATCAATCAACGGGTAGCCACACTGCAACTCAATCAATTAGGCCATAGAGTTGAGTTATGCAATGATGGTCAGAGTGTACTGGATACAGATATCAGCGGATTTGACATGATATTAATGGACTGCCAAATGCCCAATATCGATGGTCTGGAAGCCACCCGAACGATTCGCCAACGCGAGCAGACAAACCCCAGGCAACAAAATATATACATCATCGCGATGACCGCCAACACCCAAGAGGATGACCGAAGCGCATGTTTTGAGGCCGGAATGGATGATTTCATTTCAAAACCCGTACAACTGAAGGAACTTGAATGTGCATTGAATAAACCACTCGGATTGGAATCTGAAACTGATTCAGAAAACCCGAGCACCGTTTTGCTTGACGATTCCCAACTTGATCAGTTCCGCGCAAATGACAATGACGATATGCTCAGCGAATTGGTTTCTATGTATCTTACTGAAACAGATGGACAGATCGGATCACTCAAAACACAGCAAGATCCGGACACCGTGGCGCGCATCGCCCATCAGCTCAAAGGCAGTAGCGCCAACCTTGGCGCACGCCAGCTAGCCGATGCATTTTCGCGCCTTGAAGCTTCGGCTAACCTTGGCAATCTCGAGGCCACGGGCGACTTGATCGGAGAAATACAAGGCACATTCGATCGAACGCGGGTAAAACTCAATGCCTTGCTTGGGCATTAATCGTTGACTTTGACAACCCACCACGTCCCCTTTAGATTTACCCCAATGGAAGCACTGCACGCACCCTGGCGCATCGAATACATTCTCGGCCCCAAGCGTGCAGAAGGCAAAGGTTCCATTTTTACAACCATTGCACAATCCACTGATGACCAAGCCAACCACGTGATTGCCCGCGGCAAATCCTGCTTCGCCGTGATGAATAATTTTCCGTACAACGCCGGCCACCTCATGATCGTCCCCTATCGCGAAGTACCCGATTTGGCCGATCTCAATAACGAAGAACTACTCGAACTAATGCAGCTTTGTCGCCGATGCCAAGCCGCGCTGCGAGAAACTATGGATCCTGGCGGATTTAATATCGGCCTCAACCTTGGCCAAGCCGCCGGGGCCGGCATTCAGGAACATTTGCATTTACACGTGCTACCCCGCTGGAATGGAGACACCAACTTCATGCCTGCTCTCGGTCAAACCACCGTCATCCCCGAAGCAATCACCGAGACTGCTGCCAAACTCCGCGCTGCACTTGCACAGAATTAATATGGCGGAAACGACACTCACCTTCGACAGTGCCCGGCAAGCCCAGCAATTATTCGATAACGACCCACACAATCTCAACCTCCTGAAGGAACAACTCCAAGTAAACGCCACTGCACGCGACGGCTGGATTAAACTTGAAGGTGAGGAAAGTGCGATCGCCCGTGCCAAAATTGTTTTTGATTCCCTCCGTGAACAATTGAATTCCGGCCAACACCCCCGCCAACGCGAAATACTTAAAGCGATCCAAACCGTAAAAGAAAATGGCGCCGACGCCCTCAAAAGCCTCAACACCCATCGTATCACCACCTCTCCACGCAAGCCGCAGGTCATCCCCAAAACCATCGGCCAAAAAACTTACCTCGATGCCATTACCGCCCACGATGTCACCTTCGGCATCGGCCCCGCTGGCACGGGCAAAACCTATCTCGCCATGGCGATGGCCGTCAGCGCGCTGTACCGCGGCGAAATCTCGCGCATTATTCTCACCCGCCCCGCCGTGGAAGCCGGTGAAGCGCTGGGGTTTCTGCCCGGCGATTTGCGCGAAAAACTCAGCCCCTATTTGCGGCCCCTGCACGATGCACTCACCGACATGATGCCCGTAGAGGACGTGCAGAAACACATGGAACGCGAAACCATCGAGATTGCACCGCTCGCATATATGCGCGGGCGAACACTCAACAACGCGTTTGTGATCCTCGATGAAGCGCAGAACACCACCAACGAACAGATGTTTATGTTCCTCACGCGACTGGGTTACCATTCAAAAGCAGTCGTCACCGGCGACCCAACTCAGATCGACCTGCCCTCCTCAAAACAATCCGGCTTGGTTGAAGCGCGACTCACGCTTGAAAAGAACACAGACATTTCCATAATCGAATTCAGCAGAAAAGATGTGGTGCGACATCCGCTCGTGCAACAAATCATTGAAGCCTACGAAACCCGCCGCAGCAAATGAAACAGCTCAGCGTCGGCAACCAGCAAAGACGCTACCCCGTGGCCACCCGCGAAGCCCGCAACGCAACCGGAATATTGATGGATGAATTGCTGGAACTTGATGCTTACGATTTATCCATCCTATTTGTGAACGAAACCCGAATGGCGCAGATCAACAAAACTTACCTCCAACACGAAGGCCCCACAGACATCATCACGTTTGATTATTGCACCCCCACCCTGCTCCACGGCGAATTGGTAATTTGCCCCGCCGTGGCCAGCGAGCAAGCTAAAAAATACCGCGCCAGCCTTGGCCGTGAATTCGCACGCTACATCATCCACGGCGTGCTGCACCTCCAAGGTTTCGACGACCAAACACCCTCCGTCCGGCGTAAAATGAAGGGCGAAGAAAACCGCCTTCTTCAAAAACTTGCGCGACGTTTTCCGATCGATTCCCTTGCCCATGGATGAAAACGGGCACGGCATTATCCTGCGCGTCCGGCCCCTGACCGAGACAAGCCTCATTGTCCATTGGCTCACCCCCGAGCACGGTCGCCTTGGCACTGTAGCCAAGGGGGCGCGTCGCGCTAAAAGCACTTTCCGCGGAAAACTGGATTTACTATTTGAAGGCGGATTTGCATTTCGTCGGAGCCGAAAATCCGACCTCCACATTTTACGAGAAGTAAACATTCAAACCACCCATGCCGACCTGCGCAATGACATTCCGCGGCTTCAACTCCTTGCCTACGCCACTCGGTTCGTTGAAAGTGCCACCGAACCGGAAAACTCTTTGCCCGGAATCCACGCTATTTTCTCCACACTACTCAACCACCTTGACACCCATCCCACACGCCCCGCTCTCGTCTACGCATTGGAAATTAAACTGCTCAACGAACTGGGCCTTGCCCCTTCTCTTGATGAAGCCCGCCTTAATGACGGTACGCGCGACCTTCTTAACCACCTTGCAATTCTGAATTGGAAAGCCATCACCCAGTTGAAACCCACCCGACCGCAAGCCGAAGCCGCTCGCCAGTTTCTCGGCAACTTCATCCAACACAACCTCGGGAAAACACCAAAAGGCCGCGACACCGCCTTGGGAATTTAAGAAACTCAGCAGAACAGATTTAAATAGTCCGCGCTATACGATCGCTGCATCCACCCATTTATCGTGTTCACGAATAAGCTCCACTAAACTTTCCACGGCCTCGGCTTCGGGAATGTTGAAACGCACCGGATCGCGACCAACATATAAATTAATCTTCCCCGGCGCGCCGCCCACATAGCCAAAATCCGCATCCGCCATTTCGCCGGGGCCATTCACGATGCAACCCATGATTGCAATCTTTACCCCTTTGAGGTGCTCCGTTCGCGCTTTGATGCGCGCAGTCACTTCCTGTAAATCAAACAACGTCCGACCGCAACTCGGACACGCCACATAATCCGTCTTAAACGATCGGCAACCCGCCGCCTGTAAAATATTAAACGCCAATTGAAGCGCCCGCCCCGCACCACGTTCACCACGCACCAAGATTGCATCCCCAATGCCATCACACAATAACGACCCAATCACCACCGAAGCACGCAGCATCGCGATGTTTGATTCCAGCACAGTTTCTCCACAACCCAAGCAGTCCTTCAACAAAATTGGATTACGAATCCCCTTCAATTTCAACTGTCCCGCCAACAAACGAAACGCGGTGATGACCGGCAACCGAACACCATCAGCCACGGTGATCAACTGTGTATCGCAATTCACTGTGAATTCCCCACGCGGGTCCACTTCCATCACATTCAATTCTTCATAAACTGCCTCCGGCCGCACATCCGCGCCAGGCTTAATGCGCGGGGCAAGCTTCTCCCACGCGACTTCGGGAAGAACCACACGAACAGTTTGCCCGCCACCACATTTCACGCCCTCAGCCAATTCAATTTCCGGCGTTTCGCGCCGTTGATAATTAAACGGGTCAAAGGCCAATGGCACCTTGGGCACCTCCGTATCGACAGAACTCAGTTCAGGGATTTGTTCAATGAGATCCTTGCAGACTGCAATTTCATTCGGGGAATCTTCAGTCAGCGACACCCGAATCGTATCGCCCAATCCATCGCACAGCAGCGACCCAATTCCAATCGCGCTCTTGATCCGGCCATCTTCCCCCTCACCCGCTTCGGTGACGCCAAGGTGCAGCGGATAATTCCAATCAGGCCCTAATTCCGCCAAGCGTGCGGCCAGCAATCGATAACATTCGACCATCACCTTTGGGTTGCTTGATTTCATCGAGAATTTAAAATTATGAAAATCCCGCGAGCGGGCAATCCGGGCAAACTCCAGCGCGCTCTCCACCATCCCCAACGGCGTATCGCCGAACCGATTCATAATACGATCACTCAGCGAGCCGTGGTTCGTGCCAATCCTCAGGGCTCGTCCGCGAGTTTTGCATTCCTCCACAAGCGGTGCAAACTGCTCTTCAATGCGCGCCAATTCGGCAGCGTATTGTTCATCCGTGTATTCGCGAGCGGCAAATTTTTTGGAGTCCGCGTAATTTCCGGGATTCACCCGCACCATCTCACACCACTTCACCGCTTCCATTGCGGCGTCCGGTTTGAAATGGATATCGGCCACCACCGGCACATTTGATCCGCGCGCGCGAATGCCGGCGACGATGGGTTCCAAATTGGCCGCATACTTTTTGGTTTGCGCGGTGATGCGAACAATCTGGCAGCCCACTTTAACCAATGCCATCGACTGTTCCACGCACGCATCGGTGTCGAGCGTGCTGCAAGTGATCATCGATTGTTGAACGATGGGTTCATCGCCGCCCACCACAACCTCACCAATGTTCACTGGCCGCGTTTCCCGGCGCGCATGGCGGTAGGGTGAAGCGCAGTAGTCCATTTATTTACCGGGCGCGGTCTGCTTGATTTGTGTGTCGCGATTAAAAATGTCATGCAGCAAAGGCACCCGTTTTACATCGGCGAAAGTAACAAACAGAAAAAAGCCAAGCAACAAAACCGCAAACACCGTGGTGAAATATTCTTGCACCCGCACGCTCACTGGTTTTTTGCGCACCCATTCCACAAGTGACAATAGGATATGTCCGCCATCAAGCACCGGCACAGGCAGCAAATTCAAAATCGCAAGGTTGATATTCAGCAACACCAGAAAACTCAATGCAAGGCGAAGATCGGTGTTCACTTGAATGGATAGCATCCCAAAAATGCCAATCGGCCCGCTCAAGTCCTTGGCGCCCACGCCGGATTCTTGCCCGCGCCCGAGCGCCTTAAACGTGATCGCCACCTTGTTAAGCACATCAGAAATTTGAGCCATCGGTGTTGGGCCTGGGCGTTGTTCCACATATCGAATTGGTTCCGGTTTGAACACCAAACCAATGGGCTGAGCTAAACCGATGCCCAATCTGCCATCCCGTGGTGTGATTTTTACTGTCTGTTTTTCGTTGGCTGCAGAATCAGCAAACACATGCACCTCAGTGCCCGCAGTGGTGAACGTCACGGGATTGTTTCCCTCGTTGGCGTCGCTGGAAGTTTTGTGGAATTGAATTTCATCGCCATCAACACGCGCGAAATAGTCAACCCCAATCGCCAATCCTTCGGGAGCTTTGGTGGCGGTAATTCGCACTATTTCGCCGGTGATCAACCCGTGCTCTTCACCCAGCTCCACATAATTTCCCGAGGGCTCGACCCGCTTCAATACTTTTTGTGTGCGTTCGGTTTCGAGCGTGATTTCGTTGTCATCACTAGCGCGAATGATTCCGATAAACTGACTCACACTGCTCACCGACTCCCCATTGGCTCTGTGAATGATATCGCCCGGCCACATATCTGCATCCATTGCCGGCGTTGATTGCAGTGGCTCAAGATCCCAGCCGATTTTGCTCAACAACAAATCCCATGTGCCGTGTTCCAGCTCTGGGATCGCACCCACGGAAACGCGCGGGTGTTGCGGCGTTGCAAATGGCACGACCACTTCTTTTTTGTCACGCTCAACGGTGATGGTTTTTGGGCTGCCCGGATTCACCAATGCAAGATCGAGAAAATGATACTGACTATAAACCGGCTGATCGTCCACTTTGAGAATGCGGTCATCCGATTTGAGTCCGCTCCCGATAAAAAGACCGCCCTGATTGGCTTCGCCCAATTTGCCGACAACCATTTCGTCGTGATTATCTAACCGCAGCCGCCGGATGCCACCATCCCAAGTGCCGGCGGGCGCATCGAACGTGTGCGTTTTATCTCCCCGTACGATTTTTAATTTTACTGTGGAACCCTCGCTGTCGAGCACAGTGTAAACCACATCCTGCCACGCTTCGACCGGCTTGTCATTAATGGCAACAATTCGATCCCCCGGGCGCACGCCAATTTTATATTCCTCGGAATGCGAAGCGACATAGCCAATCACCGGCTCACTCACTTGTCGGGGCAACCCAATTTGCCAAAGCAACACCGCAATGACGATAGCGAACACCACATTCATCAATGGCCCGGCGAATGCCACAAGAATTTTTGATAATGGTGAAACCGGCGGCAACTCCTCCGGCGACCCTTCTTGATTCCTCTCTCCTTCGCCCTCCCCCCTGCCTTTTCCTTCATCTGAATCTGCCGTGCCCTCGATGGCTTCGCTTGTGAGCATTTGCGGCAACTTCACAAACCCGCCCGCGGGAATGGCACGAATGGAGTAAAGAATTCCTTCGTGTTCTTTGCTCCAAATGATGGGGCCAAAACCGATGGCGAATTCTTCCACCACCAAGCCGCGCTTGAGGGCGACCCAGAAATGGCCAAATTCGTGCACAAAAATTGCCGCTCCAAAGAGCAGGAAAACCACGCCAATGACGTACAGGATGTTTAAAATTTCAGCCATAGTTTGAGTTCAAAGTGAAATCAAGGGGCGGGAAGTTAGCAGCTTTACGGAGTTTACGCAATCCGCAATCACGCCGGTGCGAGGGCGGCCTCGCGGGCCCATTGGTCGGCGGCAAGAATTTCATTCAGCGTGGGTTTAGCCACCCAATCGTGTGCATCCATCGTGCGGGTAACGGTGCTGGTGATTTCGGGGAATGAAATTTCTCCGGCACAAAAAGCGTCCACGGCGATCTCGTTGGCGGCATTGAGTACGGCAGGCAAGGTGCCTCCCACTTCGCCGGCACGCCGAGCGAGGTTGAGGGATGGGAAACGGTCGGTGTCCGGCTCCTCAAAATCCAAACGGCCAATTTCTGCAAGACTCGTTTGCACACGATCACTGGCGGCGCGGGCCGGATGAGTGAGCGCATACTGAATGGGCAAACACATATCCGGCGTGGAAAGCTGCGCAAGCATTGAGCCATCGACAAATTCGACCATTGAATGAATCACGCTCTGCGGATGCACCACCACACGCACACGCGGCATTTCGATATCGAAGAGCCACCGCGCCTCAATCATTTCCAAACCTTTATTAAAAAGCGTGGCAGAATCGATGGTGATCTTGCGGCCCATTTCCCACGAGGGATGTTTGAGCGCTTGCTCCACGGTGATGCCGGCAAACTCGTCCGCGGGCTTTTCGCGAAATGGCCCCCCCGAAGCGGTAAGCCAAATTTGCCGCACACTTTCCGACGGCTTGCCTTCGAGGCATTGGAAAATTGCTGAGTGCTCGCTGTCCACCGCCAGCACGTTCACGCCGTGCTTGCGGGCTTCGGCCATTACGATTTCGCCGGCCATCACGAGAATTTCCTTGGACGCCACTGCGATGTCTTTCCCTGCACGAATGGCCGCCAACGCCGGTTGCAAACCCGCCGTGCCGACGATTGCGATGAGCACGATGTCCGCTTCCGGCAATGTCGCCAGTTTCAGTAAACCCTCGTCACCAAAATGCACTTCCGGTTTGCCGTTATATTCATTGGCCAATTCCTTGGCGGCGTCCGGACAATTGATGGAAATTGCGGCGGGTGAAAATTGTTTCGTCTGTTCGCGCAGCAACTTCGAATTGCGCCCGGCCGCAAGACCCACTAGGCGAATGTCATCCGGCAAATCCTCGGCCACTTTGCAGGTACTTGTACCAATGGAGCCGGTGCTGCCTAATAGAACGACGTTTTTCATTGGGCCAATCCGTACTTAAGAAACAAATACATCAAGGGGGCATTGAACAGCAGGCTATCGAGCAAGTCGAGCACTCCGCCCACACCTGGGAAAAACCCACCGGAATCCTTGAGGCCCGCTTCGCGTTTCATCAGCGATTCTACGAGATCGCCCGCCACCGATCCCACGCCAAGCAACGCCCCCAACGTCAGCGCTTGCGCCAGCGTGAAGTCACCAAAATGCCCGCCCGCGAAATGCAAAAACGCCCAGCTCGATGCGACTGAAAAAATAATTCCGCCCACAAAGCCCTCCCAAGTTTTGCCCGGACTTACGCGCGGAATCATTTTGTGTTTACCAATTAGCGACCCCGTGCAGTACGCGCCCGTGTCGCTCATTTTGCTGACGACGATGAAGTACAGCAACCACCACGCACCATCGAGGTCTGGAAAATAGCGAATTTTTTGCAACACATTCAGCAGGATGGCCACATAAAAAATACCGAAGAGCGTGGAAGCCACCGCCGCCATCCCGCGTTCATTCTCCGAAGCGCAAAGTTGGCAAATCCCCAACGCGGGAATCAAACAAATCAAAAACGCCAATTCCATTTCCCCCGCCAGCGCTGCATCCCCGCGAATCGCCAGCGCCCAAAACACCAATCCAATCAACCCCACTCCCGCTGCCGTGCCCAGTGTGACAAAGGGTGCCAATTCCCGCTTGCGGGCCATTTGGAAATACTCCAACAACGCAACCGCCCCGAGCAACGCCATGATTCCACCGAAGGCCGCCAACTTCACTTTTTCATTCAGCGCAAACAATCCTGCCATCAGTACGCCATAAAGAACCAAACTGCTGCACAAGCGGCGCACAAATGTTTGACCCTTTGAAAGTTTTACCTCCGCGTCATCAGCCATTTGCAGGAACGGTAGGGATTGAAGCTAAGTGATGTCGAGCGCGTTATTGCGACTACAGTTTTCCAAAACGCCGGTGGCGCTTGGCGTATTCTTCAAGAGCGGCGTGGAATTGGGGCTTTCGGAAATCAGGCCAGAGAGTGGGAGTGACAACCATCTCGGCGTAGGAAACCTGCCATAAAAGAAAATTGCTCAAACGCATTTCGCCACTGGTGCGAATGAGCAAATCGGGGTCGGGAATGTGATGGGTGTAGAGGTGTTTGGAAACAAGTTGTTCATCAATTTCCGCAGGATCTAATTTACCGGAAAGAGCTTTTCCTGCGATGGCGCGGGTGGCGTCGACGATTTCCGCGCGCGAGCCGTAACTGAGCGCCAACACCAACGTGAGGCCGGAATTTTTGGCAAGCGCCGCACGGGTTTTTTTTAACTGCAGCTGCACAGCCTCGGGCAGGCGATGAATTTGGCCGATGACCTCAAGCTGCACGTTGTTGCGATTTAACTCGCCCACTTCCTTTTTTAAATAATGCGCTAGGTAACGCATAATTGCATCGACCTCGGTCTTCGGACGATTCCAATTCTCCATCGAGAAAGTGTAGAGCGTGAGATAGCGCACGCCCGCTTCGGCGGCAGCTTTGATGATCGCCCGGGCAGATTCCGCGCCACGGCGATGGCCTTCCACGCGCGGCATCCCATGCTCGCGGGCCCAACGCCCGTTGCCGTCCATGATGACCGCCACGTGCAGGGGCAAAAGCTCCTGCGCCTCGGCGCTCAACTTGGACGTACGCGCGCTCACAAAAACATCGTTTGGCTCCGAGCCGGCCCCACGGACGCGATAATAATTTTTGCTCCGATGAGTTTTGAAAGCGCCTGCAAATATCGGCGTGCTTTTGGCGGCAGCCTTTTCCAGTCGGTCACCGCTGAGGTATCGCAGCACCAACCAGGGAATGTTTTATAAATGGGTTTCACGCGCTCGATGTCCTCAGCATCTGTTGGGACGTAGTCGAGCCTTTTGCTGTCAAGCCGGTAGCCGGTGCAGATTTTAATTTCCGCCAACTTATCGAGGCCGTCAATATTAGTCACTGCCAATTGATCAATGCCATTCACTTGCACCGCCTGTCGCGTGGCCACCGCATCAAACCATCCGCAACGGCGCGGACGACCGGTGGTCGCACCGAATTCGCGCCCCATGTTGTGCAGCATATCGCCAATGGAATCGTCCTCCGTCGGGAATGGCCCGCCGCCGACGCGCGTGGTGTACGCCTTGAGCACGCCGAGCACGTGATCGACGCGATTGGGCGGCATTCCGGAGCCCGTACAGGAACCACCGGACGTGGTGTTAGACGAAGTCACAAAAGGATACGTGCCCTGATCGATATCGAGGTAGGTGCCTTGTGCGCCTTCAAAGAGGATTTCCTGTTTGGCATCCAACGCATCGTGAACCATCCGCGTGGTATTCGCCACGAAGGGCGCCAGACGCCGCGCGGCTTTCCGGTAATCTTCGTGGATTTTTTTGAAGGACAACCCCTTACCACCCAGCGCACGGATGATGCGATTGGCATCGCGCAAGCGACTGCGCAGACGTGATTCAAACTTTTTGGCGTCCACCAAGTCCGCCAATCGAAGGCCGGTGCGGGCAATCTTGTCGCCATACGCCGGGCCGATGCCGCGCAGCGTGGTGCCGATTCTATTTTTGCCCTTGAGGTTTTCCGTGCACGCCTCGATGGCGCGGTGGTATGGCATCACGATGTGCGCTTTGTCGCTGATAAACAGGCGGTTCTTCACGTTCACCTTGTGCCGCTTCAACCCGTCCAACTCGCGCACGAGCGACACGGGATCAATCACCACGCCGTTACCGATGATACAGCGCTTGCGCGCACGCAGGATTCCCGAAGGGATCAAGTGCAGCACATATTGCTTTTTGCCCACGCGAACTGTGTGGCCGGCGTTCGCGCCGCCTTGGCTGCGCACCACCAAATCCGCGCGCTCGGTGAGCACGTCGATGATTTTGCCTTTGCCTTCATCGCCCCATTGGGCGCCGATCAGAATTGTGTTTGCCATAAGCCAAAAAACAAAAAGCCCCGTCGAGCGGGGCAAATACGATTGCTATTTGCCGGAGGAGAATGGTGGTCGTTTTGGGCGCTGTCAATCAAATCCCTTCCCTCACGAGCAAGGCACCGCTATCTTCCGCGCATGTCGTTGCCGGCTGATTATCATATGCACACACCCTTGTGCCGCCACGCGAAGGGGGAACCCATCGAGTACGCGGCGCGCGCGCTGGAATTGGGATTGCCGGAGATTGGCTTTAGCGATCACTCGCCAGTGGAGCACGATGATCAGGATAACTGGCGGATGCTCGCCGGTGAACTGGATGAATACGTCGCCAAAGTGGAACTCGCCCGCGAGACCTACCCTGCTCTGCCCATTCGGCTGGGGTTGGAAGTCGATTTCATCCCGGGCCACGAGGCGTGGATTGAGGAAATGGCGGGCCGCTACAATTGGGATTATTTTATTGGCTCCGTCCATTACGTCTCCGGCAAATGGGATTTTGATAATCCGAAGTACATCGCCGAGTGGGACAACCGCGGCGTCGACGATGTGTGGGCGGAATACTTCGAGCGCCTCACGGCGGCGGCTGCATCGGGGTTGTTCCAAATCATTGGCCATCCTGATTTGCCCAAAAAATTCGGCCACCGCCCCACACACGATTGCACGGATTTATTTCAGGAATTTCTCGACGCCTGCAAAAGCACCGACACGTGCATTGAGCTAAACACCGCCGGCCTTCGCAAAGATTGCGCTGAGATTTATCCGAGCTTGGATTTTCTGAAACTCGCGCGCGCGGCTGACATTCAAATCACCTTCGGCGCGGACGCCCACGCGCCGCACGAAGTGGGGATGAATTTGGAGGATGCGATGGAGTTGGCGAGGACGGCGGGGTTTGATGAATGTTGCCGTTTTGTCGGGCGTGAAAAAAGTGTGGTGGAGATTTGAATTGCCAAGCAGTTTAATAATTATCGGGCGATGCCGCGTTGGCTGGATTGGAGGAAGTTTAGTAGGTGCTCAACTTCGCGTGAGGTTTCAACTTCTTGAATGGCTTTGTCGATTGAGTTGGCGAGGGTGAGGTCGCCTCGGAAGATAATTCGGTGCGCTTGTTTCAGGGCGGCTTGGGATTCAGCGCTGACTTCGTTGCGCTTGAGGCCTTCTTTGTTTAGGGCGCGGGTGGTGGCGGGGTTGCCGTCGGCCATCATATATGGGGGGATGTCTTGGACGACTTTGCTGCAACCGCCGATGATGGACATGGTGCCGATGCGGCAGAATTGATGCACGGCGGCGAGGCCACCGATGATGGCGCGGTCTTCGACGGTGACGTGGCCAGCGAGGGTGGCGACGTTGGACATCACGATGTGATCGCCAAGCTGGCAATCGTGCGCGACGTGGGTGTAGGCGAGAAGATTGTTATGAGAACCGATGATGGTGGCGTCGCCATCGTCGGTGGCGCTGTGGATGGTGACGTATTCGCGGAGGGTGTTGTGCGAACCGATGCGGGTGTGGGTCGTGCCGCCGGAATGTTTGAGGTCCTGCGATTGGAGGCCGATGCTGGCGAAGGGGTAAAGGGTGTTGGTTTCGCCGAGCTCGGTGTGGCCATCGATAACGATGTGGGAATGGAGGATGCAGCCTTGGCCGAGCGTGACGTTCGCGCCGATGACGCAATAGGGGCCGATGTGGCAGCCTTCGGCAATGTGTGCGCCAGGCTCGATGACGGCGGTGGAGTGGATTTGGTTCATTGTGCTCAGGACTCGTCGTTGTCGATGAGCATAAAGGTGATGAGCGCGCCGCTGACTTGTTCGCCGTTGACGAGGCATTTGCCTTGGGCTTTGCCGATCTTGCCGCGGGATTTGGTGAGCTCGACGTCGATGGTGAGGGTGTCGCCGGGGAGAACGGGTTTGCGCCACTTGACATTTTCGGCGGCCATAAAGTAGGCGAGCTTGCCGAAGTTTTCGGCTTTCTTGAGCATCAGGATTCCCGCAACTTGCGCGATGGCTTCGAGCTGGAGCACGCCGGGCATGATGGGGTGGTTTGGGAAATGGCCCTGAAAATACGGCTCGTTGATGCTGACATTTTTCTGCGCGACGATGTGGTTGCCATTGATGCTGGTGACGCGGTCGACCATCAGGAACGGATACCGATGCGGCAGCACTTTCATGATTTGGTTTACGTCAAGCTGCGCGCCGTCTTGCACGATGGTTTCGGTAGCCTTTTCTTCCACGGCGACTTTTTGGGGGGGGGCGTTGGTGGCGGGGGGAGCAAAGGTTTGGGCGGCTTGGGTAGGCTTGCGAATTTGAGCGACGATGCGGCGGGCCATCTCGCAGTTGGCGGCGTGGCTGGGCAACACGGCAACGATGTGCGCCCCGATGGGGCGACCGATCAGTGAGAGGTCACCGATGATGTCGAGAATCTTGTGCCGCACAAATTCATCGGGATAGCGAAGTGGTTCGTTGGTGAGCACGGCGTCGTCGCGGATGACGACTGCGTTTTCTAAACTGCCGCCTTTGATCAAGCCATTATTGTATAAGTGCTCGATTTCTTCGTAATAGCAAAAGGTGCGGGCGCGGGATATTTCTGCGCGCCAACTGTCGGGATTGATTTCGATGCTGAAAAGCTGCGTGAACCGACCGTTATCGCCAGCACTGGTGCAGGTGATTTTTAAACGGTCGTGCGGGAAGGCGGTCATTTGCGAGCCGCCGCTTTGCAAATTGATGGGGGCTTCGAGGGAGTAACTTTCGCGCGGCGCATCCTGTGCGGCGATGCCGGTAGCCTCAATCATCTTACAGTACTCGAGCGAACTGCCGTCGGCGATGGGAGGTTCGTTGGCGTCAAGCTCAACGATGGCGTTGTCGATACCGGCACCGGCAAAGGCGGCAAGCACGTGCTCGACGGTGTGGAGTTTGACGTTGCCTTTGGAGAGTGTGGTGGAGCGGTTGGTGTCGGCGACATTCTCCACCACGGCTTCGATTTCCGGCTGACCGTCGAGATCGACGCGCCGGAATCGAATGCCGTGATTGGGCGGAGCAGGCAAAAAGGTCATATTGACCTTGTTGCCGCTGTGCAAACCAATGCCGCTGTAAACGGCTTGGCTTGCCAGTGTTTGTTGGTTGAGCACGCGGGGTTTTAACCCGAATGCCTACCATTTTTCAAGACTATTGCCGGAACTACGCTTCGACGGGATCGCCGGTCTCTTCGGCTTCGCGGTCAGCAATGGCCGCTTTGCGGGAGAGGCGCACCTTGCCGCGCTCATCCACGCCGAGACATTTCACCCAAATTTGGTCGCCCATTTGGACGATGTCTTCGACGTTTTTGACGCGGGACTGAGCGAGCTCGCTGACGTGCACGAGGCCGTCGCGTCCGGGCAGGAACTCCACGAAACAGCCGAAGTCTTTAATCGTGACCACGGTGCCCTGATAGAGCTTGCCTTCCTCGGGCTCTTCATCGCTGACCTCACGCTTCTCGCGTGCAGGACCGGATGATTCGCCGCCGGTCTCGTCGACTTCGCCATTCATTTCGGCCATCGCCGCTTTGCGAGAGAGCTTCACCTTGCCGCGCTCGTCTACGCCGAGGCATTTCACGTGAATCTTGTCGCCTTCTTTGACGACATCCTCGGTGCGATTGACGCGCTGGTTGGCCAGCTCACTAATGTGGCAGAGTCCGTCTTTGCCCGGCATGAATTCCACGAAGCAGCCGAAATCTTTGATCGTGACAACGGTGCCGTGATAGATTTTGCCAATCTCGGCTTCGGCAGTCATTCCTTCGATTTCCTCGATGGCAACTTTCATGCCTTCGGGATTGAGCGAGTAAACATTAACCGTACCGTCGTCCTCGATGTTGATTTCGCAACCGGACTCCTCGACGATGCGTTTGATATTCTTTCCGCCCGGGCCGATGATCATTCCAATCTTGTCGGGGTCCACCTTCAGCTGCGTGATGCGTGGAGCATAAGGGCTCATCTCGCCCGGCTCGCTGATGGTTTCGTTCATCGTGTCGATGATCGCATGACGCGCCACGCGCGCGGCCTCGATGGCCTCTTCCATGATATTCATCGGCAAGCCCTTGAGCTTGAGATCCAGCTGGAAGCCGGTGATGCCTTCCTTGGAGCCGGCGATTTTGCAATCCATATCGCAGAATGCATCTTCCCAACCCATGATGTCGGTAAGGATGCGGTACTCTTCGATCTTCTCGTTTTCGTCGAGCTTGGTGCAAATGCCAATGCTAATACCGGCGCACGCGCCCTTGAGTTCAACGCCCGCGTTCATCAACGCCAAGCTGCCGCCACAAACACTGGCCATTGAGCTGGAGCCGTTGGATTCGAGAATCTCAGCGATCAATCGCACGGCGTACGGATAGTTGTCATCCATCGGAAGCATCGGGAGCAGTGAACGCTCGGCGAGCGCGCCGTGGCCCACCTCGCGTCGGCCGGGGCCCATGATGCGGCCGGTTTCGCCAACTGAATAGTTGGGGAAGTTATAATGCAGAAGGAACTGCTTGCGATCCGGGCCGCCGGTGTAGCTGTCGAAACGCTGGGCGTCGTCAGTAGTGCCGAGGGTGGTGGTCACGAGTGCTTGTGTTTCGCCGCGTGTAAAGAGCGCCGAACCGTGAGTGCGGGGCAGCACGCCCACTTCGCACTGAACGTCGCGCAACGTGTCGAGCGAACGACCGTCGAGACGCTTGCCCTTCTCCAAAATCAGGCCGCGCAGTGCGGTCTTTTGGATGTGGTAAAACGCTTGTTCCACCACGGGGCCGGTGACTTCGTCTTCACCGAATTCCTCGCGGAGTTTGGCGGCCACTTCGTCTTTGATGGCGCTGACTTTGCGTTCGCGCTCGAGCTTGGCCACGGTGAGCAACGCTTCCACGATGCGATCGCCGCCGCCGAGTTCCTCGGCTTTTTCAAAGATAGCGGGCGGCACCACGAACAGTTGATCGCTGATGTCGCGCTTTTCTTTGCCACATTTTTTGACAAGCTCTTTCTGAGCTTCGATCTGCGGGATACAACATTCCTGGCCAAACTTAAGGGCCTTAATGAAGTCCGCTTCGGTGATTTGATCCGCCGAGCCTTCGTACATCACCACGTCGGTTTCATTACCCACGTAAAGCAAGTCGAGATCGCTCTCGGCCATTTCGTCGTTAGTCGGGTTAGCGACAAACTTGCCGTCAATACGCGCCACACGCACCGCGCCCAACGGGCCGGCCCACGGGATGTCGCTCACCATCAACGCGGCGGACGCGCCGAGGATGCTCATCACATCCGGCTCATTCTCGCCATCGGCGCTGAGCAACAAGCCGTACACTTGGCACTCGTTGAACCAACCCTTGCTGAAGAGCGGGCGGATGGGGCGATCGGTGAGGCGGCAAGTGAGAATCTCTTTATCACTTGGGCGACCTTCGCGGCGGAAATAGTTGCCGGGAATGACACCACACGCCGAGGCGCGTTCGCGGTAATCCACTTGTAGTGGGAACCAGTCCTGGCCGTCACGGCCTTTGGTGGCGGCGACGACAGCCGTCATGACAATCGTCTCGCCCATTTGCACGGTCACAGTGCCATCAGCCTGTTTGGTGATGTGGCCACTGCCGATCGTGATTTCTTTATCGCCAAATTTGGCGGTTACTTGATGTTCAGTCATTTTCTTTCTTTGCGTTTATGTTTGGCCGTTGGCCAAGAGAAACTTCAGTCAAAATCCCCGCGAGGACGCTGAATGAAATCACTCCGCCAATGGCACGTGTTTTTTGATGGATTTGAACTGGCGCGGCGGATGAATTCCCGCCGGCAAGAGAAGCCAACGAACTAACGAATGCTCAGCCGCTTTTTCAAGTCGACCACATGATTCGTGTCGTGTCTGTTTCCAAGATACCGCAACAACCGTTTGCGTCGGCTCACCATATTGAGCAGCCCGCGGCGGGAGTGGTGGTCTTTCTTGTTCTGGACGAGGTGTCGCTCCAGATGTTTGATGCGGCGACTAAGCACCGCCACTTGAACGTCCGCCGAGCCGGTGTCCGACTCGTTAATGCGAAATTCCTGAATTGCCTCTTGTTTGACTTTCGGGTCCATCTATTTAATATGCGGCGGGGAAAGTAGGTTGCCCGCCTGTACTTGTAAAGAGAGAAAGTGACATTTTTTTAGCCGAGTAACAAGGGGTTTCTAGTAGATTTACCTGTGAGATTGACAAAACTTCCACAAAATGTGCAGTCTCCGCCCGTCGGCAGAGTAGCTCAGTTGGTTAGAGCGGCGGTTTTCTATTCAGCCCAAGCACTTGTCCTTCAGGGAACCGTGCAACGGCGGTTGCGAAGTCAAGTTCTTGCTACTGCGATTTTCCGGAAGGGTTTGCCCCTTCTGATCCCTCGCCAAGTTGTCCGGATTGTTTGCCGTTGCTCAGCTTCCGGTTGATTCCAGCTGCCGTAACTCGGATGCTGTCCTGTATATCGACGGGTGCTCCACCATCAGCGGATTGCCCATTCGGTGCGACTGGGCCAGTTGCTCCGCCAGCTCCGGGCTGATCGGCTGGCAGTCCGGTTCCGGCTCCAGCTTCAGCCAGTATTCCGGATTGGTTAAGTCCTCTTTCATCAGTCGGTTCCCCGCGCCACAACGCATCGTAATGCGCCTTGCGTTTCTCAAAGAACTCCATTTGCCCCAGTTTGTCAAGCAGCTCTCCCTGGCTTTCAATCGGCCCGGCTTGTATCCGCTTGTCCATCTCCGCCTGCGCCTCCATACGCCGTCGCAGCGCCGCATCCTCACGCTGGGTTTGCTCCGCGTGGAACCCCATAAACTCCTGACCCAATTCCTTCTCCAACGCAACCCGCTCCGCTTCCTCCACCTGCGTCAACCGCCCCTCCGCAGCCTTCGCTTGCAAAGTCTTTACTCGCCGGACAGCTTCGGATTTAGAGCCATATTCAGGGCCATCTTCACGCAACGTTTCGCCTTGACGATCCACGCTTTCCTTGGTAGGCAAGCTAGCAGACTCCAGTTGGCTTCCAAACCGGGGGGCACGAGATCTCTCGGACGTTTTGAGCCAGCTGCGAGTCTTCTCTTTATTCCAATACCGAGTCTTCCCCTCATCGATCCAACGCAACAAATGATCCAAGTCCCGCCCGCGCACCGAGTCAAATACCATAACCGGATCACTCAAAAGACCCGGCAATTCTCCTAACATCTCTCGGGACAGTTGATGCTTTTCAACTTTATCATCCAGCACTGAACCATACTTAGCCGCCGGTTCGCGTAACGTTTCCTTGGGTGAAAAGAAATATTCTCCGTTCTCCCGCTTGACACCCCGAAGCAGGTCGATTACCTTGATCTTGCTCGGTTCGCTGGGCGCGCCCGTTAGAGGGGTGTTTTTCGGAATTCCGCGAGCACTAATTATACCAACGGGCGCTTCAATTACTTTAATCGCATCGTTACTTTCTGAGGAGGGTTCATCCGTCCTCGGACGAGCATTGGGAGTGCTGGCAGTTTCCGCTGGTGCCCCCAAATGCACTTCCCGCATCCCCCTCAATATTCCGAGGCAAAGTCCGCTGCTCAATATTCAGTAACACCTCACCCGCCGACCCATCCCCTTCAGAACCTTCGTTCTTGGGGTTGACATTTTTGGAATCAGAATCATTCTCTCCCTGAGCTTTCTGGGTGGGTAACGGACCCGGCTGATCCCAGTGAGCGAGCTTCCAGTTCCAGGAAAACTGGAGCTGCACCACTCTTATTTTGGATTAAATACATCCCCTTCCACTTGTTACTGGGGTTGACATTTTGAGAATCGGCGGTAGGTTTAGCAGTGCCATCTGGAGTATAAACCGGCGGTGGACTGGACTTGACGCCAGTCTTGGCAACAACCCAGGCTGATCTAGTTGTCAGTCTGGGTTCGTTTCTTTTAAAAGATTTCTCAATCACCCTCAGAATCTTCGTTCTTGGGGTTGACATCTTGGGAATCTGGAGTGCTTTGATTCGTCGCGGTGCGAGTTACAGGCTCGGATGATTCTCCACTACGGGTACCCAGTGCCGAGTACACTGGGGGCATGCCACTTTCCCCTCATAAATTATCCTTCAGGTTGACATCCTTAAAATCTTGAGTATCTTGTCTGTGGAGAGCGTCAGCATCAGGCCCGGACGGGCTGGCGGGCTCTGCCGCCAGTTCCGGGAACACTGGGGGTGCACTTTCTCGGAAGCTCCCGGGCTTTGAGAGATACCAGAACCAGAATCTGTGTAGGTGGTTGTGGGATTAACCCCTGCGCCACCATCTTCCACTTCCGGCTCCCTCGGTGCGCCGTAGAGTGATCAATCGCAACTGTACACTATGCCAAAAATAAAATTTACCGAAGTGATTGGATTTATGCTGATTAGCTTGCCCTTCATTTTAATTGGAGTATATGCCCTGATGCCACACCGCGTGTTGCTACAGTTTTTTCATGAGGACGTTCAAGCCGCACAGCAGGTTGTTGATCGTCAGCAAATCCTCAGCCAAATCGAATACGGATGGCCCCGGATTTTTCTCGATTACGCAGCATCTGCCTTCACAATCGTCGTTGGATTTTCTACAATTGCAATCGGATACATGTTTGCTAAATGGAAAATAATTGACGATCACACGAAAGAACTCAGAAAGGCAAAAAAAGCTCAAGAAGCCCTAAAAACAGAAACCCACTAAATTCATCCTAACCCCAATCCAGCAAGCCATTTCGAGATGATACACAGAAAGACGCACCTGTGAAACACGCCTCAAAGCCTAAACCATCCAAGATTGACAAAACTTCCACAAAATGTGCAGTCTCCGCCCGTCGGCAGAGTAGCTCAGTTGGTTAGAGCGGCGGAATCATAATCCGCATGTCGGGGGTTCGAGTCCCTCCTCTGCTACCATTTTCCCCGTTTTTTGGGTAAAACTTCAATAACCCGCTCTTGACCGCTTGCCGATCGCATCTCTATCGTCCCCCAACTGCAAGACGCACACTATGTTTGACGGTATCAAAAGCTTGTTTTCCAATGACATTGGCATCGATCTCGGAACCGCCAACTCTTTGGTTTTCTTGAAAGATAAAGGCATTGTGCTGCGCGAACCCTCCGTGGTGGCCATCCAAGCCGGTACCAAAAACGTGCTCGCCGTGGGCAACGAAGCCAAGGCAATGCTCGGGCGCACCCCTGGCAACATCGTTGCCATCCGCCCAATGAAAGACGGCGTGATCGCGGATTTCGATGTGACCGAAGCAATGCTGCGCGCTTTCATTTCCAAAGTCCACCATCGCAAGCTCGTCGAGCCGCGCGTCGTCGTAGCCGTGCCCTCGGGCATCACCGAAGTGGAACGCCGCGCGGTGGAAGACTCCGTGACGCGCGCCGGGGCCCGTGAATTTTATCCCATCAAGCAACCGCTCGCCGCCGCCATCGGCGCGGGGTTACCCGTGGCCGAGCCCGCCGGGAACATGGTGGTGGACATCGGCGGCGGCACGGCGGAGATTGCGGTAATCTCACTCGCCAACATCGTACAAGCCACCAGCCTGCGCGTGGGCGGCGATCAATTTGACAATGCAATTATCGGGCACCTGAAAAATGCCCACAACCTGAAAATCGGCGAACGCACTGCCGAGGAAATCAAACTAAAAATCGGGTCCGCCTTCCCCTTGGAAGAGGAAATGACGATGGAGGTCAAAGGCCTCGCCATCAGCTCCGGGTTACCCCGCACGGTAACCATCCGTTCAGAGGAAATCCGTGATGCTCTCAAGGATCCGCTCTCGAGCATCTTGGAATCCATCCGCCAAATCCTTGAGCAATGCCCGCCCGAACTGGCAGGCGACCTCGTGGATCGCGGCATTGTGGTGGCCGGCGGCGGTGCGCTCCTGCGCGGCATCGACCGGCTCATTGCCAAGGAAACCCAACTGCCCGTCTCCATTGCAGACGAGCCGCTCATTTCCGTGGCCAATGGCACCGGAATGGTTCTGAGAAATATCGATTTTTGGAGGCGCGCCGCCGCCTGATTCCCCGTTGCGTTCGCCCGGGCAACATGCCCCCGGGCAAATGAATTTAAGGCCATACGTTTATGCCACTGGCTTTGTGCTGGGGCTCGCGGCAGTGCTCTTCGCACTGTCACCGCAAGCGGCAAGGCAGGTGAAACTTGCCTCCGGCAGCTTTTTCGTCCCTCTGTTTTCTGCAGAAACCGGCCTCCAACGCGCCCGCAATTTCGCCGCCAACAAAACCGCCACGCGCGAGGATTTGCTCGACCAAAATCGGCGGCTCGCCCTCACCAACGAAGTCCTTCGCATTCAAATCCAACAACTCCGCGCCACCGCCGAAGAAAACAAAGCCCTGCGCGTTCAAGTTGCCTTTGCCGCCACCAACCAATGGAAGCTCCGCCTTGCCCAAGTCATCGGGCGCGACCCCGCCAATTGGTGGCGCACGTTGCAAATCAACATTGGTTCCCGCCACGGTGTGCGCGAAGGCTTGCCCATCCTCACGCCTGAAGGCCTCGTGGGGCGCGTCCACGAAGTACATCCCAACCGCTCGCGCGTCGCACTCATTGGCGACCCTGCCTGTCGACTGTCCATCAACGTCCAACCCTCGCGCGAGAACGGCATCCTCACCGCCGACGGCGCCACGGTCTTTGATCACACCATCGTAAACCTCCAATTCCTGCCCGCCCACACCGCCGCGCGTGCGGGCGACCCGGTGGTCACCAGTGGCCTCGGCCGGCTTTTCCCGCGCGGTATTCCGGTCGGCAAACTCCTTAGCGTCGCGCCTGCTCCCGGCGCGCTCAACTCCAACGCGCGCGTAAAACTTGCCGTGGACTCCTCACGCCTCAACGAAGTCTGGGTCATCCTGCCATGAAAACGTTTTACGCACTCGGCCTGTTGGTGATCGCGCTCCTTGCGCTTTATCTCGCAAACACCCTCGAATGGCCTCAACGCATCACCGGAACCCGCATCGATCCCTTGCCCGCGTTGATGGTCTGCGCCGCCCTTCGCGCTCCCGTGCTGGCTATCACTCTGCTGGCGGCCCTCGGTTCACTTTGGCAAACTTCACTGTCCGCCGATCCCCCCGGTATCAGCATGATTCCGCTCTTCGCCGTAGGAGTCGCCGTATCGCTCAACCGCCGGGCCATCCACACCCGCCTTTGGGGCGCGCGCTTCGCCGTCGCCGCCGCGGCCGGTGCGCTTGTGCCGCTTGTGAGCGTGGGATTTCTAATGATACTTGGGCGCGACCCCTTGCTCGGCTGGTTTTCGCTTTGGCAATTAGCCGTGATGAGTCTCGCCAGTGGACTGCTCGCCCTGATCTTTTTTCCGCTACTCCAATGGCTCGATAAAACGGTCGAAGATCAACCCCTCGCCGCGCCTTACGACACCACCACCCAAATCAACCGCAGCCCACACTAATGCCCCGCCCTGCCACGGTAAATGACGACCATCGCCTGCACCTCGCCGGTGCGGCTTTGTTATTAGGGTTGGCCGTGCTGCTCGGCGGCCTCGCTTACGTGCAGGTAATCACCGCGTTGGAGCACGAAGCAGAACAGAAAAATCAATCCCGCCGCACCGTACGACTACCCGCCGTACGCGGCTCCATCCTCGATGCGCAGGGCCGCCCGCTGGCGCATGACCGGCCTTCCTATGTCATCCACGCCTACTTGGATGAACTTCGCCAACACTTTCGTAAAGCCTGGCGCGAAGCCCCGCACGATACCCGCACCGAGGCCGGCGTACGCCATCAAGTGGTGGGCGATTTCATTGCCGCACTCCAGCTCGACCAGCCGTTCACACTCACAAAGGCACAATTACAAAAGCACTTTATCGAGCAACTCGCCCTACCCATTCCCGTGATGCGTGATTTATCGCAAACCAACGTGGCGTGGTTTATGGAAAACGCATGGCGCGTTCCCGGCATGGATGTGGAGGCGCAACCGCACCGGCATTACCCTTCCCAATCCGTGGCGCATCTCGTGGGCCGATTGCGACGCCCACAATCCATTCCCGATGAAGATCACCCCTACAACTATCGGCTGCCCGATTTCACCGGCGCGATGGGATTAGAACAAACCTTTAACAACACGCTGCGCGGCAGCGCGGGCACCAAAAGTTTACTTGTCAACAATCTCGGCTACCGCCAGCGCGAAGAAATCGTAGTCGCCCCGGAGCCCGGCAACAATGTGGTGCTCACCTTGGATCTCGCAATTCAGGATGCCGCTTACCAAGCTCTCACGGAAACCGGCCGCAAAGGCGCGGCGGCCGTGGTGATGAACGTGCAAACTGGCGACCTCATCGCACTGGTGTCGCTGCCGGTGTTTGATCCCAACGCATTTATCCCCGGCATACGCAGTGAACTTTGGAGCGAATACCGCGAGGCACGCCCAAGCCCGTTGCTCTTTCGCGCCACCCAGGAGCGCTATCCGCCGGGATCTATTTTCAAAATTGTTTCCGGCCTCGCCGCGTTAGAAGCCGGCGCCAATCCCACCAACTTTGTTTACAACCCCGGTTACGCAAAAGTGGGACGACGGCGGATTGACGACACCGCTCCGCCGGGGCATTACGATTTTCGCGAAGGCTTCAAGCACTCAAGCAATACTTACTTTATCACTCGCGCCATCGAAACCGGCGCGGACAAAATTATCTCGATGGGCGAGCAATTTTTCCTGCGCGAAAAAACCGACCTCCTCACGCGGCAGGAAGCCAATCCGCAATTCCCAACTTTGGCCGATGTCCAAAACCGCAGTCATTGGCAGGATGGCGACACCGCAAACCTGTCGATTGGCCAGGGCCCCGTGGCGGTGACGCCGCTACAAATGACGGTGATGACCGCTGCGGTAGCAAATGGCGGTAAAGTTTTTTCACCGCGCGTGGTCGACCGCATCACATCGGTGGATCCCACCCGCGCCAATGAAGCCAAACAATTTCCACCTGCCAAAGTACGCGGTACTTTAAACGTAAAACAAGAAAGCCTTGCGCACGTGCAACGCGCGATGCTTGCTGATGTCGCGGATGATGACGGCACCGGCAAACGCGCCCGCATCGAAGGCTTTGCCGTGTGCGGCAAAACCGGCACGGCCGAAGTCCGCAACCGCGAAGGCCGCCACAAGATCACATGGTTCGCTTCGTACGGCCCTTTTGAAAAACCAAAGTACGCGGTGGTGGTGATGGTTGAGCGCGGTGCGTCCGGCGGCCTTACCTGCGCGCCGGCAGCCAAGAAAATTTATGAAGCGCTCATCGCGCGCGACAACCCCAACCACATCGCCGGCAACTGATGAAGTTTATCGAACAACTCATCCCATGGCATCGGCTCGACCGATTGTTGCTACTGTGCCTTGCGGGTTTGATGGCGTTCGGGGTGCTCTTCGTTTACAGTGCCACGTACAACAACGACACATACACCGGCGCGCATTGGCTCCGAATGCCACATTATAAACAAATCATTTTTTACGGCATCGGCATCGGCGCGGCCTTCGTGTTGTGCCTGCGCGACTATCAACAAACGGCGCGTTGGGCCAATGTGTTTTACTGGCTCAGTCTCATTATGCTCGTCGCGGTGCTGATCCCCGGCATCGGCTCGGTGCGGTTTGGCGCGCGGCGGTGGTTTGATTTGGGGGTCACTCAATTTCAGCCATCGGAGCTGGCGAAGGTGGCTGTGGTGCTGGCGTTGGCGCAATTCCTCAGTCGCCCCCCCAAGGAATTAAAGGAGCCCAAAGTGCTTCTCAAAGCCCTCGCACTGGCGGGCGTGCCCTTCGCGCTAATCTTTTTGGAGCCGGATTTGGGCTCGGCACTGACGCTGTTGCCACCGGCTTTGGTGATGCTTTACGTGGCGGGTGTGCCGGGCGGTTTCCTGCGAAAATTAGTGGGCGGAGTCGTGATTTTCGTGTCATTGGTGCTGGCCTACGTATTTTTTATGCCAAAAGACTGGAAACCGATACAGTTTCCGGACTATCAAAAGCGACGGCTGATGGTGTACTTCAATGTGGACTACGCCAGCCAGTACGCCGGAGCAGGTGCTTCGCAAGCGGAAATCCGCCAGGCGCGTGCGCTGCAACGGCAGGATTCGTACAACGTCGTACAGGCGATGATCTCGGTGGGTTCAGGTGGGCTCACGGGCAAAGGCTGGAAACAGGGCATCCAAAATGCCCACGGCTACCTGCCACGGGGCGTGGCGCACAACGACTTTATTTTTTCGGTGATCGCCGAGGAGAGCGGGTTTGCGGGCAGCACGTTGGTGATTCTGCTGTACGGCGGCATCATCGTGGCGGGCATCCGCACGGCCAGCCAGTGCCGCGACCGGCTCGGAAGACTCATCGCCATCGGAGTGGTCACGCTGTTGTTCAGCCACGTGTTTGTAAACATCGGGATGAACATCCGGATGGTGCCGGTGACGGGGCTGCCATTACCGCTGCTCAGTTCGGGCGGCTCATCGGTGGTGTGTTCGTTACTGGCACTTGGGCTATTGCAAAATGTGCGGCTCTATCAACGAACAATTTAATTAACAGTTTAAACAGAAAGAAACTTTACAAATGAGTAACAAACAATTTAGTCGCCGAAAAAAAAATCAACGATTCCGTCCCAGTGGCGGAATGAAAAATAAACCCCCGCGGGAAGAACCCGTTGAAAAAGGCCGGGCCAATATCGAGGACGGCCGCGTGCTCGATGAACCGGTTTATGAAAAACACCACGAACCGGAAATTCTTGCCGCTGAAAATGAAGCCGCCGGCATCAAGCCTGAGCCGGAAGAAGTGGCGGAACAAACCACTGAGCCTAACCCCAAGGAGCCCGCCGAAGAAAAAGGCGTGGTGGCCTCCGTGAAACGTGCCGCCCGTAAAATCATCCGTAAACTTCTGCCCAAACAGGAATCCGATAAGGAAATCATCATCAGCGCTGAATCACTCGAAACCCGCGTGGCGCTGATGGAAAAAGGTGTGTTGGAAGATTTCACCATCGAACGTAACAACGACGAACGCATTGTTGCCAGCATTTATAAAGGCAAAGTACGTAACCTCGAGGACCGTCTTGAAGCCGCCTTTGTAGACATTGGCATCGAAAAAAATGCCTTTCTGCACTATTGGGACATCACCCCCACCAACCTCGACAACCGATACGAAATGGTGGAACGCAAAAACAAACCGCGCAACACCCCCCGCCTCACGCGCAAGGATATCCCCAAAAAATACCCGGTTGGAAGCGACATCGTCATCCAGGTCACCAAAGGCCCCATCGGCACCAAAGGCCCGCGCGTCACCACGCACCTCGCCATCCCCGGCCGATTCATTGTGCTGCTGCCTGCGTCCGATCAACTCGGCATTTCCAAAAAGGTGCAGGACCCGAAGGAGCGCAAACGCCTCAAGGAAATCTTACGCACCCTCGACATCCCCGATAACATGGGCGCCATCATTCGCACTGCAGGCGAAGGACAGAAAAAACGATATTTCATCCGCGATCTCGCCATGCTCAAAGAGATTTGGGAAACGGTTAAAGACCGCATCGACAATAAACCTACTCCCGTTTGCGCCTTCCGCGAACCGGACTTGATCGAACGCACCGTGCGCGATTTTCTCACCGAAGATGTGCACCGCATTTTGATCGACAACAAATCCGAATACGAGCGGATGCAAAAACTCATCGAACGCATTTCGCCGCGCTCCAAAAACAAACTGCAATTCTACGGCGAACCGCAACCCATTTTTGATAAGCTGAACATCTCCCGACAACTCGGCCAAGCCTTCTCCCGCAAAGTCACGCTCAAAGGCGGCGGCGCAATTGTGATTGATGAAACCGAAGCACTCGTCGCCATCGACGTCAACACCGGCAGTCACAAAGGCGGCAAAGACCAAAGCAGCACCATCCTTAAAGTTAACCTCGAATCCGCTGAGGAAATTTGCCGGCAGCTTCGCCTTCGAAACATGGGCGGCCTCATCGTCATCGATTTCATCGATATGAAGCAGCGCCGTGACCGTGATAAAGTCATGCAACGCATGAAAGAAGGCCTCCGCCGCGATAAAGCCAAAACCCACGTGCTCCCTATCTCCCAGCTCGGCCTGCTGGAAATGACGCGCCAACGCCATTCCGAGAGCGTCCTATCCACTTTTTACGACGAATGTGACTACTGCAAAGGCCGCGGCCACATCAAGACGCCGGTGACCATGAGCGTGGAAATTCAACGCAAGCTCGACGAGCTACTACGCAAACGCCAACCGGGCGATGACGATGATTACCAATTGCGAATCGTCGTCAACCCCAACGTACTCGACCGGCTCCGCCGCGAGGACGAGGATATCCTCATCAACCTCGAGAAGAAACACCTCGTGAAACTCGCCTTCCGTGGAGACACATCATTCCATGCCGAACAATTCAAAATCTTCGACGGCCTCAAAAACCAAGAGCTCGTGAGCGTGGGCGAAACCGTTTCCTAAGCGCATTATTCTTTTGACAGAGAAGATGCTTAGCGTTGCCATTTGGCATGCGCATTTACTCCATTCTATTCTTTAGCTTTTGGGTCGGCAAACTGCACGCCGCACAGCTCCCCAATACCCGACCGCTCACAATGGAAGGCGACCTCTCCGTGCAAATGGTTGCCGGCATTGATCGTTTTCTAATGCGCGAAACCGACGTCAGCGTTAAGCTTCGTGCAATTTTTTGGAAACACGATCGCCGCACTGCAAAAAGCTACACAACCTCCATCCAAAAAAACCGCGACCGATTCCGCACCATCATCGGCGCAGTGGATAAACGACTGCCCATCACCGCACTGGAATTGATGAGCACCACTACCACCTCATCATTACGCTATGAAGATAAAATAATGACGGTGCACGCTATTCGCTGGCCTGTGCTGCCGGGGATACACGGTGAAGGATTATTGATTCAACCCAAAGGAACCATACGCGCCCGAATCATCGCACTCCCCGATGCCGACCAATCTCCCGAGCAACTCGCCGGCATCACGCCGGGCATCCCCGATCAAGCCCAATTTGCCCGCCGATTGGCAGCTGCCGGTTGCCAAGTAGTCGTGCCCGCGCTGATCAGCCGGAGCGATGAATTTTCTGGCGATGCCCGCGTTCGATTCACCAACCAAACTCATCGCGAATGGATTTACCGGCAAGCGTTCCAAATGGGCCGCCACATCATTGGCTTCGAAGTACAAAAAGTGTTGGCCGTCGTCGACTGGTTTGCCGCCGAAAATGCCAAGCAACCCATCGCGGTCCCCATCGGAGTTGCGGGGTATCACGAAGGTGGATTAATCGCTTTTTATTCTGCTGCTCTAGATTCACGCATTCAAACCACGCTGGTGAGCGGCTATTTTTCAGAACGAAACCGCGTTTGGGAGGAGCCCATTTATCGCAACGTCTTTGGGTTGCTCGAACAATTTGGCGATGCCGAAATCGCGAGCCTCATTTCACCGCGCGGTCTTGTTATCGAACACAGCACAATCCCAACCCTCAACGGTCCACCCACCCCGCGCCCGGGCCGCAGCGGTGGCGCAGCACCCGGAATCATTGCCACGCCACCCACCCCCAAGATACTTGCCGAATATAAACGGGCGACCAACCTGATGTTTAAAGAATCACACATCAAGCTCGTCGCCGGAGCCAACTCGAGTGCGCTTCACACATTCGGCAGCGACCCAGCGCTGGAGGCGCTGCTTCGGTTTGTGAGTGTCACCCCCAATCCCAACTGGAAAATAGCCAGGCCCCCCGCAAGCGCGTTGCAGTCGAAACCTTCACTGCACCGCCAATCAAGACAAGTTTCCGAGTTGGTGGAATACAATCAACAACTGCTGCGCTTTTCCGAGTACAAACGGTCAGATTCATTTTGGAAAAAACTGCCGCCTACCAAAGCCTCCCAATGGCACGCCCAATGCGAACCCCACCGGAAACAATTGTGGACAGAAGTCATCGGGCAATTCCCGATTGCCGATCTCCCCATCAACCCGCGCAGCCGAAAAATTTTGGAAACCGATAAATGGATTGGCTATGAAGTTGTGTTGGATGTATGGGACGATGTTTTTGCATGGGGTTATTTGCTTGTGCCCAAAGACATCAAAAAAGGCGAGCGACGTCCGGTCGTTGTTTGCCAACATGGCCTGGAAGGATTACCCATTGACGCCGTCACCCGCGACACCAACGAACGCGCCTTTCGTTACTATAAAGGCTTCGCCGCCGAGTTGGCCGACCGTGGTTTTGTCACCTTCGCCCCGCACAACCCCTATCGCGGGCAGGATGCCTTCCGCGTGTTGCAACGCAAAGCCAACCCACTGGGTCGATCGCTCTTCTCTGTGATTATCGCCCAACATAACCGCATCATCGACTGGCTCGAATCGCAACCATTTGTTGACAAAACGCGCATTGGATTTTACGGCCTTTCATACGGCGGTAAAACCGCGATGCGCGTACCGGCGCTGGTTCCGCGTTATTGCCTCTCAATCTGCTCGGCGGATTTTAATGAATGGATCAAAAAGAACGTCACCACCGATGCCCGCTTCAGTTATCTGTTCACCGGTGAATATGAAATGTTTGAATTCAATCTCGGCCATACCTTTAACTACGCCGAAATGGCCGCGCTGATTGCGCCGCGCCCGTTCATGGTCGAACGCGGTCACAAGGATGGAGTCGCTCCGGACGAATGGGTGGCGTATGAGTTCGCCAAGGTTCGCCGACTGTACGCCAACCTCGGCATCCCGGAGCGCACGGAAATTGAATATTTTAATGGCCCGCATTCCATTAACGGAAAAGCCACATACGATTTCTTACATCGCCACCTAAATTGGCCAAAACAATAAAACAATGACTCCCACTCTCATCACCCTTATCATTGGCGCAATCGGCCTTGCGGCTTGGGTGCTATTAGCCGACCCGCCGCCACGCCCATTGGATCTACCCGACGAACCTTTTCCCGATAATTGGCGTGACCTGCTAAAAGAACGCTGGCCGCTTTACAACACGTTGCCGGAAGTGCTGCAGCATCAAATTGAGCAGCTAACCATCGTATTTCTCGACCGGATTGAATTCCAAGGCGTTGATCTCAAAATCACGGATGAAATGCGCGTGCTCACTGCCGCGCAGGCGTGTTTATTGCTGCTGAATCAAGATACGTTTTATTCGCCCAACCTCCGGTCAGTTGTGATTCACCCAAGTGCTTACACCGCCACCAGCTATGACGAAGCGGGGGGGGAAACAATGGAAAAACAAATCGCCGTGCAAGGCCAATCGTGGGGCAGCGGCTCCGTGGTGCTCTCGTGGGACAACACCCGCACCGGAGCTGCCAACTCCAAGGATGGACGCAACCTCGTGCTGCACGAGTTCGCCCATCAACTCGACCAAGCCGACGGCCAAGCCGATGGCGCGCCCGCACTGGGTTCGCGTGAACAATATCAGCGCTGGCAAAAAGTGTGCTTGCGAGTGTTCACTGACTTGCGGGACAAAGTAGAGCACGGCAAGAAAACTGTGATTGATGATTACGGCGCCACCAATCCTGCTGAATTTTTTGCCGTAGCTACAGAAACGTTTTTCGAGAAACCTCACCAACTCAATAAACGACGCCCGGAATTATACGCGTTACTGAGCGAATACTATCGCGTCAACCCACTCTCGTGGCCTTAAAGTCCCTCCCTAAAAAACTTCACCCGCCAGCGGGGAGCCAGCGGGTGAAGATCCTTAGTAGCCTTTACTTGGTCTGCTTCTTACTGGGCAGCTCGTTCTGTGGGGAACATCCAAACTGCTTCGCAAAAAATTAGGGCAGCAGAATTTGCTGAACATAGATAAGTGATGAAGATCATCGGGAGTAGGTTTTGCGGAAATTAGTTTTGCTCCGGATCGTGCCGGCGCAAGCCCACATCGTGGGCGATGTCATCGAATTCCTCACGACTAACGTCATCCAGACGCTTGCCGCGATCAGCGAGTTTTTCGTTAATCTTCAAGGCTTTCTCTGTCATCTCTTCGTGAGTATCCTTCGTCCCACCCACCAGCGCAAAATTTTCACCCTGCGTAACTCGCTTATGCCCATCGGTGTCGAGCCCCACGCCTACCATCACGGCCTTTGATTTATGTTGGGGCAAACGTGCCATCTGTGAAAAAAGGTAACAAATTCACACCCTGTGAACAAGTCGAAACTAAGGCGCAGTCAGCGATTGCCCATTATGCTGCGGTCCCAAGCCCAAAAAAAACGCGATCGCCGTCTCCGCCCATTCCTTTGCCGAAGGGAAATCCGTCGCCGATGGCCCGAAACAACTGCGCAACATTTGCGTGTTGATGATGCCCGGATTAAACGGAATTGCCGCCATTCCTTCCGGCAATTCCTGGGCCAACGATTGTGTCAGCCCCTCGATCGCCCATTTGCTCGCGCAATAAGGCGCAACCTCCGGCGAAGCCGAACGTCCCCAGCCGGAACTGAAATTCACAATTACTCCACTATGCGTCCGCGCCATTGATGGCAAAAAATGACGGATCACATTTGTCACGCCTTTGATGTTTGTGTCGATGACATCATCAAATTCTTCAGCCGACACCTCCCACAAGAATTTATTTTTATTAATCACCGCTGCGTTATTGAGCAACAAATCCGGCGCACCATATTCCTGAATGGTTGCAGCAGCCCATTCGCGCACGGCATTGTCATCCCGAACATCTACCACCGAAAATGAATGCGATTGGCTCCATGCTTTTTCGAGTTCCGTGATTTTCCTTTCTGACCGACTGCATCCCACCACTCGGTGCCCCTCCGCCGCAAATCCCTCGACCAACGCCCGCCCCAACCCACGCGCTACGCCCGTGACCACCACCACTTTCCCTGCTGAATTCCCGCGCGCCATTATCACACGCGGATAATTAAGGCGTTTTCATTTAGCGTCCACTCTTTATATTCACACTGCGTGAACCGCTTTGAGAGCAAGTGCCACCAAGCCAAGCCGCTCTGCCGTCGGGAGATTGCTCCGAGCGACTTCCCCAAGTGGCTCTTCCGAACCGGCGACCACTGCCTCGCCTGCACTATCGCCAGCAGCTGCACGAGAGTTATTGTTTATTCAAGCCTTTGGGTAAACCTCGCCGCCCTGTTCGGCAAACTCTCTTGATTTCTCAGCCATTCCAGCCTCCAAGGCAGCCGCGTCGGTCAGATTATTCTCGGCGGCGTATTTCCGGATGTCGTCGGTGATACGCATGCTGCAGAAATTGGGCCCACACATGCTACAGAAGTGGGCGGACTTAGCACCATCGGCAGGAAGGGTTTCATCGTGAAACTCCAGCGCGCGAACGGGGTCGAGGCTAAGGTTAAACTGATCTTCCCAGCGAAATTCAAAACGTGCCTTGCTCACCGCATTGTCGCGATACTGCGCACCGGGATGGCCCTTGGCGAGATCCGCCGCGTGCGCGGCGATTTTGTAAGTGATGACACCTTCCTTTACGTCATCGCGATTGGGCAACCCGAGATGCTCTTTGGGCGTCACATAACAAAGCATCGCTGTTCCGTACCAACCAATCATCGCTGCACCAATGCCGCTAGTGATATGGTCATAACCGGGAGCAATGTCGGTGGTTAACGGGCCAAGCGTGTAGAACGGCGCGCCGTGGCACCACTCGATTTGCTTTTTCATATTCTCCTCAATCATATGCATCGGCACGTGGCCGGGGCCTTCGTTCATCACTTGAACGCCGTGCTCCCAAGCGCGAGTGGTAAGGTCGCCCTGCACTTTCAATTCACCAAACTGCGCCTCGTCATTGGCATCCGCAATGGAACCCGGGCGCAGCCCGTCACCGATGGAGAAGCTCACATCGTACGCCGCCATAATTTTGCAAATGTCATCCCAATGAGTATAGAGGAAATTTTCCTTGTGATGCGCCAGGCACCACTTAGCCATGATGCTGCCGCCGCGGCTCACAATGCCGGTGGCTCGTTGGGCGGTCATCGGAATAAACCGCAGCAAAACGCCGGCGTGAATGGTAAAATAATCCACTCCCTGTTCCGCTTGTTCAATAAGCGTGTCGCGGAAAATTTCCCACGAGAGATCTTCTGCGCGGCCATTAACTTTTTCCAACGCCTGATAGATCGGCACCGTGCCAATGGGCACGGGACTGTTGCGGATAATCCACTCACGGGTGGCGTGAATATTTTTGCCGGTGGAAAGATCCATCACGTTGTCCGCGCCCCAAAGTGTCGCCCAGCGCATTTTATCAACTTCCTCTTCGATGCTGGAAGTCACGGCGCTGTTACCAATGTTGGCGTTGATTTTCACCAGGAAATTGCGGCCAATAATCATCGGCTCACTTTCGGGGTGATTGATATTGGCAGGAATAATCGCGCGTCCTGCGGCCACTTCATCGCGCACAAACTCGGGCGTGATGTATTCTGGAATCTTCGCACCGAATGAATTCCCAGAATGCTGATGTCGCAACTCACTCGGCACTGCATCCTTCGATTCCAAGGCTTGCTCACGCCCGAGGTTTTCGCGAATGGCGATGTATTCCATCTCCGGCGTGACAATGCCCTGCCGCGCATACCACAGTTGCGTGACCGGATGATTTTTTGCCCGCAATGGCTTGCGGCGCAGACCGGGAAATTCCCGATGTTGATTGCGCCCCGTCCCGGGCGCTTGTTCCGCGTGGCGCTCGGACAAAAATCCATCATCCTCCGGGCGCGATGTGCGGCCATCAATTTCTTCCACATCGCCGCGCGCTATAATCCAATCGCGCCGCACGGCGGACAGCCCTTCCTCCACCGAACGCAAGTGAGCGGGATCTCCCCACGGACCGCTGGTATCGTACACGCGCACCGGTTCGTTCAATTCAGATTCACCAGAAACATTACGCGTCGGGCTTTGGTCGATTTCGCGCATCGACACACTCACGCGCCTGCCTTTCACATAAACGCGACGGGATTTGGGAAAGGGAATTTGGCTTGCGCCGGATTCGAGAGCAGATTTTGTGGTAACCATAATTCAGGTAGGGGAATGGAACGCGAATCCCTTGCCGGCATTACCCGGCAGGTTCATTGGGTCAACCGCACCATATTTGGCGTGGAACTCTCAGCCTTCCAGTTGGCTCCCCTGCCCGTTTCTAGCCGCGCACGCGTGAGGGGTCAAACCTCGAATGACTTGCCACAACCACAACTAATCTTGGCATTGGGATTGGTTATCTTGAAACCGCTATCATTTAGGTCATCCGAGAAATTAACAACCGAGCCGCGCAAGAAATCCGCACTGATCGAATCCACCACCACTGGCACGCCTGCGCAATCCATGACCCGATCGTTGTCGCGCTGCTCATCAAATACCAAGCCGTATTGCATCCCTGAGCAACCGCCCTGCTCCACGTACACGCGCAAGGCTTTGCCCTCCGGTTTCGCATCCGCGGCGATCATGCGTTGCACTTCCGAAACCGCCTCCTGCGTCAGCGTTACACAATCCTGTTCCTGTATTTGTGACTCCATTACGAAAAGTATAAACCGAATTTCCTGGAAACTCAACCACGCTTATTTTTGTCGGGCGCGTTGATCTAAAAATTGTTGTTTCCGAACCCCCAACCCTTTTTGCATCGAGGGATATTCTTTGATTAATAAATTGCAAATTTCCAACGCTCCCATTGGGTTCTCCAGCTGACTCAACAAATCCATCGCCATCAGGCCGCTTTGTGCGCGCCAATGGGCATCCGCCGTTTGGCCCGGTTGCAAATGCTTGCCATACACGACCGTCAACAAATGATTTACCGCTTCGTTCAATAATTTTTCACGATCCGCACTTCCCCGCGCTTGTTGTTCCAGTACTTTGGCCAACCCGACCCGGGCCTGAGTTCTCACCGCTGCCGGCACGGACCCGGTAACCGCGATCGCTTTCCCGTAGGCCATCAGAGCATCTGCCCGACGCCCTGGGAATTTTGAAGAAACCGAGAGGCAAGAATCACCGATTCGCCCCCACGCACGCGCTGCCACTGCATTGGTTGGGCCCGCCTGCACCACATTAAAAAACGAATTAGTTGCAGCATTAAGCCCCTCTTCGCCTAACTCGAGCATAGTGAGATCTCCCAATGCGAAGTGGGCATCAAGCTTCATCTGCGCCGGCGTGTCACCATCGTTAATCAACCGGGTAAACTCCTTACGCGCTTCGCCAAATCCTTGCCGTGCTACTGCCGCACGTCCGGCCATCAAAGTTGCGCGCCGCCGCAATGCCGCTGGCGCATCGGTTTGGCTGGAAATAGATTTGTAAATTTTCTCTGCGGCCAAATGGTTCGTGCCCGAATTAAATGCATCATCCGCCAGCCACATGTTTGCCAAATGCGCCTGTTTGGTTTTGGGATGAGATTGGATCACCGCCTCAAACGCCGCCACCACATTGGTCGATTGCCCACTCATGGACTGCGCCCAAGCGTGGTCAAACATGACCCGTGCGTGCAATGGGTGCGTTTTATGTTTCGCAAGCCATATTTGATAGGCTTTATCGGCAGCATCCCAATCCGCTTTGACGATGAGCCCTCGAATCGCTTCCAACTCCGCTTCAGGTTTTAATGATGAATCGGGGGATTCCTGTTGCAACCGCGCCAAAATCAACCGAGCTTCCGGTGCCTGTCCAGAATCCAGTTTTGCCTGAGCCAATGAAAGCAATCCCTGATCGGCTAATTCATTATTGCGTGGACGCAGTTGCGCGAGCAACGGATCAATGGCCGGAAAATCACCGAGAGCGAGGGCACTTTGCAACGCGATAAACTGCGCGATATCGCGAAGAGGCTCGGGTAGGGTTTCCGGTAAACCTTCACGCACCGCAGTATGCTGCCCCAACCGCGCCTGAGTTTGCGCTAGTTGTAATTTCGGCCAAGGCGCGATGGGCGAATTCCCAAGCAATTCAATGGAACGACTCCAGGCGTCTCGGGCTGATTCCTGTTTCCCTTCCGCCAAGAGGCACCACCCTTCTCCCCATTGGGCTCGACCCTGAATGAACACATCAGTCGATCGGGCCGCCCGGCTAAATCGAGCTCGCGCACGGGCCAAGTGAGCGCCACCGGCTTGTCGGTGTTGCAACAATTCTAATTCCCCCGCAAGGCAATCTAAAGTACCCACAAAATTTGTGGCGGAATTCAGTTTCCCCAACTCATCAAGCGCATTGATGGCCTCACCAAATCGATCCTGCCGAAGATGAAAACGTGCTGCACGCAAAAAGCCTTCATGCCGATGCACGGCGGGCATGCTGGATGATTGCAATCGCGAGTATTCGCGCAACGCGGCAGGAACATCATTCGCTGCCTCGTGAATCCCGGCACGAAAACGGTACACCTGTGCCAGTTGATTGGTCTGCCCCATTTTGCGGGCCAATGATTCAATATCTAAGGTGGTGGCCAGTGCTGTTTTGAAATTGCCCGCCTGGTTTTCAAGTTTAGCCGACAGAAAAAGCCGGCGCCACTCGCGATGCAAATTTGAGGTGGGCGGCAATCGCCTCAATTCTTCCGCCGCTGTTTTCCAATCCTGTTGCTCGTACAGCGCCTGGGCCAACAATAACTGACCCTCCTGCGCCCAATTTGAATGCGGACGCGTCTTGGCCAATAATTGGAACTTCCCCTCAGTGGGGCGTAACAATTGCACTACATTTGCCCAGTCGTTTTTCCGGGCCGACACTGTGGCCATTGCCACGCTTGCGGCGAGTGAATAATTGGATTCAGGGTGTTGTTGTAAAAATTCCCGCAAGTGTGCAGCCGCAGCATCAAACTGGTTTAATTGCAAACGGCATTCTGCTTTCCAATATAAATATCCATCTGCCAAATCACCGGCAGCATCTTCGCCTTTGGATAGTTCTGCCGCGGCTTTGGTGAACTCACCCATTTGATAAAACGCCTGGGCCCGCAGCAGCACTGCGGTTGCGCGTTGGGGCGACTCTGGATACTGCGCAACAAACTCATCCAACCACCTCGCTGCCGTCGCCCAATGTCCCGCCTGAAATCCCCGTACTGCAGCGGCATATGCACGGCCCGATGGCGTTTCGGGTGGGCTCGTGCGTAACCGAACATCGCCCGTCACCCCGGCGGCTGCGGTTTGCACTAAAAATAAAATGAGCATTAGCTCCCTCATCCAGCAGAAATCTTTCGCCGCACCTTAACCGTGGGCGCGGGTAATACGCGACTTAAAAAATGCCCCGTGTGGCTTTCGGCACAACTCGCCACATGTTCGGGCGGACCTTCGCCGATGAGCCTGCCGCCTCCGTCGCCCCCCTCAGGGCCGAGATCCACCAGCCAATCGGCGCACTTGATAACATCCAAATTATGCTCAATCACCAACAGCGTATTCCCTGAATCACGCAGCTTGGCAAATACATCGAGCAACCTCGCCACATCATGAAAGTGCAACCCCGTTGTCGGCTCGTCCAACAAATACAACGTGCGCCCAGTTGCTCGCTTGCATAATTCACTTGAAAGTTTCATGCGCTGGGCCTCCCCACCGCTGAGGGTAGTGGCACTTTGGCCGAGCTGCAAATAACCCAAGCCCACCTCAGCCAGTGTAATACAAATGGTGTAAACTTGCGGCACGGACCGGAAAAATACACACGCTTCATCCACCGTGAGCGCCAATACATCCGCGATATTCAACCCCTTATAATGCATCTCGAGCGTTTCACGATTATATCGGCGCCCCTGACAATCTTCACAGGGAACATAAACCGACGGCAGAAAATGCATTTCAATTTTCAGCATGCCATCCCCTTGGCAGCGTTCACAGCGACCGCCCTTCACATTGAAACTAAACCGCCCGGGCCCATAGCCGCGCACTTTAGCAGATGGCAAGCGCGCAAATAAATCTCGGATGTGCGTGAACATGCCAGTGTAAGTTGCCGGGTTGCTCCGCGGCGTACGGCCAATCGGTGATTGATCAATCACAATCGCCTTGTCGAGGTGCTCCATTCCTTCGATGGATTCGTGCGCGCCGGGGCGATCTTTGGAGCCATGCCATTTGCGGAAAAGCGTACGACGGAGCACATCATCCACCAACGTACTCTTGCCGGAACCGCTAACTCCGGTCACACACGTGAATGTCCCCAGCGGGATGCGGACATCAATATTCTTCAAATTATTTTCCGATGCCCCACGGATCTCCAACCAACCTCGCTCAGGTGTCGCGGTGGTCCGTTCTTCCGGTGGCGATATGGTGAATTCACCGGATAGATATTTGCCAGTGATCGAGCGTTTCACTTTGCAGATTTGCTTCACCGTGCCGGCCGCGACCAATTCGCCGCCGTGCACGCCCGCGCCCGGACCGATGTCGATCACGTAATCTGCAGCGCGAATCGTGTCCTCATCGTGCTCCACCACGAGCACGGTATTTCCTAAATCACGCAGACCTTTCAGCGTAGCCAGCAGCCGATCGTTATCCCGTTGGTGAAGGCCAATGCTGGGTTCATCAAGAATATAAATCACCCCAACAAGACCCGCTCCAATTTGCGTGGCCAACCGAATTCGTTGAGCTTCACCGCCACTGAGCGTGCCGCTTTCGCGATTCAGCGACAAATAACCAAGCCCCACGTTTCCAAGAAATCCTAGGCGGGCTTTAATTTCTTTCAGCACCTCGCCGCCAATTTTTTCCTGCAATTCAGTTAATTCAAGTGAGTCTAAAAACTTAAATGCATTAGCCACGGACAACCGGCACAATTCCATCACTGAAAGCCCCGGGATAGCCACTTTGCGGCGTCGACCTTTGGGCCGAAAACGATTGGCTTTTGCGCCACCCAACGTGCAGGAGAGGATTTCCGGTTTAAGGCGTTGACCATGGCAAATATCGCAAGGCTGGCTACTCATGCAACTTTTCACGCGTTTTTTTGTAAACTCGCTGTCGGTTTCCTGAAGCAAACGCTCAAGATTCGGGATGACGCCTTCAAATGGTTTGGGTGCGGGATTTTTTTTGGTGGCGCCCCAAAAAGCAAATTTGATTTCCTCTTCCCCGGAACCGTGCAGCAAGATTTCACGAAATTGTTCCGGCAATTTTTCCCACGGCACATCCATCGGCTGATCGTAATGCGCGGCAACAGCTTTGATAACGTGATTATAATAAATGATCATTCGCCGGCCACCACGTTTCCACGGGGCGATCGCACCTTCGCCAAGTGTTTTTTCTGGATTAGGCACTACCAAATCTGCATCGAACACCAACTTCTGCCCCAAGCCATGACACACCGGACACGCGCCGAAGGGCGAGTTGAATGAAAAATGTTTTGGGGTCAACGTGTCGTAACTTTTTCCGGTGGCACTGGAAACCATTTGGGTGGAGTGCAGTGTCTCCGCCCATTGATCAGATTTCTTTTTGCCGGACTGATGCAGTGCCAGCACTCTGCCCTGACCCCATTTGAGAGCGGTTTCCACAGAATCACCAAGTCGCTGCCGGATGCCATCGCCGATCACAAGCCGATCCACCACAGCCTCAATGTGGTGTTTCTTTTTGGGATCGATCATGATGCGCGTGTTGACTTCCAGTTCCACCAATTCGCCATCCACCCGCGCTCGCACAAATCCTTCGCGCGCAAGTTTTTCAATCACGTCACGGAACTCGCCCTTTTGATGCGTGATCACTGGCGCGAGCAGCATCACCCGGGTTCCTGTTTTCATTCCCATCACCCGATCAATAATCTCCGTGGGCGTTTGCTGGCTCATCGACTCCCCACTCTCGGGGCAATGCGGCGTGCCGATGTGCGCGTACAATAGCCGTAGATAATCAAAAATTTCCGTAGTGGTGGCGATAATCGAGCGCATGCTGCCGCCGGCACTGCGTTGCTCGATCGCGATGGTGGGCGAAAGGCCTTCGATGAAATCCAGCTCCGGCTTTTGCATTTGATCCAGAAATTGCCGTGCATAAGCCGAAAGCGATTCGACATATTTGCGCTGTCCCTCGGCGTAAATGGTGTCGAACGCCAGTGATGATTTACCCGAGCCGCTGAGGCCGGTCACCACCACCAACTTGTCGCGCGGAATAGTGAGCGAGAGATTTTTGAGATTATGCTCCCGCGCGCCGCCGATCCGGATAAGATTCGCTCCCATAAAAGAAGCGAACCCTACGCCTGCTCCAATGAAAAACCAAGCCTGCGCTACCGCAGAATGACCGGTGCGGTGCTTTCCACCACCATCCGGGGCAAAGGCGGAGGTGTGGCAGTGGCTACACCACGGATTTTATTGAAATGAAATTCTCGCCATTTCCCAACCCCCTCCAACCGGAATATCGTGCGCTGAGCCGCCTCACTGCTGATGCTGTAGTTTGTGCAAAGTCCACCCTCCTTCACCGCGTTCTGCGCGGGCTTCAGCGTTTGGCTAAACGTATACGCAACAAAGCGTGGCGTGCCATCGGTTCGTAACAGGGACAGGATCTGCTGCGGGATGCGTTCGTAATCGGATTCATTGGGAAAGAATCGCTGTGCATATAGTTGGATCATATTCCCGGTATTTTGTTGCGCGTCATTAATCATCCTCAGGAAATCCGGATTGCCATCGGTTAATTCGCTCACTGCAAGCAAATCACTTACTCGTTCAAACGGCACATCACCGCGTTGCCGATTAATGGATTCAATGATGCCTTGCATAAATGCACCGGGGGCCAGACGGAAATCAAAGCCCATGCACGTTGGATCCATGCAATTCCCCAAATGCCGCACACTGTGAAAATTCCAAGTGCCATCATTATTTTTGAGCACCTTGCGCGGAACCGCCACACCGGATAACACCGCACCCCATGCCGCCGGACTTTTGGCGTTGACCGATAACAATCCTGTGGAGGCCACGGGCGTTTTGCTTGTCGAAAATAAATCCACCAGTCGATGATCATTCGTCGGCAGCGTATCCAACGTGCCGGTTTGCCGTTTCCACGCGTCCGTGCTGACAAGGTACATCCAATTCGAAGGATCCGCAGGATTAAGCGTGTAGCCAACGGTGGTGGCCAGTTTGTTGATTGTGAAGGTGGAATCCCACAGCGTTAGCGCTTTGGGCGCTAATTGCGGATTCGAATAATCGTAACGAATGTTTCCATCATAACCCTGATATTCCGGGGGGCCTCCTTGTAACTGAACTCGGTCTCCCTGCCAAAAGAAAGGCACATTCCCCGCTTCGATGACACCGGAGACGGCATCAATCGAGCGAATCAATAAACGATTTGCCGGTTTAGATTTGAGGTAAACTGTCTGCCACGGCGTCCCGCGATGCACCATCCCCAACCAACCCAGCGTCTCCATGCCGCCGGTGTTTTTGTGTGGAAACTGCCACCAATCCGGCCCCAGCACACCTGGATCTTTCAGCGAAATATGATCATACGAATCAGCCCAAGGCCGCGACATATTTTTCCCCATGTTATAACGCGTGTCCGCCACACTCCAAGGTCGGTACACATAATTTTCATACCCCAAATTATTCGAAGTCCAGTTGCCATTATTTCCACTAAGATATTTGATGAATGGAGGTTGCTGGGGATGGGGATTATTCGGCTTCATCGGGTGCACCAACGTGTAGTCCCGCCCTGTGCCATTCACCAGCGGATCATTCACCTGCCAACTCATTTCGTACACTTCACCTTGATAAAATTCCCACAATTTTTCGCCCTGCGCATTTTGCAGTGTCGGCAAAAACACCCCTCCGTTTGCGGTAGTGTGCGATCGCAGGCAACGGAATAAATTGGTCTGACCGTTGCTGATACATTGAATCACTTCATTGGGCTCAAACCGCTCACCCGGTTTCCAGGCCGCCTGTTTCCACCGGGGGAAATCTGCGCCAAAATCGAACGATGTATGGGCTGTACGGGCATAAAAACGAACCCCACTCGCATCCTCCACCTGATCGCCCTGTTTATAAACACGATCGGATTCCCAGCGTTCCCATTGCGCCGGCAAATCGGCAGCTAAATGTAATCGCACATAATCAATCACGCGATCCTGCGGCGCGCTTGGATCTTTGCAGGTAATTTTGACCGCAACATTTACCTGAAAATCATCCACCCGCCACCGTGTTCGCTTTGCTGCATCCATGCTCATCACCGGCAAGGCAAACCTAAACGGCATAAAGGGTAACGCCGATTTCCCAATTTGCACCGACATTGGGGCAGTATCGCTCAGCGTCGCGTTGATTTGCTGCGAGGGTCCCGCCCCATTCAATTGGCCGGTGACCGAACCGGCAACTGTCGTTTTGAGTGCCAGTGCATGGCTATATAAATTGTCTCTCAATTCCACGCCCACATGCAGGACCGGCTGCACTAACACTCTTCCCGGATCACTGCCCGGTGCCACATGCCATTTGATCGCCGCCGACACTTCATTCACGCTCGGCCAAATGCTGGCGTGCGTTGGTGTTTGGGTGCGATTATTAACGCCTATCAACAACGGAAACCCCGTCGCCCCGATGCCGGAAACTTGCGGCACGCCCGGCCGATCCGGCAAATTATGAACCGGAAATTGTTCCAATTGATTATCATTCATCACCCGCATCCAGCCCGCTATATAAATATTATCACCAGCTTCCCGCAACAACACCGGCCGAAAAACATGGGGCCAGGCCAACCGCATTGTCCCGCCATTATCAGGCAGTGAATACCACGCATCCGGTGCGTACACTTCTGTAAGATTCAATGCCACCTGCAGCAGGCGCTGTACTTCAGGGGTGAACGTATTGCTGGCCGGCGGGTATACTTGAATATTATCCGCTCCGAAAGCGCTCGCGTCCGTCTCGTTATTGAACAATGTGAGCGCAGAATCGGAACCAATATGGAATGCATCACCACGCCGTTTCATTGCATTATCTAATAACAACGAAGCTAGGCGGGTGAATTTTTTTGCCAATGGATCAAATCGAAGTTGAAAGTTTAGCGGCGCCGGTAAATTAGAAAAATCGCTGGCAACCGCCACCCCCTGTTTGTTTTGGCCGACAATCATAAAGCGCACTTTGTGGTCATCGGTGGGCTCAGCCGCACCACGCCGCAGCGGGATATCCCACAAACGAACCCGGCGCGAATCCAAGGCTTGGGCAAAGAACCACTGATTCACAATGGGCACCCGGTTCGTGGGGCTCAAATAGCGGTACACCGTTTGGTTCATCACATTGGTGGTGCTTTGAGCTGTGGCACTGAGGAGCACCCGCTGGCCCGTAGTTAGCCCGTGCCCATTATTGAATTCCAGAACTTCTGCGATCGCTTTGCCCGGCACATTATTGGTGCCCACCTGATTCGCATTCAGAGGCGTCCAAGAGGCAATATCCTCACTGAAATCTTTATCGGTAAAATATTCGTTTAACAGTAGCTTCACCTTAGGAGGTTTCCCGATCCGAACTCCCATCGCATCAATGGATTTTGAAGTGGCTGGCACCTCGGAGGTGAGTGTCGTGAATGTACCTGCTAAATTATAAAAGGCCCGCCCGGTTTGATCCGCTTGAAGCCATTGGGTAACGCCCTCGTGCGTGATCGGCTGCATGCCATTCACAGCGGGACGAATTGGCGGCCGCAGAAAATTCATAATGTCCACATGCTCACGCTGATTAGGCATGCCCGGCTGCACGGTATCCATATTGCCCCACGGATAACGATAGTTCCACAGGCCCACGAATCGCGGTTGGTCAATATGCCGGCCACCGGCATGCCGAAAAGCTTCGCCCAATGAGGATTGGTCCACCTGTTGGCGATAGCCATTGTACGAAAAAGCCGCCGAATCCAAGGCCGCCAGTGACCCTGCGAGATTCAATTCCCAAGCCGCGTTTCCATGGCCCCGCAAATAGCCTTCCTCATTGCCTAGTGTTTTTGAATTGTTGTGCGCATGATTGATGTCGAGCAGTTTATCCGCTGGAGCCACCAAATACGCATACCGTGCGACGAACCGGTTGTTTTTTCCGTGCGGCTGACTGGGATCTTCCAAAACGCCAATCCAATGTGGATCCCCCACTTGATTGGTGGTGGTCGGCTGAAACGCAGCCCGTTTGCGGGGCCCCAGATCGTGATTCAAATTCAGAAAATAACGAAACTCATCCGGAGTGCGATCGCCATCCAGATCATAATATACCGGCGCGCGCGGATCCGTCTGCAACTGGGTGAGTTCCGCATTCGGGATCGGCGCGGTGAATGTGACTCCGTCAATATTGGTGGACACTAAAACCTGATAATTCCGATTGCTCACGATTTCGTTAATCACTGCCGATTGTGCGCGGGCAAGCCCTGCGTCAATTGCCAAATGCGTTTCAGTTTGCCGCACACTCATCGTCACCGCGCTTCGGTCCAGCCGCGTGAACGACAAAAATGCCACGACCATAAACGTGATTAACGACAACATAATCAGCGCCACGATCAGCACTACCCCACGATGATTATTGGATTTGTTCTCCATCAATCTTCCTCCTCTGGATCAGTGGAAACGAATGTATAAACACCCTCATTATCCACCGCGATTTGTAACAAGTATTGTTCAGAAATATCCTTCGAACGCCCAAGGCCGATTGTATTGATCCGCACTGGCACTGCGCGCGCTGCATTGAGATTCGCAATTCCCGGCACGATAAAATCAGGAATCTGCCCATCCGTTAGCAACCAGATGGTGTCCGGGTTCATGGCAAACGCTGCCTCCAATGCACGCGTGGGATTA